>Ga0075111_1000545_pt1 | contig 17543 bp, 14 predicted proteins | sample AntAceMetag02UKK_FD_69787 | JGI IMG/M metagenome (GOLD analysis project Ga0075111, IMG submission 69787) | Saline lake microbial communities from Ace Lake, Antarctica - Antarctic Ace Lake Metagenome 02UKK | ecosystem: Environmental > Aquatic > Non-marine Saline and Alkaline > Saline | place... | reverse complement strand
GAAGAAGTCATGACAGAGAACAATCAATTTAAAGAAAAAGACCAGTGTGTTAAACTGGAATTAGATGTAAAAAAAGAAACCGAGTGTTCGGTTTGAGGGGGTAACGTACCCTCCAGTGATTATTTGTATACTATCATTCTTAATTTAAAAAGTCAAGAATTATTACTTTTATAAATCATTGCATTTATGCAGTGATTACTTTTATAAATTATTGCATTTATGCGGTGATTACTTTTATAAATTATTGCAGAAATGTGATAATTACTTTTTTTTGATTTTTAATTCATTCAACATATCTGCAAGCAAGCCTCCTCCAGCATATCGTCTAATATTTGGTGCCTGAATAATTTTTCTTTTATGAGCTTCTACTCTTTTTTCATCTTTCTTGTCTTGTAATTTTTGAAATCTTTTTATAATCAAATCATATCCTTCTCCGTGTCTTTCAAGAGATTTTTTGACATTTCTTATTGTTGTTGAGCCGACACCAAGCTTTTGTATTATTTCATCAAATGTGTGCTTTTCATTTAGCATTATTGCAACCTGTATTCGCCTGTGTAACATGGCGATCTCATTAGGCATTAATAAGTCTCTAAAAAATATTTTTGTGTCAGCGCGGTTTTTCAAACAACTAATAGCATCGTAAAATTCACCGATAATTGCAATTCGATATGATTTATCTACACGATTTATATCAAATCTAACCATGAATACTAGAACACACAAATAGAATGAATAAATGTTTTGTTTGTATATCGATGCATTGATGCATCAATGCATAGGTGTATTGACTAATATATTTTATCATATTTTGTGTGCTTGTGAAAATTAAGATTTTTATTGGTGTATGTCGAGAAGGTAGTAGGGCGCTTTTAATGAACAATTAATATGCCAAGGTTCTCTATCTTCCGTCAAGAACCATAGATTGTTCCTTTGAAGAAGCAGTGTTCTTTAAACCTTACTTACTTATTGATAAAATAATTGAGAGGTGATTTTGTAAATAGAATTGAAAAAGTTTGTTTGCGGGTAGAAAATCTATCAGTCTCAAAGATGTAACAAGATATTAAAATAAATTAGAGAGAGAGGGAGAGGGAATATTCGTGGCTCAGAAGATAGCTTCGCCCTCCCCACTTATAAATTAAACACCTCATAAATAGTTATGAGATATTTACGTATAAAGAATTTGAGGAGGGTTGTGGATAATGATATTGGGAGATGAGCGGAGAATAAAGTATAATGAAGAAAAGGAGTGTTTTAAATATATGACAACAGGTAGTGCTTCGGAATTTTTAATTCTTTGGAGTTATGTAATCATTTCTCTCGGGCTCATTTTGAGTCCTTTTTTTATTCTTTGGTGGAAAAAAATAAGAAAATGGCGTTGGATATTTTTAGCATATTTTTTAAGTATTGTAATTTTTGCAGGAATATTTTGTCTTGATAGCTGGTATGACAGATACTTGTATAATAATGTCTATAATTCGGGATGGTTGATGCAAGTATTGCTACAAGGATTTTTTCTAGTAGCTCTGTTGTTTGTGCTGGCTCTTATCGTTTCGCCATTTTTTATAACAAAAATAAAGTACAAAAAATTTACGTGGAAAAGAGGATCAATTGCTATCTTCTATTCTATTCTTATATTTGGAATTTTATTTGGATTATCTTTGTATTTAATGGCCTGGGGGATGGGACAGATTGGAATGCTATATTTTTAATGAAAAAAATAAAGACAATTTTAATAATTGCCTTTTTGATTTTGGGCAGTTTTTGTTTTATTGGAAAGAATAAAGCTCAAGCAAAGAACCCTGTTATTATTGTTCCCGGGATGAGTGCTTCTTGGAATTGGGATGTAATGGCTGGAGAAATTTTTGGAGATTCATGGAGCTTTTCTCCTGGAGTTGATCATTACGATGCGTTAATAATGACCCTAGAAGACGATGGATATGATGTCTATGTGGCTTTTTATGATTGGAGAAAATCAATAGGCAATAATTCTTTTGATTTTTTAAAAACTAAGATTGATGAAGTAAGGGCTTTGACGGGTGAGTCAAAAGTAGATATTGTGGCTCATTCAATGGGAGGGTTAGTTTCTAGGGGATATATTCAATCTTCATTATTTGAAGATGATGTTGAAAAATTAGTGCTGCTTGGTGTGCCCAATAAAGGTTCATCTGATGCTTATTCTCCCTGGGAAGGAGGAGTAATTCCAGATAATTGGGGTAAGGGATATAAATATATTATAGACTTATATATTTGGTACTTAAGGCAAATTGTTCCTGGATCACAATCAAACTATGAATTGATTCACGAACACATTCCTTCAATTGGAGAATTGATGCCGATTTATGATTTCGTACAAGAATATACAATAAGTGGAGATGTTGCGACAACGACATACGAAAATATGGAAGTTAAGAATCCATTCTTAGAAGAGCTTAATCTTTCTTCTGGGGTATCCGATCTTAAAAGTCGAGTTGCTCTTAGTAATTTAGGTGGATATGACAAATCAACTGTTGGAAGTGTTATTGTTAGTATGCCAGACAGTGGAACAACTAAGTGGAAAGATGGCGAACCAAATCCCTTTCCCCCACCAAGAAATAACACCAAGGGTGATAATCGTGTCTTAGACGATTCTGTTGATTTATCTCGTAGCTTAGCGGCTATTCCTCTCTTTGGAGGAGTTCCATCAGTTGATATTAATATAGGTCCTGAAAAATTTTATGAAGTAGGCAATCGTCGTGCTGGTAGTTTTGAAGACACTGGTCACACAGAGCTTCCTTATAAGGCAATTGAAGAAGTTGTCTATTGGCTAAGGAGACCAATTGCTCCTATGGTGATTCCTGATTATTATATAGAATCTCCAACAGCTCCATCCGTTGATTTATCAGATATAGACTTGCCTCCTCCAGTAGACGAGCCTGATGATATTTTGAGTTTCTTTTTTACAGAAAATGCCGAAGTTGAAATAATTGATCCAGATGGAAAAATAATCAATAATACTGAGAATGAAATACCTGGAGCCGAATTTGATCAAGCCTCTGATGAAGGACCAAAAATTGTCTATATTCCAGACCCCAAGGACGGAGAATATAAAATTAATATTAAAGGTATTTCAGACGATGACGATTTTGACTTTGCAGCATACTATGCTTCTGACAATGATTCGGAACTTGATAGTTTTTCAGATGAACTTGAAGAAGGAGAAGAAAATACTTATGAGATAGAGTTTGATGGAGACGGTGAAAGTAAAATCGATTCAGATATGAGTTTTGATGTTGACGATCTGATTGATCAAGTGAGAGAATATTATGATGATGACACAATCTCACAAGACATTGATTGCGAAGATAATAGCCTTGTTTATGAGTCAGTGAAGGCTGACTTTTTAAATACATTAACAAACGTTAATCTGGGAAGAATTGAGAGAGGCATTAGATCTTGTGTAAAAATTGAATCTTGGTTTGAAACAAATGACAACATCTATCAGGGCGCACAAAGTTGGTATGATATTCTAGTTGAAGCGAGGCAAGTTAATTAATCTATAAAGATAAGCATAATTACATCGATGCATCAATGCATTGATTCATAGATGTATGGGCCTTGGTTTGGAAGAACCTTTCGCTACACTCAAGAACCTTGGGCTCGGGTATTGATGAACAATGCCTCTCATTGAAGAACCTCAGGATTAGAAGAGCATGGCTTCACCAATCTCTTGACGGAAAATTTAAAGAACCTTGAAAAAACAACAATATAAGAACCTTTCACTACGCTCAAGAACCCTGATGGAAGGATAAAAAAATAATTAATTAGAAGAACCTCTCCGACGTAACGTCGGAGAGAACCTTGACGGAAGAATTAAAAAGATGAAAAAATATACGATAAGTTTATCAATAGTAATGATAGTTGCTGGTATCGTCATTGGTGCGACAGGTGCATTTTTTTCTGATACTGAAATGTCGCAAGAAAATAAACTTGAAGCTGGATCGCTTGATTTAAGTATTGAAGATGTCTTCTTAACAGTTCCTCTTTCTTTTTTGAATATGCAACCGTATGAAAGGAAAAGCGACTTTATTAAGCTAAGAAATGTTGGCACGCTTCCATTTGAATTGAATATGAATTTTGAGAATACAGGAAATGAAGGCGAAGCAGATTTGTCAGAAATTTTAGAAGGAGAAATATTTATTGAAAGAGACCTACTATACTATATATACAATTTTAAAGACCCTTCGACAAGCTCAGGACAAGAACTTAGTTCAGGAGAGTGGTTAGATAAGTTTAAAGAAAAAGCACAATATTTAATTGATAGTAGTTCGATCAGTGAGATAGAAGGACAAGATTTGATTGACAAGGCAGAGAGTTTAAGGGAATAAAAAAAAGAGAGAAGACCTGTGCCTTCTCTCTTGATGATAGTCATTCGTCAGCTCTCATGATCCAGTAGTGTCCTGATCCTGACAGAGAAACAATTTCTACATCATATGTTCTTGTAGTGTTAATATCCCAATGGACTTGGTCTAGTCCAGTGACTTCAGCACTTCCACCTAGCAATTGACCGCTGTAATAAACATGAATATCAGGGTCGAAATAGTCGTTATCGTCGTAGATAAACAGCCATGTTTCATCATGAGCGTTGATGGTAGTTCGATAACTGTCGCTATCAAACATTCCCGACAAATAATGAGGATTGGACGAATGAGCAACGCCAATTTTGTAGTTAACCTCTCTTTGAGTGCTATAACCAACAACTACTTTTAGGTAGTAGTACCTGTTGCTAAGCACAGTTCCGAAGTGAGGCTTGAACTCAGACATGAGATTATCGCTGCCGATAAGTTGCATGCTGGAGTTGTACATGTAGAAATTTACTCTGTACTGATCAGTGAGAGATGATGCCAAGAAGGCAACTACTCCTCCTGATTCAGGAACATAAAATTTCCACCAATCAACGTTGTCTGTTCCCCTAGTAACAGAACCATTTTCTACATCACCAAGAGTGATGGTGATCGCTCCGCTTCGATCATCGTTGGCACCTGAAGCAAACGCTACAGCCGAAATGATCATCAAAAGAAGCACCGATATCAATCCGAAACCAACCAAACGCATTTTCATCTTACGCCTCCTTTCTTGCGTTTTTTTAAATCACCCGAAAACTATACAAAGAACTTTGCGATTTCTATAATACCTTATTATCGTAAAAAGTCAATCAGTAAGCAAGTAATAAGAAAACTAGCGAGATAACTTGATAAAACATATTAATCAATACACCCATGCATTGATGCATCAATCCATAGGTGTATAAAAACACTAAACATGTCAAACGTGAAGAACAATCCAATGCAAGTCGGAGGAACTTTGATACCTGGCTATTGGCAATTAGCTCAATGGAAGATTTGAATGGATGATGTGTTTATAAAAATCATGAGTCTGTTGAGATCTAATCTCAACAGACTCACACTCCATCCACTGATGCATGGAGTATAATGTTAGTTGGTTGGGGAGAATGCTCGCAAAGTCATCCTTTCTGTATCATTAGAACAATCATCAAACAAGGGTTTGCGTGTGGTTATCTTTTTACTTGACAAGCAGATATACGGGGAGTATAATTTAAGTATTATGATCACTACCTCTGCTTTCGGGCAAGGGTAGTTTTTTTATTGGACAGATGGTATAATATAGCTTATGAAACGAATTATTATCAAGAAGAAAGAAAGGGTAGCTGTCTATATTGATGGAAGTAATTTTTATAAATACCTAAAAGACAAAGAAGTAAATTTTTTACAAGGAGGAGTTAAATTTGATTATAATAAATTTTTAAAAGCTTTGGCTCGAGATAGAAAGTGTGTTTCAAAAAGATACTATGTTGGAATTGCAAGAAATGTAGATGGCACAGAAAAAAGTAAGCGAATTGTATCAGGACAACAGAAGTTTTTGTCTGAAATTGAAAATGCGGGTTTTGTAATAGGGCGAGGACGAATAATGTATGATGGTGGAAAAATTAGAGAAAAAGGCACGGATGTAAAAATAGCTGTTGACATTATTGACGGTGCAGTTGATAACAAATATGATACAGCCATACTTATTAGTTCAGACACTGACTTAATCCCTGCTATAGAGTATGTAATAAAAAGAGGTAAGAAGGTTGAGTACGTAGGATTTTCGCATTCTCCTTCTCTTGGAATTCAAAAATACGCAACATTTTCTAAGCTTTTCGGAGAAGCAGACTTGAAAGAGTTTAGGCAAGTTGAGTAAAATATAATAACTTTTTATTAATTACTGTATAGATGTGGTAACTCTTTTTTTTATTATATCGAATAAATAATTTCACCCCGTACACTGATGTACGGGGCATCGGTTAACTTGTGTATAAAGGAGTTGAGGAGGAGGAAAGGTTAAGGTAGGAGGGGGCGGAGAATTTGTTGAGTATGCGAAAATTTTATATTTATGAAAAACACTTGACAAGAGGTGTTTCGATTTGGTAGGATGAGGTGTAGGAAATTGGTGGCTTTTAAGAACAAGGCACAAATCGTTTTGTTACAATTAACAAATTAACCGATACTATTCTATAAAATGCATTTAGATCATAAGATCAATTTCATAGAAACTTTAGTCTGAGGGCTAAAGTTTTTTTATTGTATTTTGTCAAAAACGCGAAACAAATGTGAATTGTTAATCATAGGTCGACTTCGCTATGACACTTAACTTGAATAAGGACCTCTCCAATATACGTCGGAGAGAACCTTGAAGGAAGAATTAATTAAATTAGAATAAGAATACAAGGATTTACGGAAGTCGGACTTCCGAATATTGAGAAAGAAGAATCCGTGTTCTTATTTAAAAAATTACATGAAAAAAATTATTGTTAGTCTGTCAATTATGGCAATGGTTGCCGGTGTCGTAATCGGAGCAACCAGTGCTTACTTCTCAGACACAGAAACTTCAATAGGAAATACATTCACTGCTGGAACAATTGATATTAAAGTTGATGGAAATAATCCTTGGACTGATACTTATACTATTCCAGATATAAAACCTGGAGAAACAGATTACGTTAACTTTGGTATTGAAAATGTTGGGATGAATCCAGCTGAAATTTATAAGAGCATTTATGGAATGGAAGGGACAACTGGAACAGTGTCAGAACCTGAATGTACTGAACAGAGTGGCTATTGGGATAATCCTGATGGAGGATGTAATTGGAACTGGGACAGTAATAACCATACAGATAATAACGATCTTCAAACTCAGATTTTTTACGATCTATCTGTGAAAATCTATACAGATAAAAATGCTTACTCGACAAGCCCAGAGAGCCCTTTTTGGTGGCAAACGATTGAAACGGGCGACGAAACATTGCCAACAGTTTATCCTACCGATAGCACGTTTATCGATCTAGGAATGTTGCCAGTTGGTGGATATATGTTTGTTGAACAAAGCTATCACTTTAATAAAGATGCTGGTAATGAATATCAAGGAGATATTTTAACCTTCAATATGAAAGTAGAAGCAAGGCAATTAGCTCAAGATGCAAATGGAAATGCAACAGTAACATTAGAGGATAAAACACCTGCTCCAGAATATGCTGTTATTGATAATGATTATAGCGGAACATTAACCTATAAGACAAAGAATCCTACGTTTGATTTTGGTTTTACGGGCATGACTCCTTTATCTACAAATTATACTTTAGTGATAGGTGAGGATCCATGGTTAGATCCAGCTAATGTTTGTGTTCTTGGCGAGAATCTATTCAGTAATGAAAAACTTGTAACTTTCACAGGAACTGAAACTTGCCCTAGCATGACATCAGCTAAAGCTTGGTTAATTCCAACAACTGATTGGAATTCATGGACAGGTTCAGCTGGAAATTGGAATCAATCTAATTATTTATTAGAAATAGGTTTAGTTAACTATACCCAAAACTAATAGGATTGAATGACTTTACTCTCGCTCACGACTGTGGGCGGGGGGATAAGGTATTTAACCTTGACGGAAGATTAAGGTATTTAATTTTGAATTAAAGACAATGGAGGATAGAATGGTTAAAAAATATTTATGAAAAAGATTATATTTATATTGGGAATTGTTGTGGTGATAGGGGGAATTGTAATTGGAGCGACAAGTGCATACTTTTCTGATGAAGAAAAATCAGAAAATAACACTGCTGTGGCAGGAACTTTTGATATTGACGATGAAGGCACATGGACAAAAAGTTATACTGTATCAGATATTTATCCTGGGCAAGATCCAAAAGAAATTAATTTTACTCTTAATAATAAGGGTAGCTTACCAATGAGAGTTTGGATGGCAATTAAGAATGTTTCTAATGAGGAGAATGGTATTTTTGATTCAGAACAGGATTGGTATGATGGTAATGGCGGAATTAAGAATGATGTAGACTCAACAATGATTTACTCTCTTAGTGTTGATGGTAATTTAGCTCTCGAACAAGAAGCGGGGATTACTGTTAGTCAGATAAAAGATTATTATATTGGACTTATAAAATTAGACATAGGAGCAACCCCAGCGTCTTTCGGAATTCTTGGAGCAGAAGAAAGTATTGATGTTAATCAAAAATTTTATTTGCCACCTACGACAGAAGATTGGGCTCAAAGCGATATTATGAGTTTTGAAATTGAAATCTTAGCTCAACAAGTTGATGCTCAAGAACCAATCAAGCAGTTGTCGTTTATGCAGGATAAAAATGTGGCATTTGAAGTGATAGAAAATAATGTGGTAGCTATATTAAAATATGATTCTTATGCAGAAACATTTAATTATGACTTTATGGCTAAGGGGCTTAATCCTACTGATAGTTATGATTTAATCTATTACGCAGATGACTATCCAGGGAACCATCCAGGCTATGCTATAGATTATGGTAATCCTGATATTAGTGGAAATTTAGCTTTGTCTGGATCTATAGATATGGGAATGGATTTGCCTCATCTTAGTGATGATAATTATCCTCATGGTGCAAAAATTTGGCTTGTGGAAAGCAATGATTATAGAAGAACAGAGAGAAAGGTAATTTATTATACACCAGAAGGCTGGCTATTTGATAATTGGCCTGGGCTTATAAGATACACAAAAAGTACTGACGGAAATCCAACTCAATCTAAAACAATTAATTTTGTTGATTTGAACGCAAACCCACAATTTGGAACAATACATGATTACAGCACAGCTAATGTGAGTTTTACTTACGATACCCCCGCTCTTAGCAAGTTATTAGGAACAGTAACTGCGACGGGACTAAAGCCAAATATAACCTATCAGACCAAATTTATTGGAAAGCCAATTTGCGACGATTCTTCTGGTAATGATAGTGCGAATGAATACATTGGCTATAAAGGAAGATGGACTGTTCTTGACACCTCTTGTTCTGGTTCAGGATGCAACAGAACTGACGCACAATATGAAGCAAATAAAGCTAAATTGGATACGGATCTGACAAAAGAATGTATCGCTGGATATTTAGCATGGGACTATTTTACGGCTGATAATTCAGGGGATGTTGTTAAAACGATTGAAACAGATAATAGTTACCATGTTCTTTGGTGTAGTGGTGGAACTTGCGGACAAACCATTAATAGTCAATTAGTTATTCAAGATCCTTATCCAATCTGTGCGCCTTCTGACGTTAACGGACAAATTGAAAGATTTACTTGCAATGGACTTGTGCTTGACGCAGGAGTTTATGATCTTGATTTTGTCTTGACCGAAGAATCGTTCCATCAAACCGCTTACGGAGTATGGACAACAGTTATGAGTACGGATATTGGTTTCGAGATTGAATAAAGAAGAACCTCCAATATCATTGATATCGGAGAACCTTGACGAAAGAATCAAATTAATTAATTTAGTTTAATAGAGACAAAGGTCGAAAGAAGAACCTCGCTTTCAGCGAGAACCCTGCCTATCGGCAGGCAGGCTTGATAGAAGAATAAAAAGTAACAAACAAAACACATAAAGAAAATTATTGTTAGCTTATCAATCATGGTGGCAGTTGCAGGTATAGTTATCGGAGCAACCAGCGCATATTTCTCAGACACAGAAACATCTAAAGACAATACAATGGCGGCGGGAACTATGGATTTGAATGTTGATGGTGGAAATATCGCAGTTAAAACTATGAATTTAAGTGATAAAGCCCCGGGAGATTTTGGAACAGAAATTGCTATTTTAAAGAATGTTGGTAGTTTGGACGGAGAGCTTGATATTGTAATGGGAACAGTTACAAATAAGGCCTGTAATTCAGGTGGCGCTAATGATGGTACAGAGTATTGCGATACAACGGGTACTTTGGGTGCGAATGCTCAAATGGCTCCTTATATAGATGTAAATCAAGATGGTAATTACGACGACGGAACCGATATTGGTCTTAAATCAGACGGAAGCATTTATGTTACCGGACCATTAGTTTATGGTGCTATAGATAATTATAGCGGGAAAACTTGGAATCCTAGTAATAATGGAGTTACGACAATGTTAGCTGGTGTTGAATATGATTTTGTGATAGATTGGAATATTCCAACAGGAGCTGGGAACGAAATTCAAGGCGATGCTTTGGATTTTGATGTGACATTTACCTTAGAGCAGGCAGATAAGGATGCATAATTGAATTTTTTAAACCAGCATTTTAAATTAAGTGCTGGGGATAAAGTATTCAACTTTGGCGGAAGAGTAAAGGATTTAAACCCTTCGACAGGCTCAGGATAAACTAAGCTCAGGACAAGCTCTTTCGATAAGCCCTAAACAAGCTAAACCCGCCAAACGTAGTAAGGAATGGCGGATTCGGAAGAAAGAGGAGATTTTTCGGGCATATCTCAATTTCTCTAGTCAAGAACCGAAGGTTCTTCGAACGACAAAGAGGAGAAAGCAAGCCTGAGAACCTTGATGTAATAATTTACAAACGATAATAATGAAAAAAGTTCTTTACTATATATTTATTTCTTTCATCATCTTGATTGGACTTGTATTGACTCTTTCTATTTTTCCTATTATTAAATATAGAATAATGGTAGTTCAGTCAGGGTCAATGGAACCAGCAATTAAGACGGGAAGCGTAGTAATGGTAGCGCCGTTTAAAGAATATAAAAAAAATGACACAATAACTTTTGGGAGCGTTGATAGATCTAATGAACCAACAACTCATAGAATATATGACTTAGAGGTAGTTGAGGGAAAAATGTTTTATATCACAAAGGGCGATGCCAATAATGCGCCAGATTCTCGAAAGGTCGCGCAAAATGATGTAATTGGGAAAGTTATTATCAATATTCCTTACGCAGGATATTTAGTAGAGTCAGTACGCAAACCACTTGGGTTTATATTAGTGTTGGCTATTCCGGCATTGTTTATAATTTTTGATCAAGGAAAGAAGATAGCAAAAGAGATAAGGAAGATTAGAGAAAGATAATTACTAATTTCTAAACAATTTCCAATAATTCAATTTCTAATGAGAGAAGAGAAAAAGAGTTAAGATTTAAAGAAATATAGATTACTTCTCTGCGTTTACTCTGAGTTTATCTAAGAGCTCAGAACGACAACAAAGAAAAGACACGAAGCTTAAAACTTAAATTAGCAATGAAAAACAAAAAGACACAACTTAATAAAATAATTAGCTTAATAGGGGTTTTGTTTTTGCTTGGTGCGCCAATTGCACATGCTTATTTTAATGATACAGAAACTTCAGAAAATAATATTTTTGAGGTAGGGGTTTTGAATTTTTCCTTGAACGCAACGGGAAATTTTTTGCCGAACCTAACAGAGACTCTATTAACTTCTACTCAAACAATTAATTTAAGCAAAGACGGAACCCTACCCTTTAAATACAAAGTTAAAGTGGAAAATTATACTGGCGGTTTATGTAGCAACTTAAAATTAAAAGATAATTTGACAGATACATACCAAACATTATCTAGTTTTGTTTCTAACGAGACAAGTTTTTCTGCTAAAGAAAATTTTATTTTCACAGCTAACTCTTCAAGCAATAATCCTTCTTTACAAGGAGAAATATGTAATTTTGATCTTGTGTTTGAGGGATGGCAAGAAAATTTAGCCGATGATACTCAAGGATTTACAGATACTGAAACAATAAATAGTACTGTGAAGATGGATTACTGGGAGCCAGGTGTTGTTATGAACGAATTCTTGCCTAATCCTTTGGGAGATGATAATCAATCTGAGATTTTAGGCGAATGGGTGGAGTTTTATAACAATGGATCAAGTCCAATTGACTTAACGGATTGGTATATTGAAGATATTAGTGATAATGGAAATAGGCAGACAATCAGTTCGGCCAATACTTACGGAGGACAAACTATTATTGGAGCTAAGGACAGTGGCTCAGAATGGTTAGTATTGTTTGTCGGTGGAGCTAAGCTAAACAATACAGGAGACACAATAACTTTCTACAATCCTAACGGAGTTCAAGTAGATACTTACACATATATAACTCCTGTTCACAATGTAAATAATACACTTGGTGGAACGAATGATATGGCTCTTTATTTGCCATTTGACAATGATTACGAAGACTTGAGTGGGAATGATAACGACGGAACGAATAGTGGCACAGTATTTGTTACGGGTAAAATTAACGATGGATTGAGTTTTGATGGGATTAATGATTACGTGGAAGTGCCAGATTCGGATAGTTTAGATATCACTGATGAAATAACTCTTGAGGCGTGGGTCTATCCGACGGCTTGGGATAATACTCACGAAAATAATATTTTAACTAAGGGTGGTGAAAATAGTGGCTTAGGGGCGTGGAGTTTACACTACAAAACGGAGAGTAATGGATTTAGATTTGAATTAGTAGATGATGAAACGCCATATCCATTATTTGAGTCTGTTCCTTCAAAAGGACTTAATCAATGGTATCACGTTGTAGGTACTTATGATGGCAGTGCAATGAAACTTTATATTAATGGAGTTATTAGTAATTCTACAACAACATATTCAGGTCTTATTAATACCAATGATGATTCTTTGATGATTGGTAAGAAGTTTTGGTATGGTAGTGATTATTCTTACCGGGATGGTTCTATTGATGAAGTTAAGATTTATAATAGAGCGTTGGATGCCGATGAGGTTTTGGCACATTATAATGCTGTTGGAGCTTCTTTAGGAGAAGTACCAGAAAATAAATCATATGCTCGCATTCCTGACGGCACAGGTGATTGGGTTGATCCTGTTCCAACAATGGGACGACCAAATATTTTAACAGAGGAAGATGTTAACTTGCTTCTTGAACAAGGAGTGGATGTTCCGGAGAGCGTAATGCCGTTTGTCGTGGAAGAGAGTACTGGTAATGAAAACGAGATAGTCGAAGAAAAAGAGGACACAGAACAAGAAAATGATGATGAAATAAATTCTTCTTCTTTGACTCAAGACGAACCAGAAAAATTTATTGAAAATGCAGTTTCAACTCCACCGATAGATCCTAGTGTTACAGATATTGAAGAAGAAGAGGAAGAGGGAACATCTGAAGATAATTTTCAATTTTCAATTTCTAATTCTCAATCAATTTTAAATGATCCAATTTCTAATGAAGAAGTCGAGACAGAGGAAGAGGGGGAGAATTTAGAATTTCCAATTTTGAATTTGGAATCAAACCCTAATGACGAAATTTCTAATGAAGACGAGGAAGAGGGAGATATGGAACATGAAACATACAACATGGAACAAGAAGAAGAGGAAGTGACACCAGAACAAAGTTCGGTGCAGGGCACGGTTTGTAACTTGGAACTTGAAACTTGCGACGAAGAACCAAAAGAAGAAAAAGTTACAGAAGAGCTCGAGGAATCAACAGAAGAAGATACAGTAACTGTAGAAGAATCTGAACTAGAAGAAGAACCAATAAAGGAGTTATTAGAAGAGGAGACTGAGCCAGCAATTTTAACAGATCCTGTAGAAGAACCTGCTGAAGAAGAAGTTGCTCCATCTGAAGAGGTGATTGAAGAAGTGGTGCCTATTAATGTCCCTAAGCAAGAAGTTGTAATAGAAGAAATCGATGAAACAAATGATTAACAAAACATACAAAATAATATTAACAGCACTAGTAGGAGTGCTTTTCTTTTCTACGTCTATCCTTGCTGCTAGTTTGACAGTGGACTTTGAATCTAACCCTCTTTTTAATGAAAGCAATTTTACACCTGGTGATTTGATTCAAAAATGGGCAAAAGTCACGAATACAAGTGGAGAAACAAAGGCAATCATTACCGAAGCAATTGACTCTTTTGACAATGGTGGACTAGGTGATGTTCTTAGAATAGAAATTAAAGATAGCACAACAAGTCTTTACGAAAGTACGCTTACAGACTTTTTCGGAGCAGGAGAAGTTTATTTAAGTGACCTTGCAACAGGATCAACTCAACAGTATGACTATATTATTAGTTTCATAACAGAAGCGGATAATGAATATCAAGCAGATGATCTTGGTTTTAATATTTTGATAGGTTTTGAGGGTGGTGAAGGTGGTGCTATTTCAGGTATTGGTGGAGGATCGGTATTGTTGCCTCCTCAAGGATTAACTATTTATAACGAGGGAAACGCTGAGACAACAGGTGATTCAGTGACTATTGTTTGGGACACTAGTTATGATTCAACAAGTCGAGTAATTTATGATTCTAGTCCAAATCAATTTGATTTTAATGATGGAGAAATGAGTTATGGATATGCAGAATATGTAGACGGAGATGATATTTTTGGTACTAACAAGGGAAGAGACCATACAGTTACTATCTCAGGATTAGCTTCTGGAACAACATATTATTATAGATGTGTTTCTCACGCTTCCCCTGCAACGATCGGACAAGAACGAAGCTTTGCAACTTTGTCAGCAAAACTACCCCTTCAACCTGACGCTGAGCAGGTTCTAGAGACTGGAGGCGAAGGAGTTGTGCCAGTGACTTTAGAAGGAGAAGTTTCTCCTGTTGGTGAGATTATAGAAGGAGAAGGCGTGGGAACGACTGAAGAGGAAGATTTGACAGGTGATTTGACAGAAATTGTTCAAGATATAATTGACGATGCAGAAACGGACAGTAATCTTGGTGCAAACCTTGTAAATTTTGTTAAGAATATTCCTTGGTGGATATTGGTCATTGTCGCGTTTATTTTATTCTTATTAGCCTTGTTAACAAAAAAGAAGAAGGGAAAAAAGTAATCAGCAATCAGTAGCTAGTAACTAGCGATTAGTAATCACTCCATATAAATGCGGTGATTCTTTTTTTCCCCATTTACTTATTCATATTAACCAACACTCCATCCACTGATGCATGGAGTATCGGTTAACTTATCTGGTGTGGTTTTAAGGAGAGATGGGTGAAAAAAGCAGTTTAGTGAGAATGAGAAAGATACGAAAGAAATATATTAAAATACCCGTGACTTAGTCACGGGTAGAATTTTGAAACTACAGAAAGAACTCACGGAGCTCGCCGATACAGGTTCCGCAAAAAGGACCATTACGTAGACGATCTTTTGTCATACGAATGAAGTCTGTCGGAACACTAAGCCCTTGGCGCATAATACACGTATTAGTACAATGATTACCAAGTGACTGGGACAGAGAGCCATCTGTACGATCATGGCTTGGAATTCCAAACATATGACCTATTTCGTGCATGGCTACAGTTTTAATACATTCTTGTTGCAAATCATTATCTAGACTAAGAAAACGATTTACCGATACAATGGCAAGAACATTTTTCATTGCTTGGCCGACGATGAAATTGCAATTGTCACAATATATATCGCTTTCTAGTATCATAACTTCATAGTGTGGCTGACTCTCTTGCCACAAATCATGGGTTATTTCAGAAACAATAGCATCTGAGAGAAGTTGGTTTCGTCGAGTGCTTTGCCGCTTTCCTGCCTGAATATACCAATCTACACTAGCATGTGGCAATAATTCACCACTTGAACGCCATGTTTCATCTCTCCACATGCCTAAATTATGAATTGCAATAAGATTCGCAACTCCTGCTAAACCGAGAACTTGACTAATGCCATTAATTACCGTTCGCACATGAGTAGGAGAAACTCCTGCTTGATGCGTTAAATAGATGGGCTTAAATCTCATGTCTGTCATTTTCCCTCCTGTGGGATTATTGTGTCTGCTTATAATGATGACACAGGCTTGTGTCCGTGTCAATTTTTTAGAATATATTTAACTCACAGGCGTAATACTAAGTCATTTATTTATCTTAAGTCAAATAAGGATTGACGCAGAGAGCTTTATATGATATACTGTACATAATGTACGGGTGTGGGTGATGAAAATATTTCATCATAAAAAACAAAAAAAAGAGGGGGAACAATGAATTGTGATTTATTTGGACTAAACATCAGAGGAGAATGGCTAAGTGGAGAAGGCCTGAAAATGTCTGGAGATATTGTTGCTTTGGCAACAAGTCCTGATGCTTTAGGGAAAAGGGTGGCGTTGCTTGACCCCAATGGAGACTCGATTTCTCCTGAAGAGTTTATGGGGAAAGATCATCCAGTTTTCTGTACTGAAGTGGGCGAGAATGTAACTTTTCTAATCAGAGACTTTCGTTTGCTTGAGGATGTTCTTGTGTTGGGGTGCAGGTCAATACAAGACTTGGATTTGCCAAAAAACATTTCTCTTGCATTGAATGAATATAGATGGCCGATGAGCGAAGAGATTTTGGTAATTGAAAATAAGCATGGTATAGCCTTGATTAAGCCATCTCAAGCCGTTGACTATGACTTTGTAAAACACTGCATAGCAGAAGATCTTTAGAGTGGGGCCCGACTAGTAATGTCGGGCCTTTTTTTATTATTATTCTAAAGCCTGAATATTTAATAAGACGAAATTGTTATCCGCCAGAGGCGGATTGTTTTGTGTCTAGGCTCAAGTATTCGTTAAGATAAACGTGTATCCGCCAGAGGCGGATTGTTATCTATTTAAGACTCGAATACTTAACTACCCGCCCAAGGCGGGTTGTTGTCTATCTAGTATTAGATTACTAATAAAGATAGGTAACAAAAAAAGGGAGCAGTCTCATCTTGAGACTGCTCCTGCGGGGGTTGATCTTGACGGCTTACGTCAAGGGGGGGGCTAGGTTGGTGGTGGCATAAGAACTAATACAGTATTGTAACGTGGATCTTTTCAGTAGTCAATACCTACCTGTGGATAACCTAATATATCGAGTATGTGTTATTCGCGACAGTGCGAGAGGTGCCGCACTGGTCAATGTAGCTTACCCATACCCTAAGCTTTCCTGAGCTACAATTCGGTATTCTGATTAGAGCGTCTTGTCCCCAATTGCCATAAACTTCTATGGCAATACTTGAACCATTCAGAGTCGCTCCCCAAGAGAACTGACAAGTTTGGCAGTATGGTCTGATGGGATAATCATAGTATTCGAAACCTGGAATGCATGTCATTGTTTCGAATGGAGAGTTACTGCTACACGGACTTGTGTAATAAGAACAACCACCTCCACCTCTTATTTGGAAGTATGCAATGGTTCCAGACCCATAAGTGGTACCGGATGATGGCCATAAGTAGGCATTGACACATTCAC
>Ga0075111_1000542_pt1 | contig 17568 bp, 14 predicted proteins | sample AntAceMetag02UKK_FD_69787 | JGI IMG/M metagenome (GOLD analysis project Ga0075111, IMG submission 69787) | Saline lake microbial communities from Ace Lake, Antarctica - Antarctic Ace Lake Metagenome 02UKK | ecosystem: Environmental > Aquatic > Non-marine Saline and Alkaline > Saline | place... | reverse complement strand
GCCATTAACAAGGGGCTGAGACATCAGGAGTCCAGTTCTGACATGCTCTGGGAAGTGCCGTATTTGCCAATAGATCCAAAGGATATTGGCCGTAGCTATGAGGGTATAATTCGAATTAATAGTCAGTCAGGGAAGGGTGGTGTCGCTTATATTCTTGAGAAAGATTATGGCTACAAGGTACCAAAAGAAATGCAACGAATTGTTTCTAAAGCCATACAGGCTATTACGGATGAAACTGGAAGAGAACTTAGTCGTGATGAAATAGGGTCTATCTTTAGAGCAAAATATGTAAATACGATGACTCCAATTGAATTTACATCATACATTATTAAAACAAATGAGCAGCATAATGTTGAGTGTGAGCTGAAACTTAAGTTAAATAACAATGACGAAATAGCTCTTGGCTCAGGTAATGGATCGCTAGATGCCTGTAAAAATGCACTTGAATCACTAGATTTTAATGTTTCGATAGATATCGAGGACTATAATGAACACTCGAAAACGATAGGATCAAAATCATTGGCTGTTACATACGTTGAAATTAAAAATAAAGCAGATGAACGATTTTTTGGAGTTGGTGAAGACTCTGATATCACAATTGCGGCTATTAAAGCATTAATCAGTTCTATTAATACGGGTATTCAAAATTCTTAGATTGTGTGTGACTCTTAATCTATTTTTTTTGGTTTTCTAATCGCCACAGGTACTCATAGCACATATCAGCCATATATAACTGTGCTAGATGTATAAATGTAGACGCATAAGTATTTTCGGTTTTATTATATTGAATCGAGAATTTAAACGCCATTCCGAGGTATTTTTTATATTTATCTGTTGAAATAGATTTTTGAAAATAGTCTAAGATATCTTGTTCTTTTAAATTCAATTTATATAATTCTGTATATATAATTTTTTGCAGTTTCTTTTTCTCGAGTTCTTTGCTATCGGAATTACTCAAATGAATGGATTTGATTTGTTCAATAATCGATTTCTTCTTTATGAAGATTTTATAGTCAAAGGGTAGTAGCGCGAAATTGTAATATTGATTATTCGCAATTGTCGTTTCTAAAAAGGCATCAATTTTTTCATGTTCAGTCATAATAAGAGTACTATACAACAAAACTCAAAATTATTAAAACAAAAAATAAGACCTATGATTTTTCTGAATTGAATAAACTGGTTTTTTCTAATAAACGCTGTTGATCGGAACTTAAACGAATTGAGTAAGTATTGTAATCCATGTTGTCTTCATTGATAGGTGAAAATTTTTCAAATATAATAACTTTAGCCTGTTTAAGTATTCCAATTCTTACACTACCGTTTGTTTCGATTAGTCTTAAAACGGGACCGATAGAAGTGAATCCGTTCCGTTTTAGATGTAGCTCGGCATATTTATCGCCATTAGATCGAGTTACAATTGAACTAAATCTAAGTTTTTCTGCAAAACTCAGTTCGTAGGCTAGTTCATTAATTGTAATAATTGTATTTGTTAAAGATTTAATTGTTTCTGTAAGGTTAGTGTTTAGTTTATTGTGGGTGTCAGTATAAGTAGCCCTTCCAATAAAGTCTTGGTTTTTTAAGTTAGCAGGGTTAAATCGATAGATCTTGTTTTGGACTCTATCAGTATTTTGACTGCTACGTAATGGTTCTAAAATATTCTCTAAGAATTTTGGGATGCTTTGGTAGGCAATTTGAATATTACGAGGATTAATTCGAATACTTCGTCTGAGCTGGTTAATGAATGCGATGTTTGTCTTTGATCGAAATGGTAAATACAGGTATAAGTGTGTGACATCTCTTGGTATTTGAAAATCAGCAGCATCAGATTCAATTATTTGATAATCAGTAACGCGTTGACTTTCTTGCTTTGTTGTATGAAGAGCCAGTTTTGCTGCATTCGCAAAGGTTGAATTGTACTCAACTCCCACGACTTTTTTAATGCCAAGTTTCATGATCTCTTCTAATACATATCCCTTGCCACACCCAATATCGCAAAAAATAGACGTTGAGTCCAAATCTAATGCCGCAAGTGTTCTCTGTAATGAGTGCTTAGGTGTTTGTGTGTAATTGACTGCATCTCCGAAGCGGCCATATGTATTAATTAATGATCGACGTTGTCTAACTATTGGGGGTGGCAAATTCTTCTTAATTTGAAGCATTAGCGCCCATTTATTTGCAATTATTTTATGTATAATGTCAAATCCTCCAGATAAAACTATACATATATCGGTTCAAATCTCCATTTGTTTCAATTTTCACAAATATTATCTGTTATAATAAACAAATCATGATGTTAGCAAATCGACTTAGAAAAAAACAGAAGCAATTATCCAAGTGGACGAGAAAGAATAATCTACAAGCTTTTCGATTATATGAAAAGGATATTCCCGAGTATCCAGTAATAGTTGATTGCTATGGTGAATATGCAATTGTCTGGATTTATACGCGCACAAAGGATGAAACCGATGAAGAGATACAAGCATTTGAAGAAGATGTCATCGAAAATATTTCGCAAGGGCTAGCTTTGGATCATGAACATATTGTGCTCAAAAAACAACGTCGACAAAGTGGCCAACAATCCAAAAACTATAAAACAAATAAAACAATTGTTGTGGAAGAGCAGGGACTCAAGTATGAGATTAACCTCTATGATTATCTTGACGTTGGATTATTCTTAGATCATCGAAACACCCGTCAAATGGTGCGAGAACTTGCTCATGGACGAAAGGTATTAAATCTCTTTGCTTATACTGCGTCATTTACTTGTAATGCAATAGAGGGCGGGGCTTTTGAAACCGATACGGTTGACTTGAGTAACACTTATAACAAATGGGCTGAACGCAACTTTGAACTTAATGATTTTGTGGTGAATGACCAACACCAGATACTAAAATATGACTGCTTGGAATTTTTGAAATTAGCTCAAAGTTCCCGTTACAAATATAGTCTGATTATTTGCGACCCGCCATCATTTAGTAATTCAAAAAATAGAGGGAAGACAGATTTTTCAGTGGTTGATGATCAAGTGGAACTGATTACACGTTGCTTAAGTTTACTTTCAACTAATGGTATTTTGATATTTAGTACAAACTATCGCAACTATGAATTAAATGAGTCTCTCTACTCAGAAAAAGCTACAATCACAAATATCACAAATCAGACACTCCCACATGAATTCCGTAACCGAAAAATCCACCAATGCTGGGAATTTATTAAAAAATAAATTTTTGCCTTGTAGAAAAACCGCTCTTATTTGTTTAGAAACAAAGAGAAAAGGGCATAAGAACTACAATGGAAAGAAAAATAATATCAGTTAATAGTAACAGTCCTAAACAAGCAATATTAGGTGACCGCCTTTTTAAGGATAAAACCTTAGTATTTACAGACAATAAACAAAGTCTTAATCGGCAAGCGATAGAGTATAGCAATGCAAAGAAGGTCCCATATGTATTTGTGAGTTTACAAAATACTCAGGATTTGAGTGCACTAGAAAAAGATGTTATTGTCGAAGGTGCTAGGGTGAGAGTAGACGACGGGAAACTACTGAAAGCAATTAAACAGGGAGGAATAGTCGTTGTTGATTATCAAAATTCTCATCCTAAGCTTGTTGTTGGATTCAATGAACTCTTTGACAAAATTAGACGATATAAGGGGGTTAAAGCTCATCCCGATTTCAAGATAATTGGACTAATTGATAAAACAAGTAACAAATATGCGAATTCGTTTTGGGGAAGATTTACAAGAACAATAAAAACGATTGGAGCCACTGTCACGTTTCCTAAACTTAGTTATAACAATAAACAAGAGGATATACATATAGATTTACTTGAAGCCCCAAACTGGAAAGAAAAGTTGATTGGCAGTATTTCATTATTAGAGAGTGGCCCGGTATTTAAGGAAGGTGCGCTGATTACTGCAATAAAAAATAATAAAAAAATTAGTATATCAGGACTTAATACAGGAGATGAAGCCGTCCAACTTTTTCTTGATGAAATATTTATTAATAAACAAATTCGAGTTAACGGCAAAGAATATAATACGCCAGAAGGGTTTAGCATAAACATAATCGATAAGAACTATGAAGATACAAGCAAAATAATAAATATAGTAAAAGGAAATAACTCTTTTCGAGATTGCTGGGTCGTAAATAATGAGAATATAGATGAGTTATTTAAATTTACACAGATTAAAAATACAACGTTGCTTGAAAAATCTGGAATATTGAAATCTAAAAATAAAAAGCTAGTCGTAACAGACAATTTACCGACATGGGTGTGGCACCAGATCATGCACAATTCTCAGATAAGCAGTATTTCAGTTTTGGATAATATAGAAGTGCCGAGAGAATATGATCGAAATGTAAATCGTGAGCCAGAACAAAAGCCAGAATTGTTTAATGAAACAAATAAGAGAATAATCTGCGAAGATATAGCCTATGAATTAAATTTGATCAAAATGGCTGAAGGAGATAATAATGTTGAAATAGTCCATATTTCTTCTAAAATGAAAAAAGCTGATTTATTCGGAAGTATTCATCTAAAAGAGAAGAATGATGGAGGATGGTGGAATTTTTCTAGTGGGGAGCAAGGCGATATTGTTAAGAGTTTGGAAGAAGGAAAAACTGTCGTAATAACAGATCTTAGTATTAATGGTGAAATAGCGATGGCATTAGAATCTATATTTGTAGGTGCTTATATAACAATAAAGGGAGAGCGTATAGAGCTGGACAGTTTGCCTGGCCGGATTATCGTATTGGAAAGTGGACGAAGAATAAAAGCCAAAGATAATAACTATAAGAGTATATACAGAATTAATTTTGAAGGGGAAACGAAGAAAGTTGAGCAAAAACAATTACAGAAAATGATTCAAGAAGAGTTCTCTTGGGTGAAGGATGAAGATTATAGTCGATTATATGCTTTGCTTGAAAATGTTAATAACGCAGCGATAAGTGAAGATAGTGTTGGGTATCAAAATATTCGACAAATATTATGCATCGTAGATGGGAGTAATGACAAAAAGATATCACCTAAAAGATGGTATCGAGCTATTAATGCAGTGATTACGGACAAGTATGAAGAAAATGCTGAACTAAGCGCATATATTAAAACATTGATTAAGTCTTGTTTCAATTATAACTCACTAAGTAAAAATAGTTTTAATATAAATAAAGTAAATAACATATTGGATCGAGTGAAAAGAGGTCAAAATCTTTCAGCATATTATTGGCAACTCGTAGAAACTATCAGTACTGATTATATAAAAGATAACATTTCTGAACTGGAGTTTGCCAATAAGGATACCAACTTAATTAATGATATAGCTTGCTATTATAAAGGGATTTCTAGCAAATATGAGGTCTTATTTTCAACGTATAATAATAGTACTGAGTTAAAAGGAGATTCCTCGCCTCTTAATACAAGAAGCTTTTTTGATAGAAGTTTTGATAGAGCAAAATATATTTTAGAGAAATATCCTGCCGTATTTTTAAAGGGTTCTCCGGGTGTGGGTAAAACATATAGTTGCGAGCGTTTAGCGATAAGCCTTGGGTTTTCATTAGATGATGTTTTTGGCCCTATAACAACAGGTGAAGATATTGCAAATAATGAAATATTGGGTTCAGAAAAAATTACTGACAAAGGAAGTATTTTCGAGAATGAACTATTTCTAAAATTTGCAAAAGCAGAAAAAGGTGTTCTCGTGGTAGATGAGAGTAATTTGCCGGAAGATGGCTTTTGGGAATTTTATAGGAGCATTATAGAAAAAGAACCATATATTTATTATAACGGGCAGCGAATAGATATAAAAAATCCCAGCCAAAAAAAGGTTATTTTTACCGGAAATCAAGAATCTGTCGCAAAAAGAAAAGAACATCGATTAATAAAAGATTTTTTTGTAACAGTAATGTTTAAAGAGTTCGATCTGGAATATTTGCAAAAATTGATAGCTGGAAAATACTTTAATAGCGGGTTTACGGGATTAATTGATGAAAAAAAAGTAGAATATGCAAAGAATATCATATTCTTATATGAAAAGATTAAAACACTTACAGGACGAGATCATTTTTCAATACGAGATATTCAAGAAGTATGTAGACGGTTTAAATCAGAGAAGTATCATACAATAGAGACTTTTTTAGGATCATTTTATAGTGTATATGGCAATTTGTTAACAAATGAAGAATCTGCAGCATTTAAAATATATCTTGCTCATAAATATAAAGTAGATATTGATACCATCTTAGAAGAAAAAGAGCAAACATATCTGAAGATAAACGATTTGGGAAAGAACCTGACGGATAGTGGCGTGGTCATAAATAAAGAAACCGCTTCGTATATTTCCAACATATCTGAATTTTTAATAAATAGAGAATCGGATGTGCAAATAAAAAATAAAACAAGAGAAGGAAAAAATTGTATTCTTGCAGAAGGACCTTCCGGAAGAGGGAAAGATTTTGTTCTAGAAGAAGTTTTAGTGGCCAAGAATTATATAGACTATAAAACATATTCAAAGCTACCAGGAGAAGAAAAACTGCGGTATGAAAGCAATAAGAAGGTCTATATAAAATGGAATGCCAATGTTGATTATGATGAATTGTTTGACTTAATAGATGAAGCACAAAACAAAGGGTTTGTTGTAATTATCAGTGAAGCGAACATTTTGAGCTCCTCTATTTTAGAGGGGCGTTTGAATGATAAATTATCTGGAGAATCCTCAACGGGTTTTTCTTTATTTATGACAATAAATTCTATTGATTATTCCGGGAGAGAGAATCTTTCATCTGCATTGTTAAACAGGTCTGTATATTTGCAAATGAGAGATTACAACCAAGACGAGTTGTTAGATATTGTAAGAACTAATGCAAATGAAAGAAAAAACGTAAAAGACTTGGTTTCATTCCATTGTTGGTTAAGAACAGAGCTGAAGAAAAAAAGTGTCAATACAATTATTCCAACATTAAGACAGGTCTTAAGCGTTGTGAAATTGGTAAATGCTGGGCAATCATTAGAAAAAGCAATATCTGCAGTGTATGAGGCGATATATATCCCTCAAGATTTGGCACAGGATGTAAAAGAAAAGAAGTATAAAAAATTTATAGAAAACGAATTTCTAAATATTGGTGTTGTGTATAAATTTTTAGGCGATATGCTTACAAGCGATGTTTATATAGATGGCCAGAAAAAGGGATTACGTATTGATACTTTCGAAGCGGAAGGTGAAGGAATGTATGGGGCTGCACAATATGACGTTGCAAAACACGGGATAAGCTTTAATAAGATCATCTGGAATAACAAGTTAAAACGAGATAATAGTTTTTTTCATGAATTAGGGCATGCAAAATTTTCTCGGTTATCTAACTTTAATGATGCCTCATACAATTCGCTGGTACAGGACTTAGAAGACCTTCGCGTGTATGTGTCAATGAAACAAGAGTTTTCTGATTTGGAAGCCCCATGGGATATTAGTGCTTATCAGCTGTTTGCATCTTGGATAAAGAACCACGATTTAAGTAGTATAAAATCGATTGAGTTTAAAGATATATTTTCGAATATTGTAGGGTGTTATGCTCTTGGGCTTATAACAGAAAGGGATTTATTAAATATAAAGTGGAGTAATCAAAGTAAAACAGATCAAGTTATTCAAAAAATGATAAATAATATACTGGAAGATAAATACGAGCTAGATGGTAATCATGTATCGGCAATTTCAATAATACATAAAGCAGTAAATAGTATTGCCGTAATAAATAGTCACGGAGAATATAGTGAAGTGGATAATTTATACGCCTCAGATAGATTTAATAAGTTATTAGATATCATTAAAGAAGAGTATCTGGCAGTTCCACGGAACATTGAAGTAGTGGCCAAGACACAGTATCTATTTAAACGCGCTAAGCCGATTGGAAAAGTGAACCATGAGGAAAGTATCACTTCTTTAAAGAAACTAGTAAATAATATTGCAAATCCTATTGAAAAAGGAATTATCCATGGTATTAGCAATTATAAATGGGGTATTTTATTTGGGAAATTAGCAAAAGTCGGAGCCATAAGTAAAATAGGATCTTTATTGGGGCTAAGTGAGGTGAATAATGGCTCAGGATCTAATAGCGATACTTCAGTAACGAGACATAGGGAAGGGTTAGGAGAGCTATACATAGCAGCAAGAAAAGATCCTAAATATAACAATTTATCCGATAATGACTTGAGAGAGCTTTGTCAGGAGGCCTTGTATGGAAAGGGCTATAACCCTATGAATGAAGTAGCGAAGGATATAGTGACCGAAGATGATAAAAACCCATTAATAAAAATTCAAGAAAAAAAGATAATAAATAAACTAAGTAAAAGTAAAGCGAGAGAAAGTATCGTGGAGTATCTTCAAAAAATTGCACGAAAATGGGTGCCGTCATCCTACGATATTAAAGATTTTAGTTTTATAAAGGAATATGGGAAAAACGGGCAAATTGATATGAATCAATTTATGAAAGATCAGGTTAACTATCGGCTTAAATCGGGAGGTACAGAAAAATTAGAGAAAAAAGAACTAATAATTTATAAAAAAGATGGTGAAAATAGTGTGAATAATATAGCAACGGATGCTATAGATTCTCTAATTACACTGGGGTATAAGGTGTCTATTTTGTCAGCTAATACAGAGTTGCAAGAAAATATATCTGGTTCAGCAGATTTGTCGACGATTACAAATTCTAATAATATAAGTATTGATGATATGAATCAGATAAAGAATCCATCCAGTTTTAAACTGGTGTCATTAAGCGAAGTTCAAGAAATCGTTGAAAAACAATATATTATAGGGTTAATTGATCACTTAGCACAGGGAAAAAACATGACCAAGAATGCGACAGTAGCAACACAAAAAAGCACCGCTGAGGTTATTTTCGGGATTAATAAGATACTGGATGAGGATGCAATTCTTGTAGAAAAAAATGGTGTAATCACAGAAATAAAGTTCCGAAAGACTTTAACAACCGAGCAGTTTAATGAAATAGTAAGTAAATATGAAAAAGAATTAAAAAATGTTGAGGAGTTATATTTAAATGGCACACAAATAACAGATAAAATAGGCCCATATTTAGAAAAACTGACCAGTTTGAATCGGCTAGATTTAAGTGGAACGAAAGTAACCGATGGAATAGGCCCAAGTTTAGAAACACTGATCAGTTTGAAGGTGCTGAGTTTAATTAGCACACAAATAACAGATAAAATAGGCCCATATTTAGAAAAACTAACCAGTTTGAATCGGCTAGATTTATGTGGAACGAAAGTAACCGATGGAATAGTACCATATTTAAAAAAACTACCAAGTTTAATTGGACTGGATTTATCTGGCCTACGAATAACATATAATAAAAGGAATGAATTGCTAGCTTTCTGTAAATCAAATAAGGAGCGTATCGCACAGGAAAAAGCCCTGACCAAGAATGCGACAGCAGCAACACAAAAAAATACAGATAGGGGAGAAAATCAAAATAATATAATCAAGAGTCTGATTAATAAAGAAACAATATATTTGGAACTTAAAGAAGAATATAAAGATAGTCCTAAACTGAAAATATTAGAAGGATTATTTCATTAGTTACTTCTTGTTTCGCTGATTAAATGTTTTCTTAAAGTTAGTACCAAAATACTGATAATACCAGCAGAGAATACCACCATTATATAGTTTGCGTTTCTTGTTTGATTGCATTTTGAAATGTTTTTCAAAGCCTAGATATGATGTAATAACGTAATAGGACCATTCAGGAAACTGTTCTCTAAAGGTTGTTCCCATTAGTTTGTACAGTTCTTCAGCTTGTTCCTTGGTTTGCATTCGTTCACCATAGGGCGGATTTGTAATAATTACACCGTTTTTATATTTGGAGTTAATATCTTCCAGTTGAAGCTTTTGAACATAAATATCGTCAAATCCTGCTTTGGCAATATTCTCTCTGGCAATCTTAAGTGCCTTCCAACTTCCATCAGACCCATATATTAGATATTTATTATCTCGTTTCTCAAGTTCTTTTGCTTCTTCATATGCCGATTCCCAAAGATCTTTAGAGATGAAAGACCAATGCTTCGACGCAAAGTCTCTATTTAGGCCTGGTGCTATGTTTTTAGCGATCATTGCAGCCTCTATCAAGAAAGTGCCTGTCCCGCACATGGGATCCATTAAAACGCGGTCTCCGCCTTTCCATCTGCTAAGCAATATAAGCCCTGCGGCTAAAGTTTCTTTAATCGGTGCCAAATCCATATGTTCACGGTATCCACGTTTATTTAAACCAGATCCGCTTGTATCAATACTCAGGGTAACAATATCTCGGACTATTTGGATTCTAAGAGAGAATAGAGCGCCAGTTTCGGGTAACGTTTGAACATTATGGGATTTTTTTAAACTATCCACAACTGCTTTTTTTACAATTGATTGGCAATCAGACTTGCTAAATAACTTCGATTTAACACTAGAGACTCGACTAACTGGGAACTCATTATCTTTAGCAATGTAATTAGCCCATGGAAGAGCTTTCGTCTTTTCAAAGAGCTCATCAAATGTAGTGGCTTTAAATTCACCTATTTTTAAAAGTAATCGGTCAGATGTTCTGAGCCACATATTACACCGACATATATCCAGTAGTGTGCCAGTAAACTCAACCTTACAGTTCTCGATTTTTGTATCGGTATATCCAAGTGTTTTTAATTCATCAGCAACAACGCTCTCCATGCCCATTGTAGCTGTTGCCATTAGTGTAATTTTATCCATTGAAAACTCCAAACTATTAATTATGTATTTGTCAGAAGACTCATTATAGCATTAATAATCTCTGGTAGATTAAATTTTTTGAAATATTAGTGCCAATCTTTCGATAATTACCTGTACGAAATAAAAAGGAGTACTTAATGAAACAAAAAATACTAAGTATCGCTATTAATTCGATAAGTTATGGGGGATTAAAAAAAACAATTGATGGTGTCTTGCAGGGACTTGATATATCTGTGCTAAAAATGAATTTACTAAAAGAGTTAAGTTTGGCCAATGATAGTAGTCGATTGACAAAATTTGCATACCAAACAATTTTGAAAATGAATTTATTCAGTAACGTTGACCTTTCAAGATATACGCAGGAAATCTTAAAAGTACAGCCCTTTGAGAAAATCGATAATCCAAACAGAATGTACAATATTGACGAACTTAAAGACGAATTAATGAAACCGATTCCGTTTATAGAATCATTAAGTGAATATGACTTACATAAAAAAATTGATTATCTTGTAAGAAAACGTTTAGACGATCGATTCATAATAGGTAATATCGTTGAAAAAATAATACTGTCTCGTGATGCAAATTACGTGAATTTGATGCTTTCAATGATTATGCAGGACGCAGATAAAATTAATACTAATGAGCTTGATATGAATGATCTATATGATGCCGCAAAACAAAAAACAGGTATAAGGAGATTCGGATATTAAGATGAACCAAAAAATAATCTCTCAGAAAAAAACCGGTATTCCAAAAGACACTCCCTATGTTTTTCTTGAGCGCCATGGTGTGAAGGTAATAACCGAATCATCTGAAGAATCAGTTGAAAAATCCTTTTTTATAGAGAGAATGCAAAAAAAAAGTCTTCCACAATGGATAGAATCTATTTTAGATAAAGAAAATGCACAAGTGTTATTGCTTGAGGATTACGATCCATTCCCATTTTTTTATCGAGTTCACTTAAAAAATAACTATGGTCTTCCAGATGCAAATATAGTCCACATATATGACCCTAGCCAAGTCGAGGAAGCTCTCAAAAGAAGCTCATTTTCACCAGATCTGATAATTTGTGATATAAATATGCCAAAAATGACAGGGCCAGAATTTATAAAACTAGTAAAAGCAGGAAAGTTTGATCCAAATAATTAGTAGCGACATAAGGTAAAAAGTAATAGAATACGCACATGGAATATAAATTAAATTCAGAATATATCGAGTTATGCAATCTACTAAAAGTGACCGGTTATTGCTCATCTGGTGGCGAAGCCAAGATGGTAATCCAAGAGCGTCGTGTGCGAGTGGACGATGAAATTGAAACTCGTAAAAAGTGTAAGATTCGTAAAGGTCAGGAAGTGTATTATAATCTTAAGGTAATCAACGTTATTTAATGCTTGGATCTGTTCTCGGATTATTTTTTAAAGTTCTATTTCTTCTTTTTGCTTTTATTGCACTAATTGCTTTAGTAAGTCTGCCTATTTTCATAGTTTCAATACTTACTCGGAAAATTCAAGAAACATTTGACGACGATATTCCTGAAAACAAAAAAGATGTCTGATATTAATTTTGTAACATTTATTGGTGTAATAGCCGGAACACTGACAACCATTTCGTTTTTACCCCAATTAATTAGAACAATTAAAACTAAATCAACAAAAGATATCTCGCTTGGTATGTTCGTTTGTTTCTGTGGTGGGCTCATTTTTTGGACAATATACGGTGTATTATTACAAAGTATCCCAATTATATTAACCAATACGGTAACACTTCTCCTAGCTTCAATTATTCTTGTTTATAAAATCAAATACAAATAATATAACAACTAAAAGTTTAACATGAAAAAAGGAAGCCAAATGGCTCCCTTTTTTTTCTTAAAGATTAACTAAAGATCAAACTACTTTAATGAGTTTTAAAGTTCTTTTGAAATTGCAATCGATGCAATAGTGCCATCTGATACTGCAGTTGTAATTTGACGATACATTTTACTTCTCACGTCACCAACTGCATAAACATTTGGAATACTACTTTTCATGCTTTCATCAGTTTTAACATATCCCCAGTCATCTAGGTCAAACTGGTCAGCTATATTTTCAATATTAGGTTTCATTCCAACAAAAACAAAAACACCATCAGCACTTATCTTTTTTGTTTCGCTAGATTTTAAATCTTCAACAAGCACATCCATTCCGGTTTCAGCTTTAATAAATTCTCTAGGTTCATGCTCAAAGATGAAGTTAATTTTTTCTTCTGCGAATGATTTCTCCTGAGCTTGCTTATTAGCTTGTAGCTCAGAAAATTGATGTATGATTGTGATCTTACTTGCAAATTTAGCAATAAATAGAGCTTCTTCTATAGCGGAGTTACCACCACCGATCACAATTACTTCTTTATCTTTATAATATTTAGCATCACATGTTGCACAATAGGATATGCCTTGCCCCTTGTATTTAACTTCACCGGGTATACCAAGCGGTCTAGGTGATGCGCCAGAAGCCAGTATTATTTTTTTTGCTGAGATGGTTTCAATATTATCAATACTTACACTTAGATTTTTAAAGTCAATGTTTGTAATGTCGACTGCAGCTCGGTAGTCAGCTCCTGCCTCTTTAGCTTGTTCGCTCATATAGTGAGCTAGCATAAATCCTTGCACCGGTTCAATAAATCCTGGATAGTTTGAAACTAAGTGTGTTGTTTTTACTTGGCCACCGGGTAAAGCTGGGTCGACGATAATTGTGTCTAAATTCGCTTGTGCCGTATAGATTCCAGCTGCTAGACCAGATGGTCCACCACCTAGTATTAAAACATCACAATCCGTTTTTTTTATCGTGAGGCTATCTTTAATTTGTTTTACAGTATCAGGACTAAGTAGTGCGTCTAATGTTTTTTCGATTTCAGATCGTTTAACGCCGCCATTCAATCTATCGCCAATTAATTGTCCATCTTTATAAAAAAGAACAGTCGGAGAACTCTTTATATCGAGTGCCTCTGAAAGTTCTCGGTTTTCTTGCCGGAATATTTTGAGAAATTTAATGTGATCGCCATAAATTTCACTAAGGGGTTCGTACTTTGCAGCAAGTGCCTCACAAGGTGGGCATTCGGATGAGTACCAGTCAACAATAACTAAGCCCTCACTTATTTCCTTATCATATTCACTTCCATTTATATATTTAATATTAGCAGACATTATTGGCTCCTTTCAAAATAAACATTCATACCCATTTCTAATAATTCTTTAACAGGTCGGCAATCAGGGGTATGTAATTTACCAGTCCTATTTTTTGCCACACTCGCACAACCACCGCCACAAGCAAGGTTTAACTTGCAATGGATACAATCTGGAATTGACAAAATATCTCGTTCTTCCCACTCTTCAACTAAGTCATCGTTTAAATAAACTTCTGGATAAAACGTACCAAGCTTCTCGTCTTCTTTACCTACAGTTGCCGTACATGAAAAAATACTTCCAGTATAATCGAACGCCCATTCTGTTTTACAACCAGGGCAGGAATCGAATAGTGCCTCCGGAAGTTCTCCGTTTTCAAATAAAAATTTTGATACGGAAAAGGAAGGGTGATGAAACTCTAAAATCTCTGGATGGCTATCTAATTGTTTATAAATTTCTTCATATAAAGATAGTCGATCGAATAGTTTATTTTGATTGCTTTGACAGAAGTGTAGCTCATAGTTTCGTCCTATTTGTGTTTTGAAAAGAGAGCTCTTGGTCCATCCTTTTTCTATGGCAAAATTAGCAAGTTCACTAAGTGACCCGATGTTTTCTTTATCAACCACCATTCGTAAATTAACTGGTATATTTGCAGCTATAAGGGCATCAATTCCCTCAACAATTTTCGAAAAAGTTTCATTCCCATTTTTAAGTGAACGCCGCTTATTATGTATTATTGCTGGACCATCCAATGTTACCTGTACTTCTCGGATAATACCTTCTTTTAGGATATCGATATACTCAAGAAGAGAGTAGCCGTTTGTTACAACAGCTATCCCAATGTTTTTTTCATTAGCTTTGCTTATAATTGTTTTGATATTGTTTTTTGATTCTTCGTTTGGAAGCAGTGGTTCACCACCAAACAGTGTTATATATTTCTTTCTAAATTTTTCAATGTATTTGAAAAAAGCATTAATAATATCACTGTTTAGCTTCTGTTTGCTCGATTCATAACCATCTTGGTAGCAGTACGAGCACGTAAAATTGCAATTATATGAAAGAACAAAGAAAATCTGTATTTCTGAATTATCTCGCTCTTCAATGAAATCTAAATAACTATTCTTAAAGAGCGACTCCTCAGCTTTAATGCTTGGAATGAGATAACCTTTTTTGATGTATTCGTTTATGTTAGCCAGAGACTCGAAATCTAAATTATTTAGCGCTTCTGCATCAGATTCGCTAATTATATCAGCATTTCGGCTTAGTAGATTTACAATAAAACAACTATCGCTGTCCCTGACCTTTGACATGATATTATGTTTAGATAAAAAATTGCAATTGGTTCTAGTCATGGCAACCCGCAACTGCTTTTGCTATTTTTGCACAACACTGTGCGATGATATTTTTGTTATTTTTTTTTGGTTTAATGAGAGTTTTCATAAGTTTCACCTCCTTTATTTATTTAGAGCAACAAGTCTTTTTTACACCAGCAATTGTAAAACTTGACACACTAATTTTTCCTTTTTCATATGGCTGACTTTCTTCAATAATATTAATATTTTGAAATCCAACAAATTTAAGTGTATTTAAGTATACGTCTTTTGTTACTGATCCAGCCCAACATTCAGCTACAGCATCTGGATCCGTTGCATATTCACTTGGCACTTTTTCACTTGAGAATATATCGCTTACAACAAAGCGACCTTGTGGTTTTAGTATCCGATATATTTCACTCCAGACGGCTGTTTTATTTTTTGCATGATTAATCGTGCAATTTGAAATAACTAAGTCTACTGAATTTGATTCTATTAGAATATTTTCAAGTTCCGATTTAATAAACTCGACATTTTGAATATCCATTTTTTTAGCTGTATTTTTAGCTTTTTTTAGCATTCCATCCGAAATATCAACTCCGTATGCAAAACCTTTTTGACCAACCTGTTCGGCAAGTTTAATAACCTCAAGGCCTCGTCCACTGCCAAGATCAACACAAACTTCCCCTTTACTTGCATTCCCATGAGTAATGGCACCACCGCAAGAAAGACAACAACTTGTTTCAGCTAGGTCGGAATATCGTTCGTTTATTGATTCTATTATCTTCTTAGTCATTTTTCACCACCGCACTAGAATCTTGATCAAAGGGATTTGTTCTGACAGCCAATGAAAATAGGTAAGGGTAGTCTTTTTTAATGTGTTTCATATACATTAGCCATTCCTTTGTTAATAAACAATATACTCGTTTAATATCTCCTGCAATATGTTTTAAGTCATCAGGTGTACATTCTGAAACCTTTCGTCTGTGCATGACTTCTTCCATTAAATGGAATACAGACCACAGCAGGTCTGTAAACGCATCATGCTCGAGTAAATTTGGGTTTTCTAGAAGACGTAATAGGAATTCACGTTTTCTTATTAAGTATTCTCTCATTTCCTTCACGTCGTTCTTTTCAAGCTGTATGTTATAGCTGTGAATGGTTGCGCACGTGTTGCTATCTGTAAATTTCTTGTCTTCCCAACTGGCATTTATATGTAGTTTCTCACTTAAATCTGCGCTACTAGGATCGAATATTGAAAATTTCTCAATAAGTTCAGAACCAACCTCGCTGTAAAAGGCCCCGATAATCATATTTAGTTTGCTAAATTTTTGTTGTTTTTCTTGTTGATTTAAGATTCTGTGGATGATAAGCGTCACGAGTAAGACTTCGATTGGTACAAATGCTAAATCCCCAAAGAAGTAAATAAAGATATGATGAGCATCATGGAATAGTTGAAAATGGATAAAATAGATTAATATTGAACTTCCAATAAGTCCAGCTGGTAGTAGAAACTGCCAAGTTAATATTTTTTTTATGAGTTTTTTCATTTTATTTCACCTTTGTTCCAAAATTTATTGAATCTGTAGGGCAGACTTCTATACATGAACCACAAGAAAAACAATCCTGTCCAAACTGCTTCTTATCTAGTATACCGCTCATGCTTTGAGATGGGCAAGATTGCACACATTTCCTGCAATTAATGCAGGACTTACGATCAATACGAATTCGGTTGAAACTAATCTTTTCAAACAGCCAACTAAGAAGACCAAAAGGGCAAAAAAGATTACACCAAGGTCGATAAATAAATAGACTTAAAACAAGAATAATCGAAATAAATATTTTAGCAATTAGTGTAAATGTTGCTGGATTATATATTTTAAATGGATCAATATAATGGACAATATCAATTTTATAGAAAAAAGCAAAAATGATAATGCTGAGAAAAAACAATATGCGTATTAGATTTGAGAGTACGAATGGAATTTTGAATTTTCGGATTAAGGTTTTTTTAGTTTTCTTGTTTTGATTTATCCGGAATAGTAGATCTTGCAGTACTCCAAATTGACAGCCCCAAGAACAAATAAATTTATTAGCTAAAACAACCGTGAGGATGAATATGGAAAAAGCAATCAATCGTGGCTTAAATATCGCTCCTTTTGAAAAATATAAAACGATTGCATCTTTCACGGTGCCCATAGCAGAAGGATCTGATCCGAAAATTACACCAAAAACAATCAGACTTACAAGGTAAAAATATGGTCGATTTTTCTCATTAATCTTCTTTTTTTTAAGCAAGAAAAATATTTGTAATAAAAATAGCCCCCATAAAAGAAATTT
>Ga0075111_1000539_pt1 | contig 17640 bp, 10 predicted proteins | sample AntAceMetag02UKK_FD_69787 | JGI IMG/M metagenome (GOLD analysis project Ga0075111, IMG submission 69787) | Saline lake microbial communities from Ace Lake, Antarctica - Antarctic Ace Lake Metagenome 02UKK | ecosystem: Environmental > Aquatic > Non-marine Saline and Alkaline > Saline | place... | reverse complement strand
GTTTTCAACTCGCATTTCAGAACGACGGCTGAGAGTTCGTGTTTATGACAGCAAGCCATTTCATACTGGTGAAGGTTGGGAAAATGAACGGTTAATCCAAGGACACCCAGTATCCGCTCGGCCCCGGCTTTCCAAAGAATTGGATCTGAATAATGAGAAGCATCTTCACACAAGTGTGGATTCCCATGGATAGCATAGGGACATTGTTCAACAACATGAATGCGACCAAAATCAATGCCTGCTACCAAATTTTCTTTAATCCATCTAAGCAGTTCCTTCCTGTTCTCTTCACGTCTGTTCATACCCTTCTTGAATGTTTCTACAGGCATGTCCAAGGGGGCGTTTGGAAATACAGATATGCTTCCATCAGACTGTTTGTTTTCTCCAGAAGGTGGATCTCCCGTAGAGTTGGAATACTTCTTCAATGTCTCTGTCTCTTTAATTGGTGTGAGCATAAACACCTCCTTTTGTCATAGTGTAAAAACAATAAAAGCCCATCCAAGAAAATGGATAAGCCTATGAGTTAATAACAGATTGTTGGTTTTTGTCAGAATCCCATGCCTACTAAGTGGCCATGAAGGACATGATCATCTGAACAGCATCCTTTCCTGCCACAGATTGAACAGCCATTCCTCCTTTCTTTTTGCCATTTTTCCGGTGAATCGGTATTGATGTTGGGGGTTCTTGTTTCATTGGCCCCAGCAGAATGATTGCCAGGGTTCTGTTCCCGGTTTTCTGGTGTTTGTTTCATGATGTCATCTCCTTTTGTTTATTGGTGTGATGGAGGGGGAGGGGGAGGGGGTGTCTAAGAATGCGTTAAAACAGCCATATACTCTCTTTAATGGTTTGTCAGATGTGGTGATGGGGCAGGTATGATAAAGCCTATTGAAGTTAAAGGGGGCTATAACCTATCAAATACGAAAAAACCCCTAAAATCACTGTATTGGTGCCGTAGATAGACAATGATAGGATTTTGAAATGTTCGACCATGATGTGGTTGTCTGTTTTGAGGAAGGTTATGGATGCGGGGGGTATGCGGGGTTAAAGACGAATCCAAATAATATGGACGGGCATAATTCTAATGAGACCAGGATAACGTATCGGCATCTATTGACTTATTTTTCAATCCCTTGACATAAACGCTTTGGGGTCATATAAAACACGGATGTATCATTTTTAATGATTTGATATTCTTGAATAGGTGAAAAGATGTTGCCATTTTATGAACTGATGAATCTAAATTATGTGCATATATTGATTGTTGCCTTGAGTGGATGGGTTTTCATTATTATTTTTGGGTTCCTCAAAATGATAAAATATGATGATATCTACACCTAAATGCCCCCGGGTTTGATTTTTCAATTTAGGAGATATCTATCCTGACACAGGCGGATAGTATGATATTCCAATGAATTTGAAACGGATAATTGGCTTCGTGAGATGTGCTATGGAGGACAGAAGGCAAATCTGAAAAATGGTAATAAGCAAATATTCTGCATCAAACCTGACATATCTTATAAGGTTTTCTTATTTTTTCCACTGATTCTTGTGATCAGACTCATTCAAAGAGGATTCCCATGGTTTCAGCAAATATAAGCGATACGATTAAATCTAAGAATACGGCTGAAGAAGACCTGGACTTTTGTGTTCTTTTTATAAAAAAAATAAAAGAAAATGGTTTTCTAAGCCAGCTTTTTTCAGAATTAAAAAAGAAGAGTATTTTAAAACTCCTTTATCAAATGGGAGTGCCAGATGCCCTCTCTTATATAAACAAACCAAAGAAAAGGCTCAATGCTTATATAAAGACCAAAAATCCAATGTTGCTTTTTCAAAAAAATTATTTATTGGATAAAAATGTCTGTCAGGAAATATTAGTGCATTGGCTTATAGAGATGGTTTCAAAAACATCAAAGAACATAAATCTTGATGAAAACGAAGAAGTCGATAAAGAACTTGAAATTTTTATGGTGAGGATTATTTCTGCAATACAATATTGTATTCAAAACAATGAACTCCAAAAAGCCTGTTACATGTTTGGCTGTTATGTTGCTATTCCTTTTTATCCTTTAAAATTCAATACTGATGAACGAACCGAATTTTTAATAGAGATGCAGGACCCTGGAAAAGAATATCTTGAGAAGGCAGTCAAGAAACTTCAAACATGTATAGAGAAAGAAACTGATATAGATATAGATATAGATATACAAATTATAGAATTGAAAGAAAAATATTTTCGATTAGGAAAAATTTTATTCTCGGCATCACAAAAACTGATAGAATTCAAGGAAATTCCAATTCACAGCCTGACCGAAGATATTGAAAGCCTCAAAAATGATTTTCAAGAATTGAGAAGCCACCTCCAAAGTATCGGAGAAGAAAAAGGAATAGATCCCAGCAAAATAAAAAAGCATGAGACTTTAAATGAATTGATTCAGTTCGCGGCTGAAATTGAAAAGCATGAGGCTAAAAATTTTGAGCACAAAATTCAAAAAGCAAGAGATATTCTTGAAGATTTGGAACAGATCCAAATCAATGGCTCACAAGAAGATGAACACCTCATTTCCTTTCTGCATAAAATAAAGGAAATGAAGCGATCAATGCCCGATGACGAGGAGAACATTGAACAATTATCATCCGGTATTCATCCAGTCTCTGTCCTAAAAAAATATATCAATGAACAAAACAAAAACAAACAAGAATGCAAAAGTCTTCAAGAAGCTCTTCAAGAATTCTGTGGCAGAGACACAGCGACACATATTGTTTTTTACCTTATCATAGGAGAATTATCTCTAATGGAGGTTGCTGATGAGCCCCCTCAGATTGATTCCATCAATACAGTAGATTCCCAAAAAGAACCAAACTATCCAGAGGCTTTAGATGAGATTCAGAGCGATACAGAACAAGAGGAAAAAGAAACATCTAATGATGCAATATGTGAGGAAGATGTAAATGATATATCACAAATAGAAGAAAATCCTAAAGTCGCAGAAAATGGACATGGGGTTGAACAGGTATCGAGAGTTAATTTTTCCGAGCCGGATATAGAAACAAATAATGAAACTCGGATTGAATTGAACGGCAAAAAAGATCATGAGATAGGCACGGCAGGCGCGTCACCTGAAATAGAGGAATCATCTCAAACAACAATAGATGAATCCAAGGATAAAATTTTTTTCAAACAATGTCTTGCCAAAGGTGAGCTCAGGAAAGCATATTGGATAGCTGAGGCATGTGAGGTTGGTATATCCCCAGACTTAGTCGGTGCTTTAGCTCTGGGTATTCAGACTAGCATTGGCTCTTCCCTTCCAGCACATTTACAGAGTTTTTTCAGTAAAATTATCAATAATTCATACGATGACATTTCTTCTAAACTTCTACTGTTTTCTTCAATAATCGGGACTGCTCTTTTTACAGCACCATCCTCAAATGAAATATTCACTTTAATTCTATTTGTTGAGTGTGGAGTACCACCACTCGACAATCTGGCCAAACTTATTAAATACGAATTCCTTCATAAAGGAATTACAATCAATCCAGGTGATGTCAATTCAGGTTTAGGATTCGAAGAGAAAGAACAGAAACTTAGAGAGTTGAAAGACAGCTCTTATGAACTTATTCGACGAAACTGCAATGCGTATTTCACCAAATATGTTCCGGCAAAAACCTTATTAAGACACCTTTATAGAGAAGGATCTGAATTAACAAGAATACACAGAATAATCGAGCGCAGCAAGATTGATCATGGAACTGAAAATAAGTCCAGAATTCAGGAAATTAAAACTATTCTGAAAAATCTCGATGCAGAAACAATCGTGTCCAATGCCCATACACTCGGATTGAATAAGGTTTTTGTACCGATTCAGGGAACGGCATCAAATCAACTCATACGTCGCATTAATGATTCTATCGCTATAGGCAGAGAATGGTACAGCCTTTTTGCTGATTTTTCATCAAGCAGCAATGAAAAATTAATTGTCAATCTGCAACAGTCTATAAAAAGTTGCATTGATTACCTTGATAATTTGGCAAATGAAAAAATTGACACAAATGTGGTTGAGGTAGCCCGCAACAGCTTTCTATCGATACTGAATCAGTTGGATGGGAAAAAAAATGAGATGTTTACCCCCCTTAATCATGAAATACTGGGGATAGAAACTCTGCCCCTGAATGACGAATTCGAAATCGAATCAAATACAAGCACTGAGATTGTTGAGTGCTTCATGGATACTCCCGATGATAGATCGGACATTTCTCTTGCCCGCTTTAGTGCTTTTATCAAAAGAAAGGAATTTTTGAGAGCTGGTAAAGTAATAGATATTTTCAGGCTCGGACAAAAATATAGAGATCGGCTGGACCATGCTGTTATAGAAGAGCAGACCTTGATGAAAAATATAATTGAAATTTTAAAAAATAAAGTTGAGGATGCATATCTGCTGGGCAGGCTCAGTTCACAGGAAGATTCTGAAAACACATCACAGGAGGTTCTCAGAATAAAGTTGACGGGAACATTGGAAAAAGCTCATGAACGCCTTGTACATGATAATGAAATGATTTCCTGGAGAATCCGGGAGGTTGAAGCCACTGTTAACGAAATTCATAAGCAACTGACCCAAATAGAAGATGAGCAGAATATCAATCTATTGGATGAATTTAACAAAATTCTGTCCCAGTTCCCTGATTCCGAATCTGGTGAAGAAGATCAGGCATACGTAAAAACAGCTTTCAATGAGGCAATGGCTCAGAATGATAATATTGCCGCCTTTGAATTGATCAACAGAGCTCGTGAGGCGCTACAGGTAAAAATCCCATTTCCCAGAACGGATATCGGAAAGAATGAAGAGCTTAGCACATTTTTAAATCGTCTGGGCAAATACCAGGACCACTTTGGAAACAAGAAAAATATTGATATCGCTATCAGTTCAATGAATACCAGAAAATCGTTTGCCGGAATCAACTTTGGATCTATTGACAAAGCCCACCAAAAGGTGATTGTTTCTGGAATGTCTGCATGGAGAGATCTTTTAAGAATAAATTACCCAAAGGCTAAGGATAAACTGTTATCGTTTTTAAAATGTGTCACAGATTTTCTTGAGCTTCCTTTCAAGAAAGATTCTTTTCTGATGAGGTCGAATTTAGATGAAGATTTCCTTTATATTACAGCCGGGATGAACTTTGCAATTGATTGCTGTCCTATCCCAACATTCGGTTCTTCTCTGGGAAGAATCGCGCATATCGTTCTTTCAAAAGACAAAAAAGAACCGGATCAACTTGCCTCTTTCTTAAATAGGCATGAATTGCAACAGAAACCAGTTTTTTTCCTTTATCTTCAAGAAATGACTTTTAAACAACGGATGGTATATCAGCAGTTTTTTGCAAAAAAGAAGCTGTCAGTTTTGATAATTGATCTATGTCTTTCCTTCCATCTCTGTGAAATTCGATATAGATTGCCTGTATTATTTCGGATAGCCCTTCCCTTTTCATGGGCACAACCTTATCTCATGAAGGGAGAGAATGTACCTCAAGAGACATTTGTCGGCAGGAGTGAAGAAGTAAAAACAATCTACGACCCGGATGGTTCCTGTATTATTTTTGGTGGAAGACAATTGGGTAAATCTGCTTTATTAAGGCACATTTATAACTCATATAATAATCCGGAAAAACATGAATATGTGGTTTATCTTGATATTGATGAACTGGGAATGGAACCGCAAACTCATGAACAAATGAGAGTAGCATTCTGGAAAAAGGTATATAAAGTACTTTGTCGGGAAAACTTCATTCAGGAAAAAATGATAAAGGCCCGAAAAGCAGACAAAATTGAACATGAAATAACTGATGAAATTCAGAATGCACTTCAGAATAATCCTGATGCCAGACTTTACTTGTTGCTGGATGAAACTGATAATTTTTTGGATAATGATTCATCTTTCAATTTCCCAATAATCAGACATCTTCGTGCAATGATGGCCTCAACCAACAGAAGGTTTAAAGTCGTTCTGGCAGGCCTGCAGAGTGTTCAGCGGTATAAGAACTGGAAAAACCATCCATTTGCTCAATTAGGAACAGATATTGTCGTCAGGCCTTTGAACCCTAAAGCCGCTCAAGAATTGATACTAAGCCCTTTGAACGCACTTGGTTTTGTTTTTGAAAAAACTGGATTAATTTTAAGAATAGTGTCACAGGCAAATTATCATCCAGGGCTGATTCAAATTTTTTGTCACCGGCTTGTAGAAAAGCTATATAATAAGTGGGGAAACACGGTTTCAAAGAAGATCGTCAGAAAAATCAGTTTAAATGATTTGCTGATGATTGAAAGAGATCCAAATTTTATAGAAGATATTAGAAATCGTTTTGACTGGACCCTTGACTTGGACGACCGTTATAAAGTTCTTATTTATTCTCTAGTTTTGACAGAAGACCCCACATCATCAAAATCTGAACGGGAATTTATGGATCTTGCATATTCTTGGTGGCCTCAGGTTTTTGAAAAGATGGATCAACAATCTCTCAGGGCAGTCTTAGATGAAATGGATGGGCTTGGAGTTCTTGTTAGAGAAGATGAACATAACACCAGAATGTACAGACTCAGAAGTCCGAATCTGCTCAGGTTGCTTGGTACCAGGGAACAGATTGAAGATGAATTGCTTAGAATTACAAGCTTGGAAAATCCCAGAATTCTGAATCCCAGAAATTTTCATTCTAAAATAAATGAAAACCCCATAATTTTTGGCCCAATGACAAAGGAGCAGGAAGGACAGATTTCTAATGTATTAGACAATGATATTTTTGGAACAACTGTGATAACGGGCAGTGTCGCTCTTGGTCTTGACTGCGTGACTGAACAGCTCAAATCAATATTTTTAAAAATGAAAAATTGGGAAGAACTTTTGTTGCCTGCCCAACACATGACTGTACCGGAAAAAATAACAAATTTTATCAAAGAGAATTTTAAACAACGCAATCGCCTGAACCAGTATCTTGTTGTAGATTTAAGTTTTTTCTATCAGGAGTTTGATTTTTCAAAACTTCTATTGAATCTTTTGAAGAATCTTGACAGGACATGTACTAAAAACAGTCGAGGCCACATTATTTTCCTGATAGACCCGCAGCACTCATGGCTCTGGCTGGGAGACTCTAAACGAGAAAATTTGCTGCAACACCCAAGAGTTAATTCAATAGAACTGAAAAGATGGAGCAATGGAGCAATAACAAACGCTCTGGAAAACATTGGTGCTTTTGGGGGGGCAAAAGACCTTGGAGAAGATATTTTCGATCTGACTTCTGGATGGCACAACTTAATGAATGCCGGGCTCCGAAAGATCGGCAGTTCTCCATCCTCAAAGGAAAAAGAAAATATAATGGATGTATGGCAAGAACAAATTGATATATTCAACAATCACCAAGATAAAAAAGATGTACTCGGGAAATTCGGTTTAACATCTGAAGAACCAGTCCTTGCAAATTGTCTTAACAGTATTTTTAACTGGTGTTACGTAAAGGAAGAAGATTCAATGATCATAACACAGGATGTTTTTGATTGTGTCGCCAGCGAAGATGAAGAATTGGCAGAATTACTTTCGGATGGAGGCCGAAAAATTAAAACTTGGTTATTGATGAACGATATTATATTGAATGGGAAAGATGAATCTCTTCTGGTAAATGAGTTTGCAAGAGATATCATCCATTTAAACACATAAACCATTAATTTGGTAAGCAACGCCTTCATCAAATTTAAAATGGCGTTGAAGCTCTTTTAAGGGGAATAAATACATCTAAAAAAACTTAAAACTTAACAAAGCAGAAATAATCAACGTTAAAATTAGAATTGCGCATAGCACAGGGTATTCCATACTGAATTCTTCATTAGAAGTTATAAAAAATCAAGAGATGACAAAGCACTATGCTGAATATTGAAGATCTACCAAGCCTAAAAAACATAGCTGAGGTGATTTTATCCGAGGGTAGCTCAGGACAATTGATCATTTTCTGTATTCCCACAGAAAATATCTGGTCTAAGTGGAAAGAATATCTACTAAATGCGCTGAAAGCTAGACTAAACGAACGAGGACAAAAACAATTCTGGGAAACACATGCTGCGGATAGAAATTCCTCCGATCCTCAGCAGAATATTGCTGAATTCAGTGGTTTAACAAATGATGCAGGCTTGGATGAAATTTTTACATCCTATGGAAGTGAGTCCCCGATCATTATTGAACTGTTATGCCGAGGTGGAATCAAAGATCCCTGGAAAAAATTCATAGATAATACAGCACGACATTTTAGAATTTCTGACTCACGTAATGCTAATAGAATTATATGCATCTTTCTTGTTTCCCCGTCTTCCTATCCTCCTATCAAGATAGATGCCGGTGTTCGTTGTTATGGCTTCTGGAATCCACTCCGTTGGGAAGAAACAAGGCTACTGGTAACGGACAATTTTTCCGACAAGGAAAATGTCATGTCCAGGGCTTGGCGTGTTAGTACCTATACCGGTGCTGCAAATTCTGACCCGGAATTAATTACTCAACTTTCAATAAATTCACCACGGTCCTTGTCCGACGTAAAAAAAGAGGTGCTGTCATTCAGGAAAAAAAATGATGCACCTAGCACTACGGAAATGGTAAATAGATTTCATGATGAAAAAAGGTGGAATATTCCTGCAGGCTTAACTCCAAAATGGTTATCAGGTGAAATCATTGGAAGTACCTTGGACAGAGGAGCTCTTATACCATGGCAAAAAATATCTGAACATGATTTCGACAACGTTTTTTCCCGAACTATCTGGAGGGAACAGGTGGCCGGACTTTTTCCTTTGTTGATGGAAATCACCTATTTTACATCTGAAATAATTACAAGAATTATGGGTAAAAAATGGAGAAATTATCTTAAATCAGAAGATAGTATGTTGGCTGAAACAGAGCCCGGAGTAATTCTGTCTATTTTTAAAGAAAACAAAATGGACTTAGGCTGTCTCCCAAACAGAACGAATAAACTCTTACATCAACTGCGTGTTGTACGAAATAAATTAGCACATCTTGAACCTGTTGACTTAAGAGATGTTAATCAAATATGGACATTATTTGAAAAAATTGAATAGACAAAACAATAGGTGATACTCTCAATGAAAAAAAGTATTGGCTTGTTAAGTTCATCGATAATCATAGTAATTTTTTTTATGAATAGTACTCTTTGGGGTGGAGTCAAATATTTTTCTCCCAATGGAGAAGAAATTAGCAAAGAAGAATATCAACGAATTAGCCTGGAATATCATAGAATTAGCCAGGAGTACCAACGAAAAGTTGAGGCGATTAAAAAGAAACAAAAACAAGAGGTGGCGGTAAATCAAACCGAACCTAAATCAAAAATGTCAGTAAAATCACCATACACGGCTCAAGGGTATGATATGTTCGGTAATCCGACCGATGACCCAAGTAAATATGACTCTAAAGGTAGGCCTAATTATGATAAAGCTGGAAGATGGCTTACCTATCCTGATTCGGAAGCACTTCCAGAAATTTCAGAAATTCCAGAAATAAAATGGCCAGGAGGCTACCCATCTATAAAAATAAACGACAGAACGTGGAGATCTATTTGCGGACTACCTACTTCTGTTGACGGACACGAATACATATACAAAATGGACGGGTGGAAACCAAGCACCGGTAAATTGTATAAAGATGGCAAGGTTGTCCGTATATACAAAAATGGTGTTTATTAGTTTTTCCAAACAGGGAAGATGAAAAACATTCAAATTATTAGAGCCTGATAATTTTTAAACAGGCACTGCAGAGGATTGTCAATTTAAAAAATAACAATTGTGAAATCTTCTTACTTATAAAAAAGTAAATAGATGATATGCTTTTGTTTTTTTTGTCGCGAGATGCTGCTATATGGGGTTATGTTCTATGTTTTGACAAAGCACTATAGATATTTCACATAACTTTAATTTTTATAGGCGAATGTTTATGTTTACCAAGTATACTGACAAAAAGGTTGTAAGTCTTTTAATTTCGATTATTTTAATGATATTTATAGTCTCTTCAGACGCAGATGAAATTCACTTAAAGAATGGGAGAGTTATAGATACAGATTCTTATTGGGAAGAAAACGATAGGATAGCTTATGAAATGTTCGGAGCAACAATTTATATAGATAAAAGTAAAATAAAAAAAATTGTCACTGAAAATGAGAATGAAGTGTCTCAGAAAAAGTCTCATATGCGTGAAAAGCAAAAAAAGCTATTTCAAAAATATAACACCAACGGTGGGGCCGTCATTTTAAAGAATGGAGATTTTTTTGTGGCAAAAAGGACTTGGTATCAAGATGGTGTGATTTATTGTGAAACTGAAAAGGGCAGTTTGTATTTTAAACCAGAAGAAATAAGCCAGATTGGTTCTACTTCTACAAATTCGACTTTGGTGCATGGCTATGATCCTGATTCTGTACCACCAAAACCTTCTTCTACAAATTCGATTTGGGGGCATCCTTATGATCCTGATTATGTACCACCAACACCTGTAATCGATATCTCAGACTTAAATTGTCCCTATTCCTGTTCTCAAGAAGGACAATTACAAAAAATGCTATTAGGGATTGACCTTTTTACAGCTGATATTTCTTCTTATTCGCGTTATCATTCCGCAGAGATGAATAAATTGCCTACATACATAAGGCCTAAATACAAAAATGGAGTACAAGTAAGATCGGCGATCGTTGTTCCTGGTGCAGGAGCAGGTCAGATTTCTCCTCTTGCAAAATTTTTAGTAAAAGTACGTGTGATGGCAGAAGATTTACTCAACTCAGGCAAAGAAGACAAATATGGACGAATAAAGCAATATTACAATAAGATTTTAAAGATAATTCCTTGTTGCTATTACAAGAATTGTTCTAAACCTATGTCAGTAGATTCAGATTTTATGCAAGATTGGTACACGTTACGTGAATTTGAGGCTAACTATAAAAAAACTTGGTTAAAAATAAAAAAGAAAAACGAATATTACAAGAGAAAATCCGAAAAAGATTTTTTCGAAGAAAAATGTTTGGAATTAATTAAAAGCAAATACAAAAATTTTAAAATCCATGAATTGGAAAACGCATTTCGCTTAGCTATCGAAGCTTATGCAACCAAAAATTATAAAGAGGCGATTGCTTTATTTTCTATATGTATTAAAAAGGATTTCGAAACCTTTGATGCTTTAGTGGATAGAGGGAACTCATATTATTATTTGGGAGGAATACAATGGGCTAATTCATTAAATAAAAAAAGGAAAAAGACAACTTCTGGAATAGCTAATTATCAGTTGTTGTATCGCTATGCTGGAATTGATTTAGATAGAGCAATAGCATTAGGTAATCGATTAGGCGATAAGACTGGAGTGGCATATCTATACAAAGCGAATTTAAACTGGAGAGTGTATGGCAGCGATGAAAAAATGACATTAAGATATTTGGATATTATTATAAACAGAAAATATACTCTGAAATCAGAGGCTCTCTATAACAAAGCTATCATTCTTAAACGGAATTATAAATCAATTGCTGCAAACAATTGTATGGTTCAATCTGCCGATTTAAAATATCCAGCAGCTTTAAAGATTCTCTCTGAAAATCCACTATGGCCAAATAAGTAAAATTTTAAATAGCGATGTATGAGTCTGTCCCAGAACCTATCTGCTAAGGGTAAAAAGTTATTAAAAAATCGAGTGGAATTTCAAATGGTTAGGCTCTGACATCTCGGAGAGGTAATCCAAACCAATTAAAAAAGGCTATTGATTTCAATTTTCAAAGTTCATGCTCTGTCAGTATTTTATTTTGGGGTGGGCTTATTAACCAACTAAAATGCCGTTGAAGTAGACTTCGGGGGCAATCTTTGTATTACGGGTTACAGACAGATAAGCGGCCTGGAATACACCTAATCATTGAGAAACCCACAGATATGAAATACTGGATCAGGTTGAACCTAACTATCCAGCATTACACGGCCTACCCATTGACACCTGGATGATCCGTCCATAACGAACACGTTACAAGTAACGCCAATAGCAGGGCAAGGAATCATAATTTTAAATTATCAATTTTTTTTTGAATTTCTATTGAAAGTTGTTGAGCTTCAACAATCTGTTCGGGTGATAATTTCTTTAATACTGAATCTCTCCCTTCCTTTACGCCACCGTTAGCAGCTGATAGATTAAACCATGCATAAGCCTTTTTATAATTCTGAGAGACTCCTTCACCCTCTCTATACATCATGCCAACAAAAAATTGAGCCCTATAATACCCTTGTTCTGCTGATTTTGTGAACCAATAAAAGGCTTGTTTATAATCCTGGGGGGTTCCATTGCCAATGTGATACGTCAAGCCAAGCTTAAATTGAGCTTTAGCATCCCCTTGTTCTGCTGATTTTGTGAACCAATAAAGGGTTTGTTTATAATTCTGAGGAATTCCATCACCCCTGAGATACATCAAGCCAAGCTCACATTGAGCATCATCATTCCCTTGTTCTGCTGATTTTGTGAACCAATAAAAGGCTTGTTTATAATCCTGAGGGGTTCCTTCACCATTATTATACATCAAGCCAAGACTATATTGAGCCCGAGTAACCCCTTGTTCAGCCGCTTTCGTGAACCAATAAAGGGCTTGTTTATAATCCTGAGAGGTTCCTTCACCATTGGCATACATCAAACCAAGATTATATTGAGCAATAGCACCCCCTTTTTCTGCTGATTTTGTGAACCACTGAATTTCTTTTTTATAATCTCGGGGCATTTCATAGTTCTTTTGAAGCCCAACTGCATACAGATAGCTAAGACTAAATTGAGCAAAATCATTCCCTTTTTCTGCTGATTGTGTGTACCAATAAATGGCTTTTTTATAATCTTGGGACGTTCCAATACCTTCATCATACATAAAGCCAAGCTCATATTGAGCCAGATCATTCCCTTGTTCGGCTGATTGTGTGTACCAATAAATGGCTTTTTTATAATCCTGGGGCATTCCTTTACCCTTGGCATACAGATAGCCAAGATTAAATTGAGCCTCAGCACGCCCTTTTTCTGCTGATTTTGCAAACCAATAAAAGGCCTTTTTATAGTCCTGCTCACCCTTGGCATACATCAAACCAAGATTAAATTGAGCCGAACCATCCCCTTGTTCGGCAGCTTTTGTGAACCAATAAAGGGCTTGTTTATAATCTTGAGGGGTTCCATCACCATTGACATATATCAAGCCAAGATTATTTTGAGCTGAAGTATCCCCTTGTTTGGCTGATTTTGTGAACCAATGAATGGCCTTTTTATAGACCTTGGGGGTTCCAGTACCCAAAATATACATAACGCCAAGATTACATTGAGCAACAGCATCCCCTTGTTCAGCTGCTTCTTTAACTTCCTTAAAAGAAGCCTCACCCGATGCAGAAGCCACAATACACAAAATCAAGAAAGTAACAACAATCATTTTTTTCATAGCAATAAATTCCAATTAAATTAATGTTGTTACTTAAATTAAATTAAAAATGCAGAGCCTTTTGCAGAAATAGATTTTTTTATAAATTTTACAGAAAAAGTTAGGTAATGAGTTGTCCTAATGGTAAGTTTAAGTACCAAACAAAAAAATACTAAAAGGACAACTCAATGAAGAACTTATCACAAATATGGTTTCAAGTACAACATGATCTTTTTCCTTATTTGGAGAAGGAGTATAAAGAACCGCTCACACCCAAATTGATGCAATTGATAGCTACTTTGGAGATTGTTAAAATCGAGAATTTTATTCGTACGCCTCGATATTGGCATGGCCGATTTCCAAAGAACAGAACACAGATAGCAAGGGCATTTATTGCAAAAGCAGTCTACAATATGAACACCACCAGGGAGTTGGTTGAAAGGTTAAAGTCGTGCCCTTCTTTATGGCGAGTTTGTGGTTGGGAAAAAGCTTCACAAATACCCCATGAATCATCATTTTCACGTGCTTTTTCAGAATTTGCTTTGACTGAATTGCCTCAAATCGTCCATGAGAGTAATATCAAACAAACGTTAGGAGATCAGATAGTTGGCCACATATCAAGGGATTCGACATCAATTGATGCTCGTGAAAAGCCAGTCAAAACGAAACCAATAGACAAATCGATTGCGCCAACCAAAAAAAAGAAGAAAAAAAAGGGTCGACCTCGAAAGGGTGAAGAACGAAAAAAAGAACCGACTCGCCTCGAACGACAGGAAAAAATGAACCCAGGAGAAATGTTGGAAGAATTGCCAATTGACTGTAATGTCGGCACTAAAAAAAATAGCAAAGGGTACAAGAAAACCTGGATAGGTTATAAGTTGCATATAGATGCCGCTGATGGTCATATCCCCGTGAGTTGTGTTCTGACATCCGCATCCTTACATGACAGTCAGGTAGCCTTGCCTTTGGCAGAGTTGACCAACAAAAGGGTGAGCAGTTTATATGACTTGATGGACGCCGCATATGACTCTCCCATAATCAAAGCACACAGTAAATCCTTGGGTCACGTTCCTATTATAGATGTGAACCCACGCAGAAACAAAGAATTAAAACAAGAGCTTAAGGAAGAAAAGCAACGTTTGAGTTTATTAAACATAAAGACACCTTCAGCTCAACGTTATAATGAAAGGTCAAACGTTGAAAGAGTCAATGGACGTCTTAAAGATGAATTTGGAGGTAAGATGGTCAGGGTGAAAGGGCATGCCAAGGTCATGGCCCATCTGATGTTTGGCATAATCGCTTTAACCGCTGATCAGCTATTGCGTTTAGTAATTTAAATAAAATTTGTTCTAATAGTTCTGGTTTTGAGTTTTTCAATAATGAAACGGATAGGATAGCTATGTCCAAAAAACGGATAAAATATAGAATTCGAGTTTAAAAATCAAATTGAAGCCTGTGAAACAGGCCAGAAAGGTTTTTGAGCATTAACAGATAAATTTATGCAGTGTTTTTGCAAAAGGCTCTGCAAATTACGCAATATGAAATAATTATCAAAATCATTGCCGCCCTGATCCTGCTCACAACCGTCATTCATTGCCGGATCGCCGGACAACCTCCACAAGAATGGGATGGTTGAAATGTCGATCCTTACTTTTCAGGAGTGAAAGTCTGTTCACTCACCCCCAAAATGGGTAGAGGTGCCGGGCAGGTCTCCGAAAAGCGCGGGCATCTTATCCCGGTGAGAGTGAGCTCGATAATCTATGGATATATAATCAAGATAAATTAGGGTGTGGCCCTCTCCCTGAATTTCTGTGAAATTACAGTTGATATATATTAAAAGCTGATTTTACGGGATTCAACAATGCTCCTGTAATACTTTTTGATTCTGCCCCTGTTGCCCCTGTTGCCCCTGCCCTGGTGCTGAAACCACCATTCTTTACATGCCGATGTTTAACTGCTACTTTCGGAAGCAGCATAATCAGATTGACAAACTATATTCATATGGAGAAGCCTGACAGAATTTGGGGGTTAAGCCAAACCCATAATCTTTTTTCATACGGAACTTAATATATGCATGTTTATTTCGACTTGGATAATACGTTAGTTGATAGTGAGGGAGATTCTTTACGCCCAGGAATTAAGGAACTTCTAAGCTCATTAACTTCAAATGGAATAAAACTGTCGATATGGACCGCTTCTACTGATGAACGTGCCAAACCAATAATAGATCAACTTGATATCGACAAGTACTTCAATAATTTTGTTTTCAGAGAAGATTATGATCCTTATGCTGAAGGACACGGTAAAGATATTCGTTATTTGGATGGAGATATTTTAGTAGATGATGATCCTTGGCAAATTGAGTACGTTCGTTCAATCGGCAAACGAGGATTTCTGATTTCTCCATACATCAAGTCGCAAGCTGTTAATGGAGAGGAACTTGAAAGGCTTCATGCTATGATACTCCATCAAACGGAATTTCTTATTGATAGAAAGATAGCCAGCACCAACCAACCAGGTAGAACCCGAGGGGGGAGCAAAGAATCCCTTGCCGTATGATATGCTAAGATAATAAACCCTCAAATCACAAAAGGTCTAAGGGACATTAAATGACAAGCCAAATATTGCCCATTTACGTTTGAAAATTTCTTATTATATTGAAGCTTGAATCAATCTATGATCACGTTATCATCATAATGAAACCAATCAAGAAAAGAAATGGTAAAGGGATAAAAAGGATTGATGTCAAGCAACCAGATCCTTTTGGACCAGACCCTTTTGGACGATAGTTCTCTTCGGAAAGTTCGTCCAGAATACTACAGTCAACTATTTCATCATCATCAAAGATACCTTCTTCGTCTTCAAAAATTTCATCATCCATTATAACTCCTTAATCAAAATCCACCTAACAGTAGAATCATTTACGTTGGAAAATCGTTCTATCTCTTTTGGCCAGCGAACAAGGTGTCTCGATTGTTAAGGTATGGGTGAAATCTGAATACCGATTCACAATCATACCTTATGTCATCATGTGCCTGTATTGTCATTGACACAATAAATTTTACATGAACTTTGTCAAAGAGGGAAGGATTTTAAAGCGTGTGGTACAAGGATGCAGTCATCTGCCACAGGCAGTTCAGATGGATATCTGGCAGTTATTGAGTTCAAGAAAATAGAAGGGCCTTCAGGTCCACCCATTAAAATCCGGTTATCTGAAGATGACACAGAGAATATGGTCACAATTCATGGATTCAGAAAGATCAAGACCGTCCTTATGCTGATGTCTTTTTAAGGGTGCTGCCCTTTTGAGGTACTGTCCTTTTGAGGTACTGTCCTTTCATGGCACTACTAAACTATACTGCTATAGATTATAACTATTTGTATTTTAATCTAAAACATGCTTTATTTTTTTAGATTTTTCTTGCTTATTTAACTTATTCAGGCTTTTTTGTGTTTTTTCGATGGTTTTACCCGGTTGTATTGTCTTTTTTATAAAACAGGTGTTGATAGATGTCTTTGGTGAGACTGTAATTTGTTGTGTTTCATTATAAGTGATTGTAATTATAAATGTTTTGTTGTAATTCACTATTGTGAATGCGCTGAATTATCACATTGTTATTACAAAGTTTACACTATGTATTATGGTGTTGTAGCACCATGTGGCACATAGTTTAACTTTTGGCTTGGAATTACAAAAAATATGAAAATTAAAATATGCCTTGATTGATTTAACAGCCATTTGATTTGAACCTATCCAGGTGTTGAAAATAAATTAAGATCATGTAATCTGATCAATCCTGGATAGGTTTTTGGCAAAAAAAAGGCATCCTCATATCACCTCAAAAGTATTTTTCACTTTTAGGGGATGAAAGATGCCAAGATAAATAAAAATAAATTATAAATTCAGATAGATGTGGAAGGGTTGCTCTTGATTTGTTATGTGCCTAAGTGTGCCCATGATGTGCCCGTCAAGGTCAATCATTTAAAAACATTTCCAAACGAAACCAAAAGTAAGGTTCCGAAAGGCCTGTCAATTAAGGGTTTGAAAAAACAGTGAATACTGAAAATAGGACTAAGCGTCTTCTAATCCGTAGGTCGCAGGTTCGAGTCCTGCCTGGCGCACCATTTAAAATCAAGGGTCTTCAGCAAAATTTGCTGAGGGCCTTTTTTGTTGGTTTTTCTGTTTGTCCCCACATAGTC
>Ga0075111_1000534_pt1 | contig 17720 bp, 9 predicted proteins | sample AntAceMetag02UKK_FD_69787 | JGI IMG/M metagenome (GOLD analysis project Ga0075111, IMG submission 69787) | Saline lake microbial communities from Ace Lake, Antarctica - Antarctic Ace Lake Metagenome 02UKK | ecosystem: Environmental > Aquatic > Non-marine Saline and Alkaline > Saline | place... | reverse complement strand
AAGCTCCTTTAAGGAGATTAATCTGCCAACAAGCTCCTTTAAGGAGATTAATCTGCCAACAAGCTCCTTTAAGGAGATTAATCTGCCAACAAGCTCCTTTAAGGAGATTATATCTTATATAAAACATTTTACTAAGTGGATAAATTAAATTAGAAAGCTTTAGAGGTTAAACCCCTAAAGCTTTTCAGAAGAGAAAAGTCTCATACATACACCGATTCTTCAATTATTATCGTTCTCTCTAGGTATTTTTACTTAAACCCGCCAAGCGTTAGAACACTTGGCGGGTTTGAATAATTTGTTGCTAATAAGCGAAAAATGAAAAACCGAGCAAAGAGCTCGGAATCTTCATCATATTGAATTGTTCAAGTTTTTTACACAAGGATATAAAAAGAGGATTCTCATGAATCAGAATCCTCTTGATTTCTTTTTTTGTTCTTACTGAATTGAACTTCCTTCTTGATAAGTGTTCATTTCTGTTCTGTTAACTGGAGCAATTTTATTCCAATCATATCCGAGTTTATTGAATGCTTCTGCTGTTTTAATCCATTTTTTAATTCCACTTTTAAGTTCATAGACTTTTTTGTCTCCCTCTGCTTTTATAAGAATGCTGTCTTCGTAAGAATCGATAATATCTTCGTCTACCTCAACGATATCTTCCCATTTATTGCCGTAGGAGTTAAAGACTTCTGCTGATGGAACATGACGTCTCATTCCAGATTCTGTAATGTAATAAACCATTAATCCATTCTTGGCTCTTAAGAGCTTGGCTCTTTCGTACTGATTAATTTCTGCTTCAGATTTGTCCTCAATGTCGGACCAGCGTAATTTCTGAGTAGCAAAAGCTTCTTGAGTTGGAATAATGACTCTCTTGTTTTCAATAATTCTATAAACCATAGAATCACCAATCTTCCTTAAGAGCCTTGCTTGAGTTTCTAAATACTCAGAATAATTATTCACTGTTTCAGTCGCTGTTTCTTGGACATCTTCCCATTTATAACCTTGTTGCTGAAATTCTTCTTGGGTCCTAATCCATTTTTTTTGGCAATTTTGAATTACATATATTTTTGAATTACTTGGTATTTTTATGAGCGTACCGTCAGGAAGACAACTACTAGTAGAAGCACTTTCATCTTCACCAATATCCTTTCTTGCGATACTAATATAGCCATCTGACGAATCTTCTAAAGACGCTCTCTCGGCGTCCCAAATAACAACCTTATAATCGCCAGAAGGGGCAAGACCCTCGCTAGCTGTCCAGAAATATCGGCCTGGTATTGCTGGAACACCGTAAGCTAGATGCCAACTTTCAGAACCCTTTTGTAATTCAATATTAATTTTGTCAACATTCTCGCTGTCCCATGTAATAAAATTAATAATATCTTTCTCTATCATCTCGCCTCCATTGGGAGATAAAAGGTTAAGACTTTTCGCTTTTCCGTCATCAATCCCTATGCTGAAATAATTATCACTTGTATCTTCCATTTCTGTATTGTTGTTGTCCCAAATAACAATCTTATAGTCATCTGCATTAACAAGATTTTCATCTACTTTCCAAAAATAAGTACCCAGCGAAGCGTCAACATCGTAAGCTAAATGCCATGCTTGTGAACCTTTTTGAAGTTCAATATTAATTCTATCTACGTAAGCATCTGCTTGCCAGTGAATTCGAAGCGTTTCTTTAGGATTAATTAACTCGCCTCCGTTGGGATTAATCAATGAAAGGCTTTCTTGGGGACTAGACACTTTGACAGATAAGGTTTTTACTGTGCTAAGCCAATTCTGATTCCAACACTGAATTCCTAGTGCTAATTCCTCTAGATACCCTTCTTGAGGATGACGCGCATACAACTCTTTCGTCCCAGATTTCTCTAGATTCGTTAAATCTGACCAATATCCACCACCGACAATCGGAACACTTAGATTCCATGCATCACACGATAATGCCTCTGGAGCATTCCAAGACACCTCAAATAGCGAGTTGTAAGGAAGTCTATCGGGAACTTCTTGATAGCGATCCACTGAAACAATCTCAAAATCTATATCAAGTTGTTCTTCTGCTGGTAAGGAGATGCTAAAATAGTCATCACTCAAATCAATTTTGTTAGGTAACGGTTTTGAATAATCACCATCGATAATCTCTATCTTGTATCTTTCGCCTGAAGAAACTTCTTCAATGCTCCATGCATAACTTCCTATAATAGCATCTGCACCAATCACAATAGGAATAGCTGAATAAGTATAATTATTAGTCCCGTATTGCCGCAAATAAATATCTACAGTTTCTATGTTTTCTACGTCCCATTCTATTGTCTTGATTGCTCCTACCTGTAAATCTTCTCCACCATTGGGGGAAATAACAATAATTCCAGCTACGCACGCACCATCATTGCAACCATACGGACACGTATAGTTATCTGCCATTACTTCGTTATTCTCGCAATAAACCTCACTAAGAAATGAATTTCCATTCAGTGTGCCGCACGCATCAAGAAAAGTGAGATAATCACCCATTGAAGCTGTCCCATACGTATAATAATCAACCCCTCCATCTGAATCAGTACATGTTGACTCTGGCTGAGTTTCTTCCTCAATACATGCACCAGCCGAACAACCATGAGGACAAGTATAAGATTCGTAAGCATAGTAACCATTATCGCAATAATTCTCTTTTAACAACACGTTGCTTTGACACCAATCAGCATGAGTAGTGCCACCATCACTGCTTTTTACTGTTCCGTAAACATAATAATCTTGTCCATTGTCTGAATCAATACAAACTACACCCGTGGAAGAATCGTTCCCTGTTGATTTTTTACATACCCCATCAATGCATCCATTATTACATTCAATAAATTTATACCCTATGTCTCCGCCAGAAACACAGTACCATTCTTGAAGGGTGGTCCATTTTTGATAGTCAGCATCAGTACCCTCACAGCTATCATAATGAACCCCACTTTCATACGCTGTCTTTCCACGCGTCCATTCGTTAATCCCTCCATCAGAATCAGTACAAAAAGATGCTTGCGCATTTCCAGTAAACATTAAAGCGCTTGCTATTGCTATTAACAAAAATAAAATAAAATATTTCTTTTTCATAAATTAATATTTAGTAAACTTAATTTTCTTATCGTTAATATTTTAACATAATTATACATTCCTTGTTAGCAAGTAAACAAATTAAACAGCTCTCATTTTCCATCAACATTGTCAGGGTCTTCAATTATTACCGTTCTCTCTAGGTGTATTTTTACTTAAACCCGCCAAGCGTTAGAACGCTTGGCGGGTTTAGACAATTCGTTGCTAATAAACGAAAAATGAAAAACGAGTTTTTTAGCTTAAATTTTTATTTTTTCTGAAGGTGAGTAAACCAAAAACCGAGCAAAGCGCTCGGTTTTTTTAATTAATTTATTGTGTTGATAGTTTAATTATACTTATCTATACAACATTTCTTAGCCTGCCGTGAAGAAATTTGAGAAAACATTCTAATTGTACTTATCTATGCAACATTTCTTGAATTTTTTGCCAGAACCACACGGACAAGGATCGTTTCTTCCAATATTTCTAAATTCTGCTGGCACACTAGAAGTTTGTTCTTGATCCTTTTGTTCTTTTGAAAACTTTTCAATCATACCCTTATCTCTTTTTGTGGTTATCTGGTCTTGTGTTTTTGCTGCACCGGAAAGAATAATGGGAGCAGATCTTCTGTTGTATTGCGGAAATTCTTGCTCTTTGATTTGAATTTTGAAAAATCTCTTAAGAGTCTCTCGTCTAATGCTGAACAATAATTCTTTGAATCTTTGATAACCTTCATTTTTATATTCAACCAAAGGATCTCTCTGTCCATAAGCTCTCAATCTGACACTATCTCTTAAATATTCCATACCATCTAAATGCTCCATCCAAAACATGTCAATAACTGAAAGAAGAAGCGCCTTTGAAAGTTGAAGAAGGTTTTCATTATCAACTGCTTTTTTAATTTCATCGATTTTTGAAATAACTAGCTCTTCTAAAATTAATTTTATCTTTTCTTTCTTTTGCTGAGGAGAAATGTTCTCATCTTTTATTTCTATTAATTTTTTATGAAGATCTGTTTTAATTCCAAATAAAGCATGAATTTCTTCACTAATTTCTTCAACATTCCAAAGATTTTGATTGTTATCTGGTAATAGAGCTTTTATTAATTCCCCTATCTCAACTGATACATAGTTCTTGAAAATGATTGAAGCATCTTTTGATTCTAAAATTTCATTTCTTTTCTTATAAATCGTTTCCCTGTGGACATTCATCACATTATCATATTCGAAAACATGCTTTCTGGCATCAAAATGAAATCCTTCAATCTTCGCTTGGGCCGACTCAAGCGCTCTCGAAATTATTTTTGTTTCTATCGGCTGATCTTCTGGCACACCAAATTTACCCATAAGTGCCTTAATCTTGTCTGACCCAAAAATACGCATTAAATCATCTTCTAAGGAAACATAGAATTGTGATTCTCCAGGATCTCCTTGGCGACCTGCACGACCACGCAATTGATCATCAATTCTTCTTGCTTCATGACGCTCTGTGCCAATGACACAAAGACCACCAGCATCTTTAACTTTCTTAGTAGATTCCTCGGTAGTTGGATTTCCCCCTAAGACAATATCGACACCACGACCTGCCATATTCGTAGCGATTGTTACAGCTCCAGGTTTTCCAGCTTGAGCAATAATCTCGCCTTCTTTTTCGTGATATTTTGCATTTAAAAGATGGTGTTTAATTCCTTCTCTCTTTAAGAGCTGTGACAGATATTCATTTCTTTCAATTGAAATAGTTCCCACAAGGACTGGTTGGCCCTTGTCTTGAGATTCTTTAATTTTCTTCACCATCGCTTGATATTTTCCTTTTTCTGTTTGATAGATACTGTCTTGTCGATCAATGCGAACCAATGGTCTGTTGGTTGGAATCTCCGTAACATCCAACTCGTAAACCTTATGAAACTCTTCGGCACTCGCTGAAGCGGTTCCTGTCATGCCGGATAATTTTTTATAAAGCTTAAAATAGTTTTGAAAAGTAATTGTTGCTAGTGTGCGTGATTCTTTTTTTATTTCAACGCCTTCTTTCGCTTCAATCGCTTGATGAAGTCCCTCAGAATAACGACGACCAGGCATAAGACGACCTGTAAAATCATCAACGATAAGAACCTCGCCATCTTTTACAACATAATTTTTATCTTTTTTAAAAAGAATCTCTGCTTGAAGAGCTTGTTCAAGATGGTGTACAACTTCAATATTTTCACCCGAATAGATATCTTTCATTCCCAAAAGTTTTTCTACATGATTTATGCCTTCCTCTGTCAATGTAACTGCTTTCATTTTTTCATCTAAATTGTAGTCACCGCCTTCTGAAAGTTTTGGAGCTATTGCTGAAAGAGTTTTATAAAGATCACTTGAGTTGCTATCGGGACGAGAAATGATAAGTGGCGTCCGTGCTTCATCAATCAAAATAGAATCGACTTCATCAACAATCGCATAATAATGACCTCTTTGACTTTTCCCCTCCATTGAATACGCCATGTTGTCACGCAAGTAATCAAATCCAAATTCGTTATTTGTGCCGTAAGTGATATCAGCAGTATATGCTTCTTTTCTTGTACAGGGTCTTAAAAATTCTCCAACTATATGGAATGATCCTGTTTCATCTCTTCCTCCGTCATCGCCAGACTTCCACTCTGGGTCATAAATGAATGATTGATTTTGTTGCTGAATACAACCTACACTAAGCCCAAAGAATCCGTAGACTTGACCCATCCAGACAGCATCACGACGTGCCAAATAGTCATTAACCGTAATTACGTGAACACCTTTCCCTGTAAGTGCATTTAGATAAACAGGAGCTGTGGCCGCCAAAGTCTTTCCCTCACCAGTTTTCATCTCAACAGCATGTCCCTTATGAAGAGTAATTCCACATATAAGCTGAACATCGTAATGACGTTGACCGAGAGTTCTTTTGGCAGCTTCACGAATCAAAGCAAAAGAAAGAGGAAGAGCAGATTCAACAGAAATTCTTAGTTTTTGAATATCTGTTTTTAGTTTTAAAGATTTCTTTTTAATGTCTTCATCGGAAAGATCCTTGACAGTTTTTTCAAGATCATTAATTTTCTCTATACTTGGAGTCAATGTCTTAATATAACGATCATTTGCATCGCCTAAAATTTTTGAAAAAATTCCCATGAGTTTGAATATTACAATAAAATGTCTTTTTATACACCTCATTGTACCTCTAAATCCTTACAAAAACAAAAAAAAGCCGCTCTACTGCGAGCGACTTGTAATAGCTGTTTCTTTTGCCATGCGCTTCCTGAAAGCAAGATCAAGAATAGCATGAACATCAATCCCAAATCTGTCCCTCAGCCAAGGAAGGGCAAGATACGTTGCTTCTCTTGCTGGAGCATCTCTTATTTCCGTAAGAGATTTCAAAATCCAACCTTCAAGACTTTCATAGACAGTCTCAATAAACTCGCATTCATCAAGTGGAGCATCTATCATCTCTTCACACCCAAGCGCAAGGAAAAGTGATGCGATTGTTGTCGAGTTTCTTGTTGAAAGAGGCATGATGCCTAAAAAAATCATTTCTTGTGCCTCATATCCAGTTTCTTCAGCTAACTCCCTCTTCGCTACATCACAAGGATCTTCATTTTCAAAAGATGCATTTCCCCCAGGAATAGTTTGTAGAATTAAATCTACACCTTGATAGTATTGACGGCAAGAGATAACTCTTCCATCGCTCGTAATAGCCAAAATCATTGACCAGTCAGGCTGAACATATCTATGAAAATCTTCAACTATTCCCGTAAAAGGATTTCTGAAATCTTGAATAGTTAAACTTGTGTGGCGACTAGTTGCCACTGTTTTTTCATTTCCAACTTTCTCCCAAGGGAGTACTTTTTCTACTTCCATACACATTCCTCCTTTGTGTTAGATTGTTGTCTAAAAATGGACTACTGATAGTTTATCACGTTATAATCTTTTTGTCAATGTATATTACTCGTTTGTCATTACATTAAACAGCTCACTTTTAAGGTGAGCTGTTTAATTTTATTTTATATTTTTTGTTAAGGTTCTGGCGTAACTAGATTACTCAAATTGAAGACTAAATGAGAGGGTATTCCCGAACCCAAGGTTCTCGCTGAAAGCGAGGTTCTTACGTATCAATCCAAGGTTCTTGAGTGTAGCGAAAGGTTCTTACTCTTCATCAAGGTTCTTGAGCGTAGCGAAAGGTTCTTACGTATCAATCCAAGGTTCTCGCTGAAAGCGAGGTTCTTACGTATCAATCCAAGGTTCTCGCTGAAAGCGAGGTTCTTAATCTTTCGTCAAGGCCCTTACATGAGAGGGTATTCCTGAACCCAAGGTTCTCCCCGGTAAGCTGGGGAGGTTCTTACGTATCAATCCAAGGTTCTCGCTGAAAGCGAGGTTCTTACGTATTAACCCAAGGTTCTCGCTGAAAGCGAGGTTCTTACATTCCTTCGTCTTTATTCCTCCAACTTTTCTTTTTTGAAAAAACTGCAGAAGAGAAATGCGTCAAAGCTTTCCATTTTCTTGCCTGTCTTCTTTCTTTGGCAGAATATTTATCTTTATAGTGTTTTAATTCTCTAACAACTCTAGCCTCCATTTTATCTATTGCCTCATAAATATTTTCTCCTCTTTCTTGTGCGTGAATAGTTCTTTTCTTAAGAGCAATATCAATTTTAGATTCAAAATACTTTCCTTTGTTATGGTGTTGCGTTGTTTTTAATAATTCAATCCACACCTCATGCTTTCCAGGTGCATACTCAACCAATTTCTGAATAACTTTCATTTTCTTGTCTAAATATTTTTGAATCGCATCTGTCATTTCAAATTCTTTTGTTTGTATGTGTATTTGCATATTTAATAAATAATAAATAAAAATTGAAAATTATTTACCTTGTTCTTCGTCAAGACTATTAATTGAGAGAACATTACTGCCAATATCTGAACCCAAAGTCCTCTTGAGGTTCTTAAATGAGAGAGTACTGAGGCTCAGTACTCGAACCCAAGGTTCTCAGATAATTCTGAGGTTCTTATTCTACCGTCAAGGTTCTTATTCTTCTCTCAAGGTTCTCAGATAATTCTGAGGTCCTTATCCCAAACCCAAGGTTCTCAGATAATTCTGAGGTTCTTATTCTTCCGTCAAGGTCCTTTGGCAAAGCCAAAGGTTCTTATTCTACAATTTAATACTATTCTAAAATATTACATCCCTCTTCATAAAAATCTCTCTCAACACTATTAATTACATAAACACTTTTCCAGCTTCTTCCTGAGATCACAAATTGTTCTCCTGAAATATTAAGCCAATGCTTTCCACTGTTTTCGTCAATCTCGTAAACCTTTTCGTCTCCTAATGCTCTTATTAAGCTTGCCTCTTTGTATTGATTCAATTCATAGGGAGAAATATCTTTTATACTTTCCCAATTCATGTGTCCGTAAAAATCAAAAATCATTCCTGATTTGATGTGTCTTTTATATTCTCCCTGTATTATATAAACCTTATAATCTCCCCTTGCCCTAACAAGCTCTCCATCTTTAATATTACTAACAATTACTTCGTTTATAGATTGACCATCTTCAACGGCAGTCAAATCTTCAGGCACTAGTTCAGTCTCTAACTCATTCTTAATAACTAAATTAAATGTTTTATATTCAAGAGGTTCATTATAGTAAGCTCCTTCATAAGACAAGTATGGCATTATGACGATTTTCTTAAACCCATCACCCAAGTGACGAATCTCAATTTCACCAGATTTTCCATCTATCAAATTCCAGTCAGCCAAATAATAATTTCCTGCAAGATCAAATTTTAAAATTTTCACTTTAAATTCTCCTCGCTCTGTTTCTCCAGAAAAACTAATTTTAACTTTATTGTTTTTACCATAAGCTGATTCAATCTCATACCACAATGGTGTCCACTCTTTCGTTAGTCCTGATCGATAAATTGTATCTGGTTCAGAGAGAGTATATTTAGCAGTTGGTTCAATCTTTAAATCAGATAGCAATGGATTCTTGTAACTATAGATGCTGTTACTACCAAATTCGTTAATATAAGTTGCTGCTGTCCATTCAGAGAAAACCTGTTCAAAGTTTTTATCAAACCCCAAGGCATTTAAAGAATCTGTGAAACTGAACATACCAGTATTAGAACTTTTCATCAGTTCTTTAAAAAAATCTTGACCATAATTGTCAGCCACATACTGAGCTAAAAGATTAATCGAAGAGTAATCATACATCCGTCCCGTCCATTCCGTAAGAGAGTCTGATGGATAGCCGATGAATTTTTCAACTCTCAATCTAAGATTTGAGTTTTGATAATTCTCAGCATCATACCCTAGATAGGTCGCCACATACTCGCTCCTTAACTCATTAAGCCATATATCATCAAGTTTTTTATAGGCTCTTTCTTTTTGATTATGAGAAATGAGATGTTGAAATTCGTGAGCAACATAACTTTTAAGATTCTCAGCAAAAAGATAATCTGTTCCCAAATAAATCATTTCTCGTTCGTTTGACTGACTTTCCCTATCTTTTGTAATTTCATCTTCTGGATTAAAATATCCAGCCACTCCATTAATAAGCCTTGTAAACAAAATGATAATCTTTGGATCTTCATCTATGCCAGGATTCCATACATCTCCAAACAAATTGGTTAGCTCTGGATAAATCTTTGTATCAATCTCTTTGGCAAGTTCACTTACTCTTTTGTCTACTTCAATCCTATTTTGAGCGCTAAGGCTTTCCAAGTACTCACTTTCAATATAAAAATAGGCCTTGTCCGACTCTTCAATCAGTTCAGCCGATAAACTCTCTCTATCAAAAAAATCATAATGCGTATCTACAAAAAAATCCTCAGTTGCTCCATACGCACAAGTACTTGGAATAACAAGCACTCCCACAAATAATATTATTTTTAATAATTTTACCATATCTATAATATCTACACTTTTACTTTTTGAAACGATTCTTTAGGTCAATAACCCAAAAAGCCATAATCATAGAAGACACTAAACTAGTAAAAAACAAAATAAGGCGTGGATCATTGAAGAAATTTTTCCTAGTCGCCTTTTGAATGATTTTTATTATATCAGCTTTTGTTTTATATTGCGAAGAGTCCTGATTTTCAAAATCACCTGCAATATTCTCATTAATGACTTCCGATGCCAAGACTTTCTTTATTTCAAAAATATTATCCATACTTTCTGGTCCTGCCACTAAGACTGATTTACTCTTTCCTTCTTCTAAAAATCTACTTATTTTATTGTTCTTTTTTTGAACAAATTTGTTATTAATAATAATAATACTCTCGACTTCTTTGGACTGATTATGAACAATTTTTTCTTGTAAACTATTATCAATAGCTAGGGTATCTTTAGTGTAAATTATATTTTGAAGACCGGGAGTCGGTATCTCTGTCCAAAATATTTCACTTCCCCTAAGTGCAGCTGACGAACCTTCTTCAGGATCCTCGTAAATAATTTGATCAGCAATTTCACCAGAAGGATAAAGAAGTCTAACTTCATCAACTGTATTATTTAAAGATATTTTTGTAATACTTCTAAAGAAAACCAAAAAAGCGTTAGGAAAAATAAATGTATTTTTAGGAATTGTAAATGAAGCAGATCCACCGTCTTCATCATCAAGTTGCCAACCAGAAAGATCAATAATTCTATTCGATGTATTTACAATTTCTATCCATTCTCCACTGCCTCCTGAATCCACCTGTGGTGAGCTAGTCGAATCCATCGGAGCATCTTTGCCTTCAGGGTCAGGCATAAATTCTGATATGAATATTGATTTTGGATAAACCTCAACAATCAAAGTATCAATATTCCCAATTGCACCATCACTAACCTCAAGACTAACAATATATTTTCCAGGTAAAGAATATGAATGTGTGACAATTTTTCCTTCTTTATAATTTCCCTCCCCAAAGTTCCAAATGTAATTTAAGCAATCATCATCTTCATCCCTTGATTCGGAAGCATCAAAATCAATTGGTTGATCAACAACGACTACAATATCATTACCAGCATCAGCAATAGGAGAAAGATTTAGCCTTGAGATTGCTTGCCCTTGCTCTTCTTCTCCGTCGTTTTCATCTTGCAGTGGCTCTTCATTGTCTTCGGGAGGTACATCTGATTCTCCTAAACTATTTGGAGTCTTGGGCGTTCCTCTTGAATTTGAACTGGTCTGCCAACCATCAGCAGTTTTTTCCATTGTTTTCTTGGTACTGTTATCTCCTTTAAACCAACCACTTGAACAATCAACTTGATCAATAACAATATTATTCTGATCTTTCAATATTAGATTTGCTCCGCTATTAGATAAGCTTCCTGTATAAATTATGTCAGCAGAAATCTCAGGAACTGTAGTGTCATCAGTTCTTTCTAGTAAAAAATATCCTTGTTCTAGAATAGTATTGTCAAGTTCAATTATTTTCTTGCCAATCCCTTCCAGTCTCCAACCAGCCAAGTCAATATCACTTGAACTGGTATTATAAAGTTCGATCCATTCATCAGTAGAACTCCCGGTTCCCATCCAGGCAATTTCGTTAATTATCACATCTCCAGACTCAGCTGCTTGAATGATATTTCCAAATAAAAAAAGCCCACCTAAAAAAACTATTCCTAAGATGAACTTTTTTATAAAAATCATATGTAGCCTCTAAGGGTTAACCTTTCTTTTTCTTTATTAAGCAAGAGAGCATTACTTGTCTTATTATCCCAAACCCAAGGTTCTCAGGTAGTCCTGAGGTTCTTATCCCATCATTTCCTTAAACACGCCATTCCTTTGAATCTTCCGTCAAGGTTCCTTCGACGTACGTCGGAGGGTTCTTCACGCTTGGCGGGTTTAATACTTTAGCCTCCCACCAAGGTTCTCCTTCCTCCGTCAAGGTTCTTGTCAGCCCAAAGCTGATCCACCTCTGGTGGAAGCGAAGCGGAAGGTTCTTCATTGAGAGAGTATTGTTTCACCTTTCCGTCAACAATCGAAGATTGTTCCAATACTCGAACTCAAGGTTCTGGCATAGCCAGGTTCTTCTTTCGTTTTCTTCTATCAAGGTTCTCTCCGATGTAAGTCGGAGAGGTTCTTCAATGAGAGGGCATTGAAGTTCAATGCCCGAACCCAAAGTTTTCCCGGTGAACCGAGAAGGCCCTTAAATGAGAGAGTACTGAGGTTCAGTACTCGAACCCAAGGTTCTCAGGTAATCCTGAGGTCCTTACTTCTTCTTTGTCTCTTTCTTTATCTCATCCATCAAACCCTTAACCTCGTCTTTGTTTTCTTCAAATATTTTCTTCAATTCATCCTTGTGTCTTAAAAGTGCTGGTAAACTATCTAATTTTAGTTTACTAAGTGTGGGGTGTTTAGAAATAAACCCCTTAAACTTCTTTTCCATCTTCACCATGTCAGAAGCACTAATACCAGAGACATCAATGTCCAATTTAGCATCATCAATCCCCATTTCTTTCATTTGCTTTTGAACTTTTTTTTGTACTATTTTATCAATTAGTTTCATATGTTTTTTTATTAAATAATTACATTTTTAATCAAGCCTGCCTGCCGGTAGGCAGGGTTCTCTCGATTTCCGTCAAGAGGTTGGTGAAGCCATCCTCTTCTAACGTCGGAGAGGTTCTTCTCTTTTTATTTTATTAAATAATTACAATTTTTAAATTTTTGTCATCTTCTGCCATTCTCTCCTCCCTGTTTTCTCATTTGAAATTAAATCATTGGGGCTTGATTTGGGATTTGGATTTTGTCCTTTGCCATTCTCTTCTCTCACTCTCCCAAAACATTCCCTAACATACTATTAATTCCTGCTTTTAGATTTGGATTTTTAGAAACTGCTATCTCTAAGTATTTTACCATTGAATCCACATCTTTCAAAGCTCCATAGAGTCCTGCCACTATCAAATCAGGATACGTCCATTCTGGTTCTACTGTTGCCATTCTTTTGTAAATAGACGCTAACCATTCAACATCATCTTTTTGAAGAAAGTTAGCATTTATAAGAGTGTGCCATGGAAAATGTGGCATATTAATTGCCTGAGCCAAAAGTAACCGCCCCTCGTCTTGCATATCCCCCATGAAATAGATACGTCCTGTTTCAAAATAAGTTTTATAATAATTCTGATTAAGAGACATTGCCTTGTCCAGATGTTGAAGCATTAGATCAAAATTTTGAGCACTAAACTCAACTATTGCAAGTTGCATGTAGGGATCCATTTTATTGGGCGCCTTCTTTATGATATCTTCATATATTTCTCTAGCTCTATTGCGACTTTCTGGATCAAACCTAGATTGCATTCTATGAATAGATGCCACAAAAAGAGCATTTTTAAGTTCATCTGGACGCTTTTCGTAAGTTTTTTCACCTTCTTCTACTGCAAAGCTAACAAATGGTTTTATGTGATCAACTCCAAACTTCGACTCTATTGCTCCTATTGGCTTAACCATCTCTGCCACAATCTCTTGATTACCAAATGTATTAAGTTCTAGGGCCGATTTATAAATTGGCAAGACAACGTTGGCTGGCGCCCCCTGATATTCCATTCTCAAAGCTTTCACTCCTCTTTTTGCTGCCATAAGTGGCCTCACATTTCCCACCACAAAAGCTGATCCAGTTGCAATAATTAATATTATAGAAATCGCATATATTTGACCATCGCTAATATTACTTTTCTTTTTGTGTTCTTTTTTTTCAGAAAAAGAAGAAGACAAGTTGGCTAAAACGCGCCAACGTTTTTTAGCTTGATCGTCGCTTAAAAGAAAAGAGGCAAAAGCAACTACAGTAAACCACCACAAATACGATCCCTGAAAATCAAATAAAAACAATCCACCAATAATGTATGCGATGCAAAGTGAGATTAAAACATAACTACCATCCCCCAAAGAATCTCTTTTTTTCCACAAAGCATATATCACCGCACCAAAAATTGATGAATAAGCAAGAAGTCCCAAAATTCCTGAATCTGACCCCACCTCAAGGATCTTATTGTGAGGCTTATCGAACCAAACATCTTCAAATGAAGCAGCTTCTGGACGATAGTATGGCGCGAAAACAAACCCGTGAGTGCTTCGACCCCAACCCATTAAAGGTTTAGCCTTCCATGCATCAAGAGCAATCTTCCAAACAACTCCACGAGTTTCTAGGGAAAAAGTAGTTGAAAAAACATTAAGTCTCTTCGGTATCGTTTGGGTAATTTTCCATTCAGGATGAACAAGAACGAAAGAGAAAATTCCAATAAAAACAACTATTCCGCCAAACAATCCAATAAATATCTTTTTTCTTTTTGAAAATAGACTTGCAAGAATTAGAAAAATAATTCCCCCAACAAAAGTAGATAGAAGAGCTCCTCTGGTCTGGCTAATAAAAATTGACATCAAGCCAAGAAAACCGTTCGTTATATAAAAAATACGCCACCAACGCTTCTTGTCGGCAAAAAAGAGGAATCCTGCAATCGCAATTTGAAAAATTGCTTGAACCCCTAAGTACGTCGCATTACCAAGAGTCGAAAAAGCTCTATCGGTAGAAAATTGAGCTAAATAACCTATATTCAATTTTTGAAAAAAGCCAAGAACATCAACGAAAACAAGAGTGCCCAAAAGAAACCTAAAAAACATTAACCAGTCTTTTTTACGCTTCAAAAAAGCTGACAACAAAAACGCATAGACTCCAAAGTGATAGAGGTTGAACAAACCATCCATTCTTTCGTAATTAGACCAAAAACTAAAATTAAAATCTATTCCAGAAATACTTGATATCGTTACAAGAGAGAAATATCCAAGAATAAGCCAGTGTAAAAAATTAAACTTAGGACGATATTTATCACTAACAAGATTCAGTATTAAGTATATTATCAAAACAAACTCTACTAAAATTTGAAATGTTACTGCCTTTCCAACGACAAAAGGAAAATAAGTTGAAGCACTTATTATAAGAGGGGAAGCCAAACAAGAGACCAGTCCTCCTAGTCCAAGAAAGTATAATATTTTCTCTAGTTTTGTTTTCATGTGTTTTATCAAAGTTCTCTACGACTTGTCGGAGAGGTTTTTCTTTTGTTGTTCATTTTTTTTGCTCTCCCATCAAGGTTCCTCCGACGTACGTCGGAGGGTTTTTACGTTTCAAGTTTTAAGCTTCATGTTTCATGTTCTACGTTTCAAGTTTTAAGCTTCACGTTTCATGTTTTTTGATTTATCCCCAGTATCTCACACATTTTTTTTCAAAACAACCCAATACGAGATGTGGGCACTAAGTGCCCACATAATTCGAAAATAGCAAAAAACGCCAATTTCTCTTGAATTTTTCATAAAATACCTCTAGAATTGAATCAATGCCAGAATCCATCAAAAAACACAAAAAAATAGCCCTAATTTTAGGAGACTTAATTTTGTTTTACCTAGCTCTTTTTTGCGTCCTCTTTGTTAGATTACCAAACAATTTCTCTCAAGGATTAAATAACCATCTTTTACCCTTCAGTATTATTTTCCCTGTTTGGTTAGTTATCTACTATATTACAGGATTGAATGACGACTCTACAATAAAAAACAATTACAAATTAATAAAAAACTTATTTCAGGCTACTATAATTAATATAGTAATTGCGGTCAGCTTCTTTTATATAATACCGACTCAAGTCAGCCCAAAAAGAAATTTAATTTTTGTGGCTGTTTTTGTTTTTACTCTAACATACTTATGGCGCCACATATTTTCATTGATAATAAAATCTAATCGTCTTCAAACTAAAATTGCTTTCATTGGATTCAATAAAGAAGTTTTAGAAACTATTAAAGAAATCGAAAACAACCCATCTTTAGGTTATAAAATTATATTTTTGCTTGCCCCCGACAAAAAACATTCTCTAATCAAAAAGATACCTAAAACTTTCAATACATATTTTGGCCTTTCAAAATTAAATCGCCTTCTATCCGACACTCGTCTATCAAAAGTTATTGTTGCAACAAAACCAGAAACTAGTCCTGTCCTAACTAAAGAGCTTTATCATTCATCATCAAATATTGAATTTGTTTATTTCCCAGATTTTTACGAAGAAATTTTTAAAAAAGTTCCTGTTGAAATGATTAATAGATTTTGGCTTCAAAAAAAGTCAAACTTAAAAAGATATTTATTCTTCAAAAGAATTTTTGATATAACCTTAGCTTCAATTGCTGGTGTCTTACTTCTAGTCTTATTGCCTTTCATCGTCATTGCCTATTTATTGACCGATGGCTTTCCCATCTTTTTTGTTCAATCACGTATAGGTAAAAATGGTGAAAGATTTAATATCTATAAACTCAGAACAATGATTAGAAGTGCCGAAAGAGACAGGCCTCTTTGGGCAGAGAAAAATGATGTCAGAGTTACTAAGATTGGTAAATATTTAAGAAAATTTTACATTGATGAATTGCCACAATTTTTAAACATTCTAAAGGGGGAGATGTCTGTTGTCGGCCCAAGACCAGAAAGACCAGAGTTTGTAAAAACACTTGAGAAAGAAATTAGCTTTTATCCAATGCGACACACCACCAATCCAGGCATCACTGGATGGGCACAAATAAGATCTTTCTACGCCAGATCTATAGATGACAGCATAGAGAAAACAAGATATGATCTTTACTATATTAAAAACCAATCTCTATTTTTTGATATTGATATTGTTTTAAAAACATTTCAAATGTTTTTCTCTAAACGAAAAAAACAAAACTACTAGAAAATATATTAAAAATTAAAAACTGTTTTCTTTTTAATTTTCTTTGAAGTAGCTGAAAAGATAATGGCATAACAATATATTACAGTGGCATTGTAATGTTTATGACAATATATTAAAAATTAAAAAGAAGGTCATTTTCTGTTTAATTTTCTTTGAAGTAGCTGAAAAGATAATGGCATAACAATATATTACAGTGGCATTGTAATGTTTATGACAATATATTATAATACTGTTATAATATATTGGAGTACTGTCATAATATATCAATAATATTTTATACCCCTTACTATGCTAACAAAAGAAGTTTTAAAAAGAGTTATTAGTGATCAGAGAAGGTTTTTTTTAGATACCCAAGGCTTCTACAAAAGGAAAATATTGGACCTGCCAGAAGTAAAAAAAGCCGTCCTTAAAACATCTGAAATTATTATAGTCACTGGTGTTAGGCGTTGTGGAAAATCTTATTTATTAAGATTGATTTGGCAAAAAATAAAAAAACAACTAAAAACAAATGCCGAGTTCTTATATTTAAACTTTGAAGATGAAAGGTTAGTCGGATTTGAAACAACTGACTTTACCCTTCTTTTAGAAAGCTTTTTTGAACTTTTTGAAGTAGACAAAAAAGGGAAAGTTTTTCTATTTTTAGATGAAATTCAAAACATTCCTTATTGGCAAAAATTTCTAAATCGTATAAGAGAAGATAAAAAATACAAAATTTTTATTAGTGGATCCAATGCCTCTCTTCTGTCACAAGAAATATCTACTCAGCTTACTGGCAGGAATATTCCTTTTTATCTCTATCCATTTTCCTTTCAAGAATATCTTTGGACTCAATCAGTGGTTGTTAAAGAAAAGGATTTTTACGATTTAGAGGTAAAAACTAAAATAAATAAATTGTTTCGCAAATATTTAAGTAGTGGCGGATTTCCAGAAATAATAAGAACTAACTATCGCCCATTGTTAC
>Ga0075111_1000530_pt1 | contig 17774 bp, 13 predicted proteins | sample AntAceMetag02UKK_FD_69787 | JGI IMG/M metagenome (GOLD analysis project Ga0075111, IMG submission 69787) | Saline lake microbial communities from Ace Lake, Antarctica - Antarctic Ace Lake Metagenome 02UKK | ecosystem: Environmental > Aquatic > Non-marine Saline and Alkaline > Saline | place... | reverse complement strand
TTTTCCCGAAACAATCTCAGGCAGGCATTCGCGACAGCTTCGTCGTAAAAGGTTCCTCGATTCTTCTCGATTTCTTCCAGAGCCGCACCAATACCCAAGCCGGGACGATAGGGACGATGGGACGCCATAGCCTCCACTACATCGGCAACGGCCATGATACGGGCCTCCATGAGAATCTCATCCCCCTTCAGATTTCTGGGATAGCCTGAACCATCCATCCGTTCATGGTGCTGGTAGACTATCTCTGCCAGGGGCCACGGAGATTCTACATCCTTCAGCATCTCGTACCCTTTCCGGGAGTGCTCTTTAATCAGGGAAAACTCAACATCTGACAGCTTGCCGGGTTTGGACAGTATCTCTGCAGGGATGGACAGTTTCCCGATGTCATGGATGGAACCCGCCATACGGATACCATCGATTGTATCCTGTGGTAATCCCATCTCAGTGGCGATGGCACGGGCAAGATCGGCAACTCGGAGTTGGTGGCCTGCCGTATAGGGATCTCTTGCCTCCACAGCGGATACCATGACTTGGATGGTCGTGCTAACCGCTTTCCTGAGGCCTTCAAGAGTATCTTTGAGCTTTTCCTCCGCACGCTTGAGGTCGTCGATGTCATGTACAACAACGTTAGCTCCGGCAAGACCTTCTGAATCGTAGTTATATTTGGTAGTTAATTTAACCCACACTCCCTTCCCGTCCCTTTCTATTATCTCATACTCAGGATTTTCTGGTACTTCTTCACCTAAAACCATTTTGTTCAGACGCTCAAAAAACCTTTTTTTGCTCTCTTCGGTCATGATATCGTATGGAGATATCGAAGTTATTTCTTCTTGACTACAGCCAAAATATTCACAGAAGACATCGTTCGCTTTGATTAACTTTCCCGTTCTAAAATCAACTTGGTATATACCAGAAGGGGCGTTATCAAATAGTTGTTTATAATTTGCTTCACTCTCTCGCAGTTTTTCCTCCGTCTGCTTGCGCTCGGTGATGTCATCATACACGGCGACGATTTCGCCAGTGGGGAGTTTGTAAACGTAGTTTTCAAACCATTTTTTTAACCTGTTATCGTCGTAAAATAAAGCTGGGTAATGTTCGGAGATGCCCGTTTCCCAGACCCGTTTAAACACATTCAGTAATCCGAACTCTTTGATACCTGGCCTGATCTGATAGATACTCTTCCCGATAATATCCTCTTTCCGGTCCCCATCCAGCCGTTCTCCCGCTTTGTTGAAATCCTTGAAGATGAAATCATTGCCATTGTCCTTGACTTCATAGATCGCTACCCCACTGCTGATATTGTCGAAAAGATCACGGTAGCGTAACTCGTTCTCCCTCAGAAGATTCTCCATCTGCTTGCGCTCGGTGATGTCGCGAGCAAAAGAAAGGACGATTCTTTGACCCATACGTTGAATCACATTGGTGCTGATCTCAACAGGCACGAGGCGCCCTTCCTTGGTGATCAGCTCAATCTCGTCCGGGCCGGTGGACTTGCCCTCCAGATTTGCCTGGAGCAACCGAAGGGCTACGTTCAGGCTATGCTCAGGCAGGAAGTTCACCTCGACAAAGTTTTTCCCAATCAACTCTTCACGTCGATAACCGATCATCTCTTCGCACTTACGGTTGCCGTAAAGGAGGTTGCCTTCCAAATCGCTTATGTAAACGCCGTCCGGGGCCTCTTCTATGTAACTCCTGGACAGATCCTCGCTTTCGTGCAGGGCCTGCTCCGTCAGCTGATACTCTGATTCCGATCGCTCCATCTCTTTAATTCTCTGTCTCAATAGAGCCAGTTCCTGAATCAGTACCTGCTTTGTCTTGGATTGATCATTCATAGGGTTGCCCCCCCCCTTGAACGTTGAGATGATCTATTAGGTTGAAAAGATAATGAGGGCCTAGCTTTTACCTGATTGAGAATCCTCGTGAAAACCACATAAGCCTTCAATAACTATATGTATACCATCTGAAAAGTTAGGTGTCCACCAATATTATACTGAGCTTGACTTCAGTAAAAACAGAGAATCAATGATTACTAAAAGAAAGCTGGCATCCTTTTCCCAAATTTAAATCTGCTTAGTAAGGAAGAAGCCATTGGCCTGGACGAACAGGAAACAAGCTGCCAGGTAGTAGCATGTTTCATCTCGTATTCAATAATCTGGCCCGATCAGCCACAGTGAAGCTTTGTATTTGGAATTGAGTGAGTCGATTCATGAAAATATGACATGAGCCAGACTTTGTCTTCCCTTACTAACAAATAATTTCGATCAAAGGGGAATACTGAGGATTACCTTTGGAGTGTAGTAGAATGTTTGAATTCAGTGGCGGCTTTAGCCGTCCGCTGGAACGATTGTGTTAGGGTTTAAGTTTTATCATCACCCTGTTTTCTCAATAATTTAGTGTTGTGTCCCCTTAATTTCCCACTGGGGATGGCCCGGTCCACCCTGTACAGGAAGATGGCGCAGCACAACATTTCACGGGAGTCACTATAAGCGGGGACAGTAAAACCGGCGCTTTCCTTCGTTCCGACTTTTACCTTAATCCGGATGATACGCAGAAAATCGGCTACGGTAAAAACAGCAGTTCCTTTAAACTATAAAAAACCCCCGCCTCATCTGAAGTGTGCGGGGGCTTTTTGTCTTTCCTTCGTGATTACCGGAATTATTCCTTGATCTTTCCCTCCGACTTCAGCGTGGATTTCAGTTCTTTCTTGAGGATTTTACCTAAAATATTCTTGGGCAGCTCCGTACGGATATCCACATATTTCGGCACCTTATAGGATGCCATGTTGGCCCGGCACCAGTCCTGGAATGCCTCCTCCGCCAACACTTCCCCCGGATGGAGAACCAAGCAGGCCATCACCTCTTCACCAAAGATCGCGTCGGGCACGCCAACCACGGCCGATTCCATGACCTGCGGGTGCTGGTAAATGACACCTTCCAACTCTTTGGGATAGATATTTTCCCCGCCCCGGATGATCATTTCCTTCTTCCGATCGACAATGAAGAGGTAGCCATCCTCGTCCTTATAAGCCATGTCCCCCGTATGGAGCCATCCGCCCCGCAGGGTCTGAGCCGTATCTTCCGGTTTGTTGTAATATCCCTTCATAACATGGTCGCCCTGAATGCAGATCTCTCCCACTTCCCCCTGGGGAACTTCCTCATCCTGTTCATCGAAGAGCCTGGCCTCGGTCCCTGCAAAGGGAATCCCGATGGAACCGATCTTCCGAACGCCGTCGATGGGATTGGCCGTCGCCCCGGCGGTGCCTTCGGTCAGTCCATACCCCTCGACAATGATCATGTTGAATTGCTCCTCAAACTTGCGGATGGCCTCGACAGGCATGGGTGCGGCGCCGCAGACGCCGTAACGGAGGGAGGATACATCCACCCCTTCGTCGCTCGGCGTATTCAAGAGGATCTGGTAGACCGTCGGCACACCGCTAAAGATGGAGACGCGGTATTTCGCGACACACTCCCAGAACTCGGAGGCCGAGAAACCCCGGCGCAGGATAATCTGTGATCCTCTCGTCAGGGGAGATGTTCCTGTGATTACCAGTCCGTTGACGTGGAACAGAGGGAGGAAACACATGATTACGTCTTTCTCGTCTATGTTGGCGAGCAAGCTCGCCTGCCATGAGTTGGTAAGAATATTCCGGTGGGTAAGCAGAACGCCCTTGGGAGTACCCGTCGTACCCGATGTATAAACGATCGTTGATACATCCGAAAGGTCGATCTCCACGGTGGGCAGCGACACCTCCTCCGCCATCATGTTTTCAAAGGCATGGAAACGATCATCCGTTGCCTCCCGTTCGATGACGTTTTTCAATGCCGGAGTGTCGTCGATGATCTTGTCGACATGCTCCCGATAATTATGATCGACAAGCAGGCACACCGCCCCGGAATCGTTAAGCAGATACTGAATTTCCCCGGTCTGCCACCAGCAATTGATCGGACCGGCAATCCCCCCGATCTTGATGATTCCGAAATAGGCGTAGAAAAACTCCGGGGAGTTGTCCATGAGGATACATACCCGATCGCCTTTCCGGACACCCAGTTTCTGAAGGCCGTTGGCTACCCGGGTGCTCTGCTCGTCCAGCTCCCGGTAGGTGATGTCCCGTTCGTAATAGCGTATGGCGACTTTATCACTGTAGCGACGGGCTTGAGTCGCCACCATTTCCCCGATATTCGCAAACTCTGATTTCATTTCTCTCTCCTTTTTTAATGATAATTAACCCCCGTATCGTTGTAGGCGAGAATGCACTATTTCAAATATGTCTATTTGCCTGATTTCTATAGGACATCGCCTCTGACAGGAGTGAGTATAGGAATAACGATCTTGTATGTCAACAAAATATTGACATGTATGTCAATGAAATATTGAAACCCATTTGCGGGTTGCAGATAACCGATAAAGTGATGCATCGCAGTTTCCATCCTTTTGCGAAATCGCCTTGCTTTTTCGTCTGCCAGCAATTCGTTGCATAATCACCTCCATTTCATTGAATACTGAGGATTACCTTTGGAAGTGTAGTAGAATGTTTGAATTCAGTGGCGGCATTAGCCGTCCGCTGGAACGATTGTGTTAGGTTTAAACTTTTATCATAACCCTGTTTTCTCAATAATTTAGTGTTGTGTCCCCTTAATTTTCCCCCTTATAATCCCAGGTCATTGTCTCCACTGAACCGGGTTGCCTTTTAAGAGTCAATAACACGACCCTTTTGCCCTTTATGTTTCTGATAGGCCAGCATCATTTTGATTTCTCCATACGAGTAGTCATCTCCGAGGGCATTTTTTACTTCACTGAGGGAATTATTGTGATCTACAACGAGTCCCTTTTCAATTGCCTGTTGCTTTTCAGGAGAAAGCAGCTTGTTGATATCCAATTCGCCCTTCTCTACGAAAAAGCTCAGATGTCCTTCAATGGTAGATTGTTCCAGGCCTCTTTCTTGTGCAATCCGGGCAATAGTTAATCCGTTATTGAACCGATCAAGACTTGTATCTTTTGTGCCGAAAGGTGATTTTACATCTTTTGCCATGGCACTTTCCCCAGGAAGCTTTTCAGGCTCCGGCAATATGACCGTAACTATTCCGTGTTTTTTGCGATAGGCCACAACCAGTTTCACAAGCTCTTTACCATATTTCTCAATGGTTTTCTTGCCAACCCCATTTATTTCCTTCAGATCAGCAGTATTGTCGGGCAGGCATACCACAATCTGGAGTAATACCTGTTGATGTAAGACTTGAAAATTGGCAACCTCTTCCTTTTTGGCCTTGCGGGAACGCCAGTCTTTCAAGGTCTGGAACAGCTCCGGATGAGCAACATCCGATTCGGTGTAGGCCGGAGATCGAGGCTTTTTTTCTTTTTCGGGGGTAAAGTCAAGTTCAGCGGATGAAACAGCTCGCAGGTAATTTGCCGGTGAAAATCCTTTTTCACAGCATTGTACTCCAGCCATCTTTACTGCAATTTCTTTTTTAAGATTGATCAGAGCATTCCCGATTTTCTTGCTAATTTCGGTATTATCCGTTTCTACGTGCAATTTTCCCACTGACTCTTCAAAAATTCCGGCAAGCTTTTCCTGAAACCATACAGACGCCTTACTGATCCGTCCCAGAATAACTGCATCTGACTCGGGCAGGCCACCATCCGAAAAAATTGTGCGTAATTGCCGCTTAAAATTTTCACTGACAACAAAAATATCTTTGGCAGCTTTTTTCTCTAATTGGCGAATATCTTCAACACCTGAAACCTGAACTACTCTGGCGTTACCAAGCAGAAGCCGGGCAAGATTATTGAGATGGTTATTCAATAGTGAAAAATCGAAACAGTCCAGCAATAGCCGCTGCTGGTAGCTGATTTTGGCCGCCAGAAGCCGGCTTTTGGAGGGAGGATTCTGGTGAGCGTTTTCGTCAAAGCACATTATCGCCTTGTCTATTTCTATTCCCCTGGATGAGATGGGAGAGCTCAGCACCATGCCCTCCATGGTTTTACAACGGCTTAAGGCCACGTAAATCTGACCATGGGCAAAGGCTGCTTTGGCATCGATAATGGCCTTTTCAAAAGTCAGCCCCTGACTTTTGTGGATGGTGATTGCCCATGCAAGTTTCAGGGGGTATTGCTTGAAACTGCCAATTATATCCTCTTCAATTTCCTTTGTCTCCTCGTTCAGAGTGTATTTGATATTTTCCCAAACAACCGGATCAACCACGATTTCATTGTGATTGCCGGGGCAGACAACACAGATGCTTTTGTTCGAGAGCTTGGTTATTTTGCCGATTTTGCCATTGTAATAGAGTTTTTCAGCAGAGGGATCATTGCGAACAAACATCACCTGTGACCCCTCTTTAAGCAGAAGGGTGGCCAGGGTTGGGTAGATATGTTCAGGAAAATCTCCGGAAATTTCAGCATTGAAACGGTATTCTTTTTTGGACAGGGCCTGAAGCCTGTTCTGATTGATGGATTCGGCGCTGAGGTTGTGGGTGGTCAGGGTAATATAGCCCTGATCTTCGCCCGGTGTAAAATCCCGGATGTAACGCCGGTTAAGAGCCTCCATGGATGATTCATCAAGCCGGTTGTTACGTACCCGATTCAGGAGCTTGATAAAACCGGCTTCTGACTGGCGATAAATATGCTTCAGTTCAATGGTAAGCAGTTCGGTAAGAGCAAGCGCTTTGCTGCTGAAAAAATAAGCCGACTCATAATATTGCTGCAATAGGTGCCATTCATCTTGTTTTGCCACCGGAGAGAGCTGATGCAGATCGCCGATCACAAGAAGCTGCACCCCGCCAAAGGGCTGATTATTACGGCGATAGCGACGCAGAGCAGCATCCACCGCGTCGAGTAAATCTGCCCGTACCATACTTATTTCGTCAATCACCAGCAAATCAAGGCTTTGTATAATCCGCTTTTTTTCTTTGCTGAACCTGAACTGGCGCTGTTTATTGTGCTCATATGTCTCGCTGCCCGGCACAAATGGGCCAAAGGAAAGCTGAAAAAATGAATGAAGTGTTACCCCTCCGGCGTTGATAGCCGCAACACCGGTTGGAGCGGTGATAATCATCCGCTTCGCTGTGTTCTTATGCAGATTATGGAGAAAGGTCGTTTTGCCGGTGCCCGCCTTACCCGTCAGAAAAATATTGCAGCCGGTGTACTGAACAAAGTCGTTGGCGAGTTGCAGTTCATGGTTTGTGGGGGACATAGTTTTCCCGGTCATGCGCGTTGTTACCCTTTATCTGACCTGGAGATAAAACCACCGCCGGTCAGTTCCAACATATAGCGGTTCAATGTCTGTTGTTCGACATGAATATCCATTTCCGTGAGCAAATGCCTGACCGTTCATAGTACAGGCTGCCAACCTGGCGTTTGAGTTCCCGGACGGACCAGTTCCCGCGAAAGCACTCGACTTCGTAGAAGGTGCGTTTGAAGGGGTCGTAGATGGCTATAAGTTCGGTCAAATGGGTAAATGACAGCCTTGTAATCATTGCTTTCCCCGATATAAGTATTTCGGAAGTCACTGATTTCCGAATTAAAGTTGGAAGCTGTAGCAGGGCATGTGACAACAAGTTTCGGAATTCGGTAGTCGCTGAATCCCAAACCAGTTGCCACGGCGCGCAGATCGGAACCGGAAAAGGCCCGGAGCGCTGTTTCGATTTGTTCTCGCGTGTCTGTTTTCATGGCTGTAACCGGGCTTTCGGCTTCATTTTTTCTCCTAGTTTATTTCTGTATAGACCGCAGCAACTGTTCCCCCGCATCGGTCAGGCGGTACTTCTGCAAACGGCTCTTGGGTTTGTCGGGAATGGTGTATTCGATCAAACCTGCTTTGCGCAGATCAGGTAGTGCTTTGCGTAAATTACCGCTCAGTTGTTTGTGCCCCAAGGCGAAGGCTATCTCCGCCGATGACAAGGGCTTTTCAGCACATTCTAACAGAATGCGCCGGGTGACTTGTGCCTCAACTTGTGCCCTGACTTGTGCCTCTGACTCCGGCCGCAACTTAGTATCACCTGCTTGACGGGCCTCAAAATCAGGGCATTTGACAATGATGCTGAAGATATCGCCTTCGATCAACTCGGGGTCACTTCCGCCATAGGCCTTGCCGTATTTCATCAGCTTGCGCACACCTGAGCCCAACTCATCCGCACGGCCAATTTCCCGAAAAAAGCTTGCAATCACCGGGTTCTTTGGAAAGGGCGAAAAGGTTTCGGGATTGATGAGGCCAAAGCCGTGTGGCTTATTGCTGTTTTCAGTGCGCACTTGGCCGCGTTCCATTAGTTGTTTCCTCTCACGCTTGGTCCTTCAGATCTGCCTCGCAATGGCCTTTTAATCCCAGTTCATGGCTATGTTTGCCATATGTACCTGACTTACAGGTATTTCGTTCAGATAAACCGAATTAAACAGTAATCGAATATATCGGACAAAGGACTATTGTCAAGCGCTGTTTCGATTTATATTATGAGAATTAACGATTTAGACCAACTGACACGGTTATGGACAATTGGAATTGCTGGTCTGGAACATCCTGCTTTCAAGAAAACGACTTCCAATGTGGATCTATGCCAGATATCTGCTATCCCTGGCTCGAGCAGGGACCACAAGAAAATGTTGGCAATATTGACCACAAAAAAAAGGGGTTACGAAAACTCGTAACCCCTTGAGGGTTTTGGCTCCCCAGCGCGGACTCGAACCACGGACAAGCTGGTTAACAGCCAGCTGCTCTACCAACTGAGCTACTGGGGAATGTCCATATTTTACAAATCGAAAGGAGCTTCTATCAGAACTTGTAATCTTTTACAACTGACTTGTGCAAAATTCTACCTGCAATCAACGCAGATGGCCAGTTCACTGAAGGGTACTCCGGTGGTTTTGCTTATGTAGTTGAGCTGGTCTTCGGGCGCGAAAAATCTTCCGCATACCGGGCAGGGTACCATCTTGAAGACCTTGTCCCAGATGATTCTCCTGGCTCCGTCGCCATCGTACTCCATCTTTACGTAACCAGTGGGACATACATAGGCACAGGCACCGCATCCTATGCAGGCATTCGGATCAAAATCGATTACCGGCTCATCGACATCCCGGTCTCGGCCCCTGTCCCGGAACGTCAACGCGCCCACACCTACAATCTCCTGGCATGTCCTGACGCACAATCCACAGAGTATGCAGTCATGCCCCTCGGCTTTCCCGGGAGATACTTCCACTCCAAGCTTTTGCGCTATCTCCTTTACCGCCTGAGTTTCGGGATATTTATAATAGAGAAGCCGCGCGGCTGCTTTTCTACTCTCCCCGACCTTGTCCGAATCGGTTATGATCTCCATTCCGTCTTCAACCGGAGTATTACAGGATGTGGCGATCTGCCACTTTCCATTAGTCTTCACTTCCACACTGCACAGGCGGCAGGCTCCGAAAGGGGTAAGTTCATCGTGATGGCAAAGGGTGGGAATCTCTATCTTCAATGTGCGGGCATTTTCCAGTATGGTAGATCCTTCTTTCGCCTTAACCTTCTGCCCGTCTATTACAATATTAAGCATCATTATCACCTTATCCGCTATGTTTTATACAGCCTTTTCCCAGACTACGACCCTGTAACAACGAAGGCAGCGTTGCGCTTCTTTCATGGCGTCAGCGACTCCGAAGCCACCTTCCACTTCTCCAAATCCGTCGGTTCTTTCCTTCGCATCGAGGAATGCAACCCTCCCAGCGGGTTCGGCAACCACAAATCCCCGTCCTCTTTGCTTTGCCAAGTCGACACCCTTAAACGATACATTCTCTGCCGGGTCTTTTCCCAAGAGATAAGAGTCTATGCTCTGAGCACCGCGGTTTCCCATATCGAGGGCCTCTATCAGCGTAGCCGGTCCTGTCACACAATCCCCGCCAGCAAAGACGCCTTCCATGTCTGTCGCAAGAGTTTCCGGATCCGCTTTTATGGTTCCCCAATCGGTTGTACTGATCCCTTCAGTCATCGAAGGAAATTCCGAATGCTGACCGATGGCGGCTATTATCATCTCGGTTTTTACGGTGAACTCGGATCCCTTGACGGGAACGGGTCTTTTTCTGCCGCTTTCATCGGGTTTGCCAAGTTTCATCCTGATGCACTGTGCGCCCGTGACTACCCCGTCTTTCGCGATGATCTTTACGGGGACCGCCAGGAATCTGATTGAGATGCCTTCTTCCTCGGCGCCTTTTATCTCTTCATCGCTTGCCGGCATTTCGGTCCTTGATCTCCTGTAGATAATCTCAACATCCTTGAAGCCAAGTCTCGCACAACTGCGGGCGCAATCCAGAGCGACATTTCCACCACCTACGATCATAACCTTATCGACTGGTTTGGTTTTTTTGCCGAGATTCATATCCCTGAGAAATTCGACTCCGTCCACAAAACCTTCATATCCTTCCCCTTCGCCCTCTACACCCATGGGGTTTCCTCTGTGCGCACCGACGGCGATAAACAGGGCGCTATATCCCTCTTTGCGGAGGTCTTTCATGTTGAGCTTTTCTATCTTTGTGTTCAGCCTGATCTCTACGCCCATTCTCTTTATCAGGTCGATCTCATGGTTGAGAATATCTTCCGGGAGACGGTAGTCCGGTATTCCTGCAACGGCCATTCCTCCGGCATGCGGCAGAGATTCAAAGATGGTGACGCCGTAGCCCTTCAGGCGAAGGTTGTAAGCGGCGGCAAGACCTGCCGGTCCCGCTCCTATAATCGCGATCCTCTCTTTCTTCTCTTCTCCGGGAGTGTCGAGTGGACTCGCGCCATTTGCCAGATCAAAATCCGCAGCCGCTCTCTTGAGCAGCCTGATCGAGAGGGAATCATCCATATCTCTGCGCACACACGCATCCTCGCAGGGATGGGTGCATACACGTCCGGTAACGCCGGGAAGAATACAATCTTTGCGAATCAGGTTGAGGGATTCTTCAAACCGGTTATTTTTAATCAGTTCAATGTAACCAGGTATATCAAGTCCGGCAGGGCACGCGTCTATGCAGGGCGCCGTCACCGCGGACAGATATTTTTTGTCTCCCAGCTTCTTTTCTCCATTAATCAGGGCAAGAAAATCGGACTTGTAGTGCCTGATCGCGTCCAGTACCGGGAAGAGAGCCGACTGGCCAAAACTGCACTTGCTGTTTTCAGACACCTGTTTCACTATATCGCGCATCTCTGAGAGATCTGCTTTCCTGCCTTTCCCTTCTCCCATGCCTTCCATAAGATCGAGCAGCCTGTCAATCCCGATCATGCAGACGGAGCATTCGCCGCATGAGATCTTGCGTATTTCTTTAAGATAATTAAAGGTAAGTGACAGTATGTCGGCCTTTGAATCCTTGACCGCAAGGCCTCCCCATCCCATCATCGCCGTGAACTTACCACCGGGCTCGGGAAGATTTATATCCACAACATTTGATGTCTTCCCATCCCGGTTATCCACTACCTTGCCGTTCCAACTGCTAAATGCAACTTTATTCATTCTCAAGCACCTTATCCTGTGTAGTGTCAGCACCAAAGAGACTGTGAGCCTCGCACCCGGCGCCTTTGATCTGCTACATTTATCCCTTCAACTCGTCCCAGGAATGCAAATTCTCTACCTTGTCGAGCAGTTTATTATATTCCATGATTACTCTGTCCTGTATCTTCTGTATAGAATCGGGTGTAAGATGGCGAAACCGGCCCTGTGGTTTCAGGTAATCTTCTACAGGTCTCAGCTTGTCCGGTTTGATGGTCATTCGATACTTCCCCTCTTCTATTTCATACAGAGGGAAAACACCTGTTTCAACAGCCAGACGTCCCAGTTTGATAGTTTCTTCCGAAGCCGTCCTCCATCCGGTCGGACAAACGGTCAGACAGTGTATGTAACTTGGTCCTTCAACTTCTCTTGCTTTTTTTACCTTGTTCATAAAATCAAGAGGATAGCTATGACAGGCTGTAGCGACATAAGGCACATTGTGAGCCGCAATAATCTCGGCAATGTTTTTCTTCCACTCATTTTTTCCCTGGCTGGCCGCACCGGTAGGATTGGTGGTGGTCGAAGCCCCGAAAGGCGTAGCGCCGGAACGCTGTATTCCGGTATTCATATAAGCCTCGTTATCAAAGCATACATAGAGAAGATCGTGTCCTCTCTCCATAGCTCCAGACAGGGCCTGAAAACCGATGTCAAACGTGCCTCCGTCTCCCCCAATACACACGGTTTTTACTTTTCTGTCCGCTATTTTTCCCTTGCGCCGCAGGACTTTCAGACCAGCTTCAACTCCCGCGCCGACCGATGCGGAATTCGGAAATGCCACGTGAATCCAGGGGAGGTTCCACGCGGTTGTGGGATACATGGTTGATATCACCTCCATGCAGCCTGTGGCATTTACAATCACCGTATCTTTACCGAGGGCCTTGCACATCAGGCGGATGGCAAGCGCCTCTCCGCATCCCTGGCACGCGCGGTGCCCGGCACTGAAATGTTCTTCTTTATCCACCAGCCGTGGGGCATACAGGTCAAAGTTTTCTACTATATTCATGATCCCCTCACTCCAAAAATTTCGTATTCCTCTTCCGGTCCTGTCTTCGCCACTCTGGCAGCCTTTTCGGCTATCTTGACAAAATCTCCGACAGGGACATCACGGCCACCAAGACCGATAATTTCACTGATAACCATTGGGCGATCCTTCTCGTCATAGAGCGCCGACCTGACCTCCGAGAATACCGGGCCACCCGGCCCACCAAAGGAAACCGCCCTGTCAAGTACAGCTACTACTTTGGCGCCCTTCACGGCTTCTCTAATTTCCTCGAAGGGGAACGGCCTCCAGAGCCTCAGCTTCAGCAATCCAACCTTCATTCCCTTGTCACGAAGCTGATCAACTGCAACTTCGGCCGTCTCGGCCATGGATCCTATGGCAAACAGCAGCACTTCTGCCCCCTCCGTTCTGTAACTCTCCACCGGCTTGTAACTGCGGCCGAACTTTTCCTCCCACTCCTTCCATACTTCCAGTATAACCTTCTTGGAACCTTTGAGTACTTCATCGTTGGCCTTCATGCACTCATTAAATATTTCCGGGAGGGCAAGTGTTCCCATGGAGACGATATTATCGGGGTGAACCGCGGCATATGGTTTGTATTCGGGAAGAAATGCATCCACCTCCTCTTGGTTTGGAAACATCATCGGTTCGACCACATGGGTAAGCTGGAAGCCGTCGAGGTTCAGGTTAACTGGCAACATAACATCCCTGTGCTCTGCAATCTTGAAGGATTGGACAGACATGTCAACAACCTCCTGACCGTTCGCAGCGAACATCGATATCCAGCCGGCATCTCTCTGTGACATGATGTCACTGTGATCGTTCCATATGTTGATGGGACCGGACAGGGCGCGGTTACCGATGATCATAACAACGGGAAGTCGCATGGACGACACAATCGGGACAATTTCAGCCATATATAGAAGACCCTGCGAACTCGTTGCCGTGAATGCACGTGCCCCGGCGCCGGATGCCCCGCAACAAGCGCTCAGGGCGGAGTGCTCCGATTCCACACAGATAAAGTCGGCATCAAGCCTTCCCTCCGCAACGATATCCGACAGGTGTTCCGGGACATGCGTATTGGGTGTAATGGGATAGGCTGCTATTACGTCAGGCCTGCACAACGCGACTGCCTCCGCGGCGGCAAGCGCTATCTCCATACCAATTCTTTCAGACATAAGCTATCCCTCCTCCACCATTGTTATGGCGCCCGGCCAGCACTCATGGGCGCAGATCCCGCATCCCTTGCAATAATCCAGATCAGCCACAAAGTATCCATCAGCATCCTGAGAGATACATCCCTCAGGGCAAAATATATAACAGACACCACATTTTATGCACCTGCTGTTGTCATACACAGGCCGCTGGGCCCTCCAGCTTCCGGTATGGTACTCACGGGCACTCCCAGGTCTGAACACCATACAACCGGGGTTTACTTCCTGCCAGTCTTCCGGCCATTTCTTCTCTTTTTTCATAAGATATTAACCTCAAACCATTCAGTTTGCTTCAACAATTTTTACTTCGTTATAAGCCCTTTCCATGGCCTTTATATTTTTCGGTGCTATCCTTCCGAACCGGTGCGTCAGAGGGGCCTTTGCCGATTCTATTTTCACAAGGCCGGTTGCTTTGATCACCGCTCCAAGCATGGTTGTATTTGTTATAGGAACACCCAGTTCATCCCGGGCTATCCTTGACGCATCAACGGTGGCCACTCTACCATTAAAATCAACCTCTTCTTTGATTTCTTCCGGAGATTTGCCCGTATTGACGATAAGAATACCGCCCTGTTTCAGTCCCTCGGTAACGTTAATCAGACCAACAAGGCTTGGATCAAGCACCACCACAACATCAGGATCATAGACTCCGGATCTTACCTTTATCTGCTTGTTGTCGACACGGTTAAACGCAGCCACTGGAGCGCCCCTTCTCTCGGGGCCAAAACTTGGGAAGCCCTGTGCGTACTGCCCCTCCTCAATTGCGGCCAGTGCCAGCATCTCAACAGATGTAACGGCACCCTGACCACCCCTTCCATGCCACCTTACTTCTATCATCAGGCATTCTCCCTTGCGCGGATTAAAAATCTTGTTTTTATTATATATGATTCAGGCTGTCAATAGCTACTCAAAATAAAAATTCGTCGCTTGAGTCAGACCGCTTTGCGCTCTACCGTCAACGGGATGACCGGCGTGAGTTACTCAGGCCGTTTCCCATCCATTGCCATTTGAATGAGTTGCACGGTATGGATGGTCTTGACATTATCTTTGGCCAGATGGGCGCCGATAGTGATACTGCATCCGGGACAGCCTGTAGCCACTATCCCGGCACCCGTCTTGAGCACATTTTCCACCTTGCGATTTGTTATACGCGCGGACATTTCACCGTACTCTATCTGATATTCCCCACCGCCACCGCAACATCTGTCAGCCTCCTCCATCTCCACAAACTCAATATTGGGAAGGAGTTTCAACAGGTGGCGCGGCTGCACACCAACACCCTGTCCCTTAACAAGATGGCACGGATCATGATAGGTCACTCTGATCTTTTCACCCTCGGTGGGGTGAAATTCGGGCAACCAATCGCAATGCGCATCGATAAATTCCGAAACATCCATCGTTATACCGGCAAGATACTCGGCGGAATTCACCAGATCGTCATCCACCCCCTCACCCAGGTCACGAAGCTCTTTCAGGATGTGAACGTATTCATTGCGGAGGGCTGAGCCACATGTTGCGCAGTCCACAATAACCGCATCCACCCCTTCACGGGAAAACATGCCGACGATCTCCTTAATACAGGTAAGAGCCGTTTTGCGGTCTCCTGAGAGAAAAATCGGCAGGCCGCAACAGGACTGTTTTTTTGGAATTTCAACCTGCACTCCCATCCGTGTCAAAACCGACACAACCGCCTTCCCGACATCGCCAAAGACATAGTTGGTGGCGCAGCCATGAAAATAGAGGACACGGGCATTAACCACACCCTCCGACCTGACTATTTCCGGGAATTCATCATTGAAGGGTTTCGGATTCATTGGTGGAATGCCATCTACGGAAAGATTCCCAAACTTTATTCTGCTCTCTATCCAGGGGCCACTGAATATCTTCCTCACCCATTTCCCGAACCATGCGGACGTGGACATCAGCCACCCATGAGCAATCACCTGAAAGAACAGATTTTTTGTAAAACCCAGTCCGTGACGTTCCGCGGCGCGCCAGCGCAAACTGGAAAACAGGACATCCTGACGGACACCGCTCGGACAGGCAGCCACACAGGATCCACAAAGAAGGCATGACGAAAAAAGGATGTCACTCATATGTTCCGTGATCTCGATATCCCCTTCTATGATATGCTTTGCCAGTTGAACCTTGCCCCGTGGGCTGTAAGATTCCGTAAGCATTTCTCTGTACACCGGGCAGGCATCGAGGCACAGGCCACATTTGGCGCAATGATACACATGCTCATTGGTGACATCACTTAATAAAGGCCTGTTTTTTTCCATCACTTTCAAAACTTTCTCATTCATTTGACCCAACCAGACCTGGTTATTCGATAAATTTTCCGGGATTCAATATCCCTTTAGGGTCCAGAACGGACTTAATCTCTACCATAAGTCTCCTGGCATCCTCATTCATTATCAGCGGCAGGAACGGCTTCTTTGATGTACCGATACCATGTTCTCCGGAAAGGGTTCCTCCAAGATCTACTGTAAGTTGAAATATCTCGGAAATGGCTTTCTCTACCCTTTCCCATTCTTCCTTGTCACGTTTATCAGTTATTATCATCGGATGGGTATTACCATCCCCGGCATGGGCCATAATACCTACAGTAAGGTTGTACTTATCGCAAATTTCACTGGTTCCTCTGATCATTGCCTGCAGATTACTGACCGGAACTGTGCAATCCTCCAGAATACAGGTGGGCTTCTTCCGAGACATAACACCAAACGCACTCCGACGGGCAAGCCACAAATCGTCCTCCTCCTTGGCCGATTTGGCTACTTGTATGTCGGAAGATCCTTCCTCTTTGCATATTTTTATAATAGCGCTCATCTGCTGCTTGCAGGTCGCCTCTTCACCATCAACCATGATCAGCAGTGTTCCCTCCACATCCCTGTTCAGTCCGATATGGACCGAATCTTCAACCATGTTCATCACCACCTTGTCCATGATTTCAAGTGCTACAGGTATGATACCCGATCCGATGATTCTGGCAACCGTTTTACTCGTAGCGTCCATCTGTGGAAAAAACGCCTGAATGCTCTGCTGGAACGGCGGAAGGGGAAGCAGTTTTAGGGTAATCTCGGTTACAATCCCGAGACATCCCTCAGATCCGGTAAAGAGTGACATGAGGTCTATCCCCGTGACGTTTTTGGCGGTAATGCCGCCGGCATTGATAATCCTGCCATCGGCCAGCACAGCTTTGAGACCCAGTATCCAGTCCCTTGTCACACCATATTTGACGCCGCGGGGTCCACCAGCATTTTCAGCTACATTTCCCCCAAGAGTACTTACCGTCCAGGAAGCGGGATCGGGGGGATAAAAAAGGCCTTCTTTTTTCACCTGATTCTGTAATTCCAGATTGATAAGTCCCGCTTCGACGATAGCATATCGATTTTCCCTGCTGAGTTTGAGAAGCCTGTTCATACGTGTCAATACCAAGACTACTCCGCCCTTCAGGGGAACTGACCCTCCGCTGAGATTCGTTCCCGCCCCGCGGGGAGTCACAGAGATTTCATCTTCATTGGCAACCTTCATGATAGCCGAAACCTGCTGGGTACTCCCCGGAAGCAAAACAGCTTCCGGCATCGCCTCCACCACAGAGGAATCGTAGGAGTAGCTGATCAGATCCTCAACAGAATCCAGGTAGTAGTCCTCCCCCACAATTTCACGAAGTTTTTTTGCCGTCTCTTCTCTTAACATTGACACATCTCCTTTGGCTTACACTATATCGCTTTTTGATCTTTGATATTTTCAGCAAGTATATCTGCTATGTGCTTCATCTTTTTGTCCGGGGTCTGCTGGTCGATACCCCCCTGGAGCTGGACCATGCATCCCGAACACGCGCAGGCAACGATCTCGGCCCCGGTCTTCTTGATCTTTCCCATCTTCTCCGTAAGCATGGGAATTGACAGGTTGCTGTGCTGAACACCGAAGGCGCCTGACATGCCGCAACACCTGTCTGCATCTTGCATCTCCACCAATTCATAGCCTTCAAGAGACTCTATGAGTTTCCGGGGTTCTTCATAGATGCCCAGCACACGTTTCAGGTGACATGAATCATGGTACGTGATCTTGACC
>Ga0075111_1000527_pt1 | contig 17844 bp, 19 predicted proteins | sample AntAceMetag02UKK_FD_69787 | JGI IMG/M metagenome (GOLD analysis project Ga0075111, IMG submission 69787) | Saline lake microbial communities from Ace Lake, Antarctica - Antarctic Ace Lake Metagenome 02UKK | ecosystem: Environmental > Aquatic > Non-marine Saline and Alkaline > Saline | place... | reverse complement strand
GGGCAAATGCCAGATATGGGAATGCCTCATTTTTTAGAAGGAAGCTCCTCCATCCGAATCGAACAAAGATCATCAATTCGTATAGAAGGGTCAGATACATCACTATCCAAAGAAGAGAAACGATCCTTTCTGAGCAATACACTCAAGGGCGGGTTCAGCAATCTCGATGTTTCCGAGTTAGGTTTTCTCGATCTGTTAGAGTCATTAGAGTCCGAGTCCTCATAATAATAGAAAGTTTTCGAGTCAAATACTGTTATTAATAATTGTATTTGATTCGGGAACTAATATTCTCAGATAATTGTTTAATATACTGAGACTAAAATGATTTGAATTGCAAATCATTTGCGGTAGAGTATAAATAGGTATAATTAGTACAGAGGGAGAGTTCAATTGATTGAAAATCAAGATGAGGAAAGAATAATTAAGTCGGTTCAAGAGGGTGATTATCATTCATTTGAAGCGTTAATAGACGATTATCAGAAACCGATTTTTAAGACGATTAACGGTATGGTTGCTGATTATGAGGTAGCAAAAGATTTAACTCAGGATACATTTTTTCGTGCACTTGATAAAATTGATCAGTTTCAATTTAGGTCTAAATTTTCTACTTGGTTATTTCGAATTGCTTATAATATTACGAAAGCATATTTGATAAAGAATAGTAATAAAGCCCGTTTAGCAGAAAAATATCGGACAGATGATAAAACCTATACTTCAGATGAAAATGGTGTTGATGGAACAGAGGATCTTCGACTTATTTATCAGGCATTGGATCAAGTTGATCCACAATACAAAGGTGCTCTGATATTACATGCAATTAATAATATTCCCTATGAGGAAATTGCGCTTATTATCGATGTGCCAATTGGTACGGTAAAGTCTCGTATATATAGAGGCAAAAAACAGATGATCGAATTATTGCCCGATTGTATTAAAGAATCCTACATGAGCCCTCAACAGAAATAAATTAGCTATTCTCCTCTCTTATATTCCTAAAAACGACCGAATGGTGAATGATATTTTGCCGGCACCAAAAAAAGAGGGTGATTCTTAGCTTGCTATGTGATTAATATATAGTTTCGCACAGGCTACTGCATCGGAGAGTGCTTCATGGTGTTTTAACTCAATATTGTGTTGTGAGCAACATGCCGCTAGATTATAAGGTTTGTAGCCTTTTGCTTTGTAAATTTTCATTGTGCAGTCCCATGTAAGATTTAAATTGGAGGCTTCTATATTATAGTGAGCTGCTGAGTGGTTTAGAACACTGCAATCAAAGGATTTGTTATGTGCAACAACTTTTTTGTTTGCTAAACGTTGTTCAATTTCTGGGTATAATTCACCAAAGGTTGGCGCATTAGTAGTTTCATGGGGTTGAATGCCGTGTATCATGATGTTCATATTATAATAATCATTATTTGGTGGCTGTATGAGCGCATAGTATTTGTCTGTAATAATACTATTTTTAACAGTTACAATACCCACGGCACAGGCGCTGTTTCGGTAGCTAGTAGCGGTTTCAAAATCGATTGCGACAAAATCCATCTTTAAAGCATACTGGATAAGAAGATATATTTCAACGGATGTCTGTGCATATAGGAAGATCCCGTTATTTCCTGTATTATAGCTTCTATGAATATTTATGACTTGGGGTTTAAAGATTGTTTAACGGACGAGAATTCTTATCAAGGAATGGAATTAATGCGAGTTATTGCTCAGCATAAAGAGCAGTTCGTGCTTAGCAATGGTGCAGTCCAATTAAATGCAGAGATTTCTGGAAAATTTAGATATATGGCTGAAAGTTCCGAAGATATGCCCGTCGTGGGGGATTGGGTTGCCACAACGATACATGATGATTTAGCGATTATCCATCATCTATTGGAACGAAGGACGATGCTTGCTAGAAAGTCAGTTCATCACGATCGAGAGCTACAGGTTATTGTTGCTAATGTTGATATTGCGTTTATAGTTCAAGGATTAGATCGTGATTTTAATGTTAATCGACTGGATCGCTACATTACAATGATTATTTCTGGCAAGGTAAAACCTGTTGTAATACTTAATAAATCAGATTTACTTAGTTCAGCTGAAATTGATGAGAAAAAACAGTTAGTACTTGATCGACATTCGCAGCTAGAGATTATGGTTAGTAGTTTTATGCAAAAGAAGTCGATTAAATCTATAAAAAGTCGAATGGTAAAAGGGGAGACATATTGTTTCATCGGATCATCTGGAGTGGGTAAGTCAACATTAATAAATTCATTATTGGAGCAAAATGTAATTAAGACTAAAAGTCTCAGTGATAGTACACATAAAGGACAACATACAACAAGTTCTCGACAGTTATTAATAATGGATGATGGCGCATTAGTAATAGATACCCCAGGAATGCGAGAGCTAGGCATTGTTTCTGCAGAGTCAGGAATACAGGATATTTTTTCTAGTATTTATGAGTCAGCTAAGCGTTGCAAATTTAAAGATTGCAGCCATACAACAGAAAAAGGCTGCGCTATTCAGGAAGCGATAAGTCTTGGTGAGATTAGTCAGCCTGAATTTGATAGCTATCTTAAGTTACAGAAAGAGGATGAATATAATAATTCAACCATGCTTGAACGTCGTCAGAAAGATAAGAAGTTTGGGAAGATGATAAAAGAAGTCATGAGCCATAAAAAGAAAGCAAAAGGACGATAACCCCTCAGCCGCTTTGCGACAGCTCCCCTTGACAAGGGAGCAAAAGAAATGATTTGTGAGTATTTTATATAATTGCTTTTATTCCCAACCCAATTAGTACAAGTCCGCCGAGAATTTCTCCATACGAACCGACTCTGCTTCCGATCATTCTACCAATAGAAATCCCAAAATAAGAGATGATAAAGGTAATGATTCCAATGCTGAGACAGGATAGTAATAGAGGCAATTCTAATATCGGAAGGGTTATTCCGATTGCAAATGCATCGATACTTGTTGCAATGGATAATCCAATTATGGCACCTAATCTCATTTTTTTCCCACGGGGATTGCACGTTGGTTTGTCATGAAAGGATTCCCAGATCATTTTCGCTCCAATTGTGATTAGTAGAAAAAATGCGATCCATGAAGTGTACGTTGCAATTGTTTTTCCTAGGAGAGTTCCAAGGAACCATCCGCAAGCAGGCATGAGTGCTTGAAATAATCCAAAACTAAATGCAAGAAGAATGTATTGTTTTTTGACGAGGCGCTTGCATCCACAGGAAACCGATACGGAGAAGGCATCCATTGCCAGTGAGACAGAAATTAAGATAAGGGTTATGATCATTTATTTTTTCTTTTCTCGCTCAACATCTTGTAATTCTTTTGCTCTATCTTTTGATAGGTCGGTTTGTGCAAACGCACTACCTTCGGAGGGTAGTTGTAATACATACCGATCAATTTGATCAAGTTGCGTAATGGCTGAATCTATTTCAAAACTCAAAACATGACCGCCCTTTTTTAAGTCATCACTAATAAAATGAAGATGATATCCAGGCACATTGATTCCTTTAACAAATGGAGGACATCTAAAGCCTACTATTGTTCCTGATATATTTGACATCGAAAATTCTGGTTGATTTTTTGTTACTTCTTTTAGTGGGGGATAGGGTTTTTTCTGGTCAGGAACACTGCGTGTTTTCATTTGCTTGAACGTACCTTCAATTTTGATCGCATAGAACAGGTTTTGATTTGGTGCATTTTTATTAATTACATTTTCAAGTTCTTGAAAAGTCGTACCATGTTGTACTTCAAACCATTGATCGGTTTTAAAAAAGCACACTGTTGCAAACGGAGTTTCCATCTCCGGGATCGGTCGATAGACGTTCCCATTTGATTTTACCTGATAAATACTACCATCTAAAATTATCATTTCACCATCCAGATTATCAACGGTGCCAATCCCGAAGTTCCCATGTCGAAGGAGATTTCCCATCGAAACATCCCCATCGTACACTCCAGCGAGGAGCGCATCGATCGTGGATGTTTGGTAAACTGTGTTATTGCTAGAATTAGTGCATGCTGTTAAAAATAAGAGTGAAATTAAGCATAAACCCTGTAAATACTTTTTCATTTTAATCTCCTTTTTTCTATGTTCCTAGTTCTAGTATACAACCCAGCATTCATGAAAACAACGGGAGGGTGTTTATTCCAACGTTATACTTCTATTAAGGAATTGTGTATTTTTAAACTTTCCTTATAATCAATAGAAGGGTAAAACAAAAAAAGAGGAGAGATATTTATGAATTTGTCATTGTTAAGTATTATTATTGTTTTATATTTATTAGTTATCGCTTATTTGGGTTTCTTAGGATTTAAGCATACAAAGACAGAGGATGATTTTATTGTTGCAGGGAAGTCGGTTCATCCATACATTATGGCAATATCCTATGGGGCTACCTTTATTAGCACTTCGGCTATAATTGGTTTTGGTGGAATATCGGCAATGTTTGGAATGGGGCTTATGTGGCTTGTATTTCTAAATATATTTGTGGGTGTTTTTTTAGCATTTGTATTTTTTGGAAAGAAGACCCGTCAAATGGGTAATAATTTAAATGTAAAGACCTTCCCAGAGTTGCTAGGGAAGCGTTTTCAATCAACGTTTATTCAGAAAATTGTTGGATGGATTATTTTTATATTTATGCCGCTTTATTCCGCAGTTGTTTTAATTGGAGGTGCACGATTTATTGAGCAGACTTTTGCAATAAATTTTGAAGTTGCATTATTTATTTTTGCTTTAATCATTACTGTTTATGTTGTTGCGGGTGGGCTTAAAGGGGTAATGTATACCGATGCCTTGCAGGGAACTATTATGTTTATCAGTATGTTATTTTTGATGACAGCTACCTTTATTCTATTAAAGGGCCCTATTCATGCGAATGAATTGCTAACTAATATGGCAAATCTTGTTCCGGGCAAGTTAGCCGCAGCGGGACATCAGGGTTGGACCGCATTTCCCGCTTTTAATTCCATGTGGTGGTGGACACTTGTGACCTCTCTTATTTTAGGGGTTGGAATTGGTGTGCTTGCACAACCACAACTGGTGGTTCGGTTTATGACGGTTAAAAGCAACAAAGAATTAAATCGTGCAGTACTCGTGGGGGGTATCTTTATTTTGGTAACGACTGGTTTTATTTATATGGTGGGTGCATTATCGAATGTGTTTTTTTATCAAACAGAAGGGGTCTTGGCGATTACAGCTGCAAAAGGTAATTTAGATAAAATTATTCCGCTCTATATCAATAAAGCAATGCCATCTTGGTTTGTGTATTTATTTATGCTGACATTATTGTCTGCGGCAATGTCGACACTGAGTTCTCAGTATCATGCAATGGGTACGTCTATTGCACATGATTGTTTACCAAATTTAGTGAAAAAGAAGAATAAAATAATGTTTGTGAGAGTTGGAATTGTGATTGCTATTATGATTAGCTTGATACTTGCTTTTAATTTACCCGGTGGATTTATCGCGCGGGGAACAGCGATTTTTTTTGGTATTTGTGCTGCTTCTTTTTTACCGACTTTTTTTGCTACAATTTATTGGAAACGAGCGAGCAAAGAGGGTGCAATTGCTAGTATCTTTACTGGAATAATTGCGTCTCTCTTCGGACTGTTTTTCTTACACAAAAAGGAAGCAGTTGCTCTAGGATTGTGTAAATCCTTATTTGGGAAAGATGTTTTAATTACAAGCTTCCCATGGCCGTTCATTGATCCGTTGGTTTTTAGTTTGCCATTAGCGATTATTGTCTTAGTTGTGGTGAGTTTGATGACTAAAAAAGTAACGGATAAGCATCTAACTAAGTGTTTTAAGGGCATATAAGCTTAATTGCTTATTTGCTGTTTGAGCTTTTTTGCTTGAGATTTATTGATCATGAAGAGTTGATCTTCAAAGCCAGCCGTATAGAGTACAGTCTGAGTGCCATTTTCAGCTGTTAGATTTTGAAATTGTTGTATTGTATCTCGATTGGTCGTGGGTGATAGTTGAATAGTCCGGTTGATATTATTAAGAGTATTTTCTTGTTTAGCGAAGCCTTCGGTTGAAACAAGTATCTGGGTTTTCCCATTGCTAAAGCTTTCCAAATTTTGGTCCTGTTCTTTTTTACTTTGCGTAAAGTTGCCTATTTTCCCTATATAAGCGCCAACTTCAAAGTCTAGATTTTGAAGGCATGTAAATATTTTTTTAGCACTTTGTTTGTTCGGGCAAATAATCAATACTTTTTCTTCAGGGTTTTTTTGTAGAAGCTGAACTAGTTTATTTAATTTAGGATTTATCTGCTTTTCAAGAGACGCATTTAACGTTACAGGTGTTTTAATGGCTAATTCTAATTTATCGATTTCTATGCCAAGGGCATTAAGTTTGATTTTTTGATCAAGTGGAAAAGCGCTAAGCCCAGTCCTTGTATATTCCCACAGGGGGATTGTGACAGATACTGTTTTAACCGTTTCTGTGAGGTTTGAAATCATGTCGTTAAGACATTTAAGTTGATATATTTGCTTACAATCAATTTTTGCTAATTTTAATATTTCCAATATATGTGTAAGTGTTTCGAGCGTGGTTTTTTGTGGTTCGCTATTGGATAGCGCTTGTTTAATAATAATTGGAAGCAAGGTCGATTGAATCCTTTTCAGATTATTTAGAGATCCTCTTTTTACTTGAATCTTTATATTCCCAATAAGCACTGCTCTTAATACCCCTAAATTAGTGTTCGGAAGACATTCTTTGTAAAGTTTTTCGGCAGCCATTAAGGGGGACTGTATCCTGTGATATTTGATGTCTGATGAGAGATAATCGTCTGCAAGAGCTTTTTTGATTATGGAACTTGTTGTCGTATCGTTTAGCTTTTTTTGTAATGAATTTTGATAGTGTTTGCTGAGTTCTTCAAATAAAAGTTGAATACCTGGTGATTCAAAAAAAAGTTCAATTCCTTGTTTCATTTTTAAATAAGAGGGCTGCTTATTTTCAATTAATTTATATGTTTTTTTTAATTCATTTTCTAAAAGATTTTTGTTTTTTGTATTAATTAGAAGAGAATTAAGTTCAAACAAGGGATTCCAGATTAGTTTTGTACGTGGAAGGACAGCGCTGGCGATGTCTTGAATGTTCTTTAATACTTCATACTGATTCTTTTTATCGATTAAATAACAAAAGGCTTCATATAGACCCTGTTGAGAAATTGTGTTAAATAAAGTGTTAAATATCCCGAGGGCACTAATATATGGAAAGGCTGAGTATAGTTTAGATTTAGTTGTTTGGGACATCGGCGTTTCTTTAAACTCATTTTGAATTTTTTTTCTAAGCCCTTCTAATCTGTTGCTTGGGAATTCTAGATTTGTTAAGGTATAAGGTGAATTTGATGAGAATTTTCTAATTTTAGCTTTAGGAAAAAATGAATGCATATTATCTGGTATAAGTTTTAGTAGTTCTGAAAAGAGATTTTCTTGTATTTGCCCTAGGGCTTTGTGTTGTCTGTTACTTAATGGTGTAATGATTCGGAAATCTTCTGCTATTTTATTCAAATGGGTTTCGTTATCTTCAGTTGATAAATTTAAGCTTAGTTGCGTTTGTTTAGAGGGGGATACAAATTTCTTAGTGTGTTGATTGAATAACTTTAATGTTTCGAGTTTGTTTGTTTTTTGAGAAAAAACCTTTTGAGGACGAACCATTAGACTTCGTAAAAAGATATGTCGTGTATATAGGGCATTGTTTTTTGGATGGTTAAGTTGAAAGTTGGGATCTATCCATAAGCTAAGAAACTTACAAAGACTGGAGAGATCTAATTTTTCGCATTTGATTAAATTATTCTTTGCAAACAGATGTGTACAAAAAGACTTGGTGGATAAACGGGGCAGACCAAGGTGCCGAAGTTCTTTTGATATATTTTGGAGATCAAAATTAACTCCCTGTCCAATAACAATGGAATCGGTAATGAAATCTTTAAATCCTTTTAATTTAGTTGATAGTTCGTTTAGTGATGAGATCTCAAATTTTTCTACTTTTGGTGATCCGATTCTAAATTTATATGCATAAATAAGCGTTGTACGGTTACCGACCACTTCTTTATCTTGTTCAAATGTAGTTGATGTATTGAGTACAGTAAAAACCATGCCAAGTTCAGCTAATTTTCTATAGTACGGAGAATGATTAAGCATGCGGAAAACAAAATTTGCCTCCTGTTGTATTTCTGTAATATCAGCGTTTTTTCGGATGAGTTCTTCTACAATCGGAATATTTCTTTCATCAAAGGTAAGTGATAGCGCTCTTAATTTTTGTATGGTTTTTTGGATATGATTCTGTTTCGCATTTTCTGCGGTCACAAAGTCTAAAAAAATGTTATTTGCTGCAATTTTATTTTTCATTAAATTTCCCAAAATTGTTGGTTTATTAATATATCGTGTTAAATTAAGGGAAATCCTATTGAATGTCGGAGCGGCTTGGCAATGATGCTTTAATTAACCGGATACTCCAATAAATATATACAAATAATACAAAAATGGTATAATATTTGTATGAAATTTGAGTATGATGAAAAAAAATCATTACTAAATTTAAAGAAGCATAAAATTGATTTTGAGCAAGCACAGGTTTTATGGTACTCAGATAACATTATCCTCGATTCAAAATATTCTGGGGAGAAAAGAAGACTAATTATCGGTAAGATTGAAGCAAAATACTATACTGCAATTTATACTGATAGGAATAAAGCCATGAGAATAATATCGTGCAGAAGAAGCCGAGAAGAAGAAAGGAGGTTGTTCGATGAAATCCAAACAAAAGACAGATAAAATACAGTCTGAGGATTTAGATAAAAAGTTTGATGAAGGGACAGAAGACATCCTTGAATATTTCGATACGGATAAGATAAAAGCACATAAACGAGTGAAGCGAATAAATATAGATATCCCGTTTGATATGGTAAAGGAAATTGACCAAGAAGCCCAGCGAATTGGGGTTGCGAGAACCGCTTTAATTAAAATGTGGATTGCCCAACAGCTAAAACCTTAAGTTATTATTTTATAAGCGATTAACAACAAGCGATACAGCTACGGATAAAATATATCCCATGTTATTTAAGTTAACGTACCTTTGTGATGGGTTGGTGATGATAATATCCTCACTTCTCCTGTATAGTATTTTCAAAAGAAAAAGAAGACTATATTTCCTTAACAGATATAGCACGATACAAAGACCCTGAAAGAAGCGATTACATCCTTCAAAACTGGATGAGAAACAGAAGCACCATTGAGTTTATTGGGCTTTGGGAGCAATTACATAATACCGATTTTAATTCCATCGAATTCGATGGGTTTAAAAATGAGTCAGGTGCTAATAGTTTTTCTATGACTCCTAAAAAATGGATAAATAATACTAATGCAATTGGAATAATATCTAAATCTGGAAGATATGGTGGGACATATGCACATCAGGATATAGCGTTTAAATTTGCATCTTGGATAAGTGCTGAATTTAAACTATATCTTTTTAAAGAATTTCAAAGACTTAAAAAAGAAGAAAATGAGCAAAAAAAATTGGAATGGACAGTTTCTCGAACTATTGCCAAAGTTAATTATCTTATACACACAGATGCCATTAAAGAAAACTTGATACCAGAAAATATTTCTAAAAAGTTACATGGTTTGGTATATGCAGATGAAGCAGATTTGTTAAATATTGCTTTATTTGGAAAAACTGCTAAAGTGTGGAGAGATGAAAATCCAGAATCAAAAGGGAATATCCGTGACTATGCCACTCTTGAGCAATTAGTTGTTTTATCAAATATGGAGAGTCTTAATTCAGAATTAATCAAGGAAGAAATGCCTGCGGAAAAAAGGTTAGTAAAACTAAATAAAGTTGCGATTGGTCAAATGAAGGTTCTTGTTGAAAATAAGACTATAAAGAAATTAAAGTGAGAAAATATGAAAATTGTGTCTTGGAATTGCAATGGGGCTTTAAGAAATAAAATTAAAGAAATTGATAAGTTAAATGCTGATATATTGATTATTCAAGAATGTGAAAACCCAGCAAAATCAGTTGCTAAATATCAGGAATGGGCTGGAAACTATCTGTGGATCGGAGATAACAAAAACAAAGGAATTGGTGTTTTTCCAAAAAACAATCATAGTGTTAAAATTAAAGAGTTGTTTGGTAAATTTAAGATTAGTGGTATTTCAAGCACAAGTACATCTTTAAGTTGGGATACCAAATCATTAAGATTATTTTTACCCTTTTCAATTGATACAAGTATTGATGTTTTGGGTGTTTGGACAAAAGGATCAGACTCTGAAGCATTCGGATACATGGGGCAATTTTGGAAATTCCTGCAAATTCATAGAAAGGATTTATCAAAAGATGAACAATTAATCATTGGGGATTTTAATAGTAATAAACAATGGGATAAAAAAGATAGATGGTGGAATCATTCAGATGTAATTAAAGAGTTATCAGATATGGGACTTGGAAGTCTATATCATCAATATTTTACTGAAACCCAAGGGGATGAATCAATCCCAACATTTTATTTGCATAAAAATAAAATGAAATCATATCATATTGATTATGCATTTATATCTAAAAAGTATCATAATAGCACAATTGAAATCGGTCAGAGCGATAAGTGGTTAGAGCTTAGTGATCATATGCCTCTGGAGATAGAATTACGTTATTAACAAAATAATTATAATAGACGATTTGCTGTCGTATAACTTGTGCATATACGACAGTGTCGTTTTATTCCCAAAAATTGGAGAATATGTGAACCTTTTTGGGCATTTTCTACGCACCAGTTGAAACTACTCATCTGTTTCTGCTATGATGAAGCCACGTAACGTGGATTAATTAATTGGAGGTGTGCGTATGTTAGAAATTGGAGATAAGGCGATTGATTTTGAGTTGGATGGAATTGATGCGAATGGAAATGAAAAAGTATTTAAATTAAGTGAACTTTTGTTGCTAAAAAAGGATGTGCTTCTTTATTTTTACCCGAAAGATAATACGCCTGGTTGTACAACGCAAGCCTGTAATTTTAGAGATAACATGTCTAGATTAAACCCAAAATATACTGTGATCGGTGTTAGTAAGGATTCTATTAACAGTCATCATAAGTTTCAACTTGATCATGATTTGAATTTTATGCTGGTGTCCGACCTAGAGGGTGCCTTAATGGAAAAGTATGATGTGTGGGGTCTAAAAAAGATGTATGGCAAGGAATCTATGGGCGTAATCCGGTCTACTTTTGTTATCAACCAAGATGGAATTATGACTCATGTATGGCGAAATGTTAAAGCTACTGGGCATGTTGAGCGACTAATATCAGAATTGGGGGTAAGTTAACGATGAATGTTGCAATCCTTGGAGCATCCCCTAATCAAGATCGATATTCAAATATGGCGATACATCGGTTATTAGAATATGGGCATCAGGTCTTCCCAATAAATCCAATTCATAAGGAAATTGAAGGGCAGAAAGTATATAAGCACTTAGTAGATATTGAGGAGCCGATACATACTTTGACCATGTATGTGAATTCGTTCCGATCGAATGATTTAATGGATGATATTTTGGCTCTTTTACCAAAACGCATTATATTTAATCCGGGTGCGGAGAATGATGTATTAAGTGAGAAGGCTACTGAAAAGGGTATCGAAGTTTTAAATGCCTGCACCTTAGTTATGTTGTCTTCAAGACAGTTTTAAAACAAAAACAAAAGCTAGAACTAGCCAATATTTATGCTAAGTGATTAAATACCAAACTATGGGTATCAATTTACTTGAACATATTTCAAAACAGATTTCTATAAATACTAAGAGTGTTTCCAATGTGCTGGATTTATTAAATGAGGGCAGCACAATTCCTTTTATTGCACGTTATCGAAAAGAGCGAACTGGATCACTTGATGAAGTAAAAATTCAAGAGATCAAAACAATTTCTGACTATTTTAAGGAACTGAACTTACGCAAAGAAACAATTATTAAAGCGATAACTGAACAGGGTAAAGTGACCCAAGAACTCGAAGAACAGATTAATTCATGTACTAATAAACAAATATTAGAGGATTTGTATTTACCCTACAAAAAGAAGAAACAAACCCGTGCGATGATCGCAATAGCTAAAGGACTAGAACCTTTGGCCAATATTATTTTTGAGCAGAAACCGTGTAATGTGTCGAAGCCGGCTCTTTTTAATCAATATATTTCTGAAGAAAAAGGTGTCACTACAATTGAAGAAGTATTGCAGGGGGCTTTGGATATAATTGCTGAAAAGATATCGGATAATGCCAACTATCGAAAATGGATACGGGTGCATACCCAAAATATTGGTCAAGTTGTGACTAAGGTAAAGAAAGAATTTAAAGATAAAGAAACAAAGTATGAAATGTATTACGATTTTTCTGAATCGCTTAAGAAAGCATCTGCTCATCGAATTCTTGCCATACGAAGAGCTTCTGTTGAAAAAGTAATTGCTTATTCGATTGCTGTTGATGACAATACCTGTTTGGATTATTTGATAAAAAATGTGATTCTTTCTAAGAATACAATTTTTTATGCTGAGCTAGTTCAAGCCATAACCGATAGTTTTAAGCGACTTATTTTCCCTTCAATAGAAAATGAATGTTTTAATGAAAAACTTCTTGTGGCAGAAGCGGAATCGATTCAAGTGTTCGCAAAGAATCTCCAGAATTTACTACTGGCACCGCCAGCTGGATTACATTCAATATTAGCGATTGATCCAGGGTTTAGAACTGGCTGTAAAGTAGCTGTTATTGATAACACCGGTACTTATCAGGAAAGTATCGCGATTTACCCAACAGCACCACACCACAAAGAAAAAGAATCTGCTGAAACTCTATTGAAGTTAGTTTCAAAATATAAGGTAGCCTTTATTGCAATTGGGAATGGAACTGCGTCTAAAGAAACGGATCAGTTTGTTAATAGAATGATTAAGGATAATAAACTTGATGCTAAAGCAGTTATTGTAAATGAGTCTGGAGCTTCTATTTATTCTGCATCGGAACTTGCACGTGAAGAGTTTCCAAATTTGGATATCACAATTCGTGGTGCGATTAGTATTGCCAGACGGCTTCAAGATCCCTTATCAGAATTAATAAAAATTGATCCCAAGTCAATTGGAGTTGGCCAGTATCAGCACGATGTTAATCAAAAAGAGTTAAAAAAATCATTAGATTTTATTGTGGAATATTGTGTAAACTTTGTTGGAGTAAATCTAAATACAGCATCTTATTCTCTCTTAGCTCATGTTTCCGGGATTGGTCCTGTCTTAGCAAAATCAATAACAGAGTATCGTGCAAAAATTACGAGTTTTAAAAACCGTAAAGAATTGAAGCAGGTTCCGAAGCTAGGCCCGAAAGCATTTGAACAATGTGCGGGATTCCTCCGAATACCAAGTAGCACAGAACTTTTAGATAATACGGCGATTCATCCAGAAACGTATTTGATTGTAAAAAAAATGGCAAAAACATTAACGTGTACAATCGATGCAATAATTGCCGAACCATCGATTATCGATAAGCTAGATTTAAATGAATTTGTATCGGAGTCAATCGGTTTGCCCACATTAAAAGATATTGTGTCTGAACTAAAGAAACCCGGAATAGATCCGCGCGAAAAATTTACATATGCAACTTTTGATGAAGGGGTTAACGAAATATCAGATTTAAGTCCAGGACAAAAGCTTGAAGGAATTGTCACAAATGTTACCAATTTTGGTGCGTTTGTTGATATTGGTGTTCATCAGGATGGACTTATCCATATTTCAAAACTTAGTAATACTTTCGTCAAAGATCCCAATGACATAGTAGTTGTTGGCCAAACTGTTACTGTGCAAGTTTTGGAAGTGGATGTGAATCGTAAACGAATTAGCCTAGAAAATGTGTTAAGTTAGAAGCAATTATAAGCCCCATCCCTTGGGCTTATAATGCGTAGTTAAATCCGTTTAACTTAGATAGGCAAATCCAAGGCTTGTTTGCATTTCCGGAAGGTACTCGTCTAAAAAGCTTTGAAAAACACTTGTGAGACTGTCTTCTTCCTCATCTGTTGATGCGCTTGGTGGAGGTCCTTGCATGCCACCCTTTTGAGTTGGTTCTGGCGGTTTGTTTGCTTCTAGTTGAGTATGTAATTCCCCATAGGATAATCCTTCTTCGCCAACGGTTTCAGCTATTTGTGCTAATATTTCAGCAAATCCAGAATCCGCTGCAGATGAACTAAACGACATTAATTCTTCGGCGGTAATTGTTTCGTCACCATTTGAATCAAATTCTTCAACTTTCGGAGGAGGTGGTGGGCCGCCCTGCATTCCTTTTCCTTCAACCGGTTTGCTCATAGTTGCCATACTTGTGTCTATGGACAGACTACTTATACTACTAATACTCATGATAAACTCCTTATATTTATTTTTTTGAATCTATTATTTGCGTTATCCCCCCTTTCTTGATACTTAAATAAAAAACTACATGACTACAGAGACTGAATTATTGTCATATGTTAAATCTGCAAATGTTTGTAAATTTGAAATATCAAATGGAGGCGGCGGTGGCGGCATTTTTGAGACGAGATCTTCTTGCATTTCTATCGAAAAGGGTACTTTATCCACAGTGCTTGTAGCATTTACACTTCCTTCATCGTCACCATATAGTAGACTTGCAAAGAGCTCAGAATCTTCTGAGATTGATGATGGTGGCGGTGGTGGAGGAGGTGGTGGTGGCGGTGGCATTTTCCCTGTCTTGTTTGTCATTTGATCCATGAGTTCACTAAAATCTGAACTATCCCCTGTTTCGTTCATTTGAACCTGGGGGCTAGTTGATGCAGAAAATGATCCGATACTTGATATGTTCATAATATTTTCCTTTCTTATCTTCTTGGTGGTGGTGGTCCGCCTGGTCCTCCCATTGGAGGAGATCCCATTGGCCGGTGAGATGGTTTTCCTTCTAATAGTTGGCTATCCCTATCCGATTGTCTTTGCAAAACTAGCATTTTAAATTTTTCAACTGTCAAAATTTTACGCATCTGTAACACATCATTAAAATGTTCATTGATCATGTTTTGGTGTAATTGTTGTATTTCGTTAATAATCTGATTTATTTTATTCTCATCATTAGCTTCTTTTAGAAACTCTTCATCTAAATCCTCATGTAATTCTTCAATTGAATGATTAATGCTTTCCATCTGCTTATGATGAGCTCGTTTATGGGTCCGGATTTGCTTTACCTGTTTAGTTGTTAAGTCTAACTCTTTTACCATATCTTGCGGCAGTCCTTCGTTAGTTTGTGCAAAGATTAAACTGCTTACTAGTACTAAGAAAATTATTATTTTATGTTTCATCTCATATCCTTTATTTTGTCTTTTATTTAACATACCGATTAGTCCTTTAAAAAGTTCCCCACCGCGTAATTAGAGTTATCATAATAGGAAGTAGACGAATGCATTGATTGGCTAAATGATGACATATAGCTGTTAACTTCCTTATTCATCATTAATGTTGAGGTGTAGTTAATTGTGAAGAGAGTGAAGACCGCAGCAACGCCGTAAACTATACGTAATTTAGAGCTAAAAAGTCGTTTAAACATTGTTGCTGTTATTTCAGCGTTAGCTCTTTTTTGTGTTAAGGTTGTTTCTAGTTTGCTCCAAACTTCTTCAGAAATACTCTCGTCTGGATACCCTCCTAATTTTTTTAATGCATTTTCAACATTCATTATCCTCACTCCTCTCTTGTTTATAAATTTTTTCGAATTCTTTTTTGCCTCGACTTAAACGAGATCGAACGGTTCCAATCTTTATATTTAATATTTTTGACGTTTCTTCGTAGCTATAATCCTCAATATATTTTAATACTAGGCATATTCTAAAAGCTGGATTAACTTTTTGTAAAACTTGCTGGATCTTAATGCCTTTTTCATCTAGAACCACGTCATCGAGTAATTCGTTCTGATTGTTTCCCATATGAGTCATATGTTTATACAAACCCTGTGTTTTTTTCTTTTTTAAATGATTTAAGGTGTGATTAATGGCAACTTTGGAAATCCAAGTTTTAATGCCTGCTTTCTTAGAATTATAGCTTTTTCTATTTTTGTAAATTTTCTCATAAACATCATGTAATAAATCTTCTGTATCTGATTTATTATTAACCATTCGATAAATAATCCGGTACATATAGTTTTTTGTTTCGTCATAGATTACTCTTAACGATTCAATCTCCCCGGCAATAAAAGTTTCAATTAGTTCTTTAGATAGCTCTGTTTTTAAATGCATTCATATAGTATACCGCTGATACAATAAAAAAGTTCCATTTTAAAGTTTGCAATTGTCGAGTGACTAGCATAAAATCAGCTTGCTATGAAAAATAAAGAACTTGAACTTAATTTACCTATAGATTATTCCGAGGAATACTTAATTTCGCGTATTAAGAAAAAAACGGGACTGAGTGACTTTTCATATAGTATTGAAAACAAAAGTCTGGATGCCAGAAAGAAAAAGGATATCCATTGGAATTTGCGTCTTCTTGTTAGACGAAAAAAGAATGAGAATGACCAAATACAAAAACCACAGAGTTTGAAATTCTTCTATAAAAAAGGAAGAGGGACCGCTGTTGTTGTAGGTTCTGGGCCGGCTGGAATATTTTCGGCATTAGTTCTTCAAGAATCGGGATATGAAACGACTATTTTAGAACGTGGATCAGAAATCAAAAAAAGAATAGTTGATATCGACTCTTTTGAGAAAACAGCTGAGTTTAATAGCCAAAACAATTACGCATTTGGTGAAGGTGGTGCTGGGACATTCTCAGATGGGAAACTTACTTCAAGAAGCAAAAAAATATCCGATATTCGAAAATATATTTTAAATATATTTATAGAAGCAGGAGCCCCAGACGAAATTTCCTATATGAAACATCCACATATTGGGAGTAACAATTTAAAAGTAATTACTAAAAAATTGAGAGAGAAATTTATAAGTCTAGGTGGAACTATTATATTTGACTCTATTTTTACGGGTTTTAAATCAGAAAGTGCTAAAGTTACTAATGTCCAGCATGATAAAGGTGAGCTAGCGACAGATTTATTATATGTTGCGACTGGGCACTCTGCCTATGACAGTTATCGAACACTTATGAAACATGATGTTGCGTTTCGTTTAAAAAGTTTTGCAATTGGTGCAAGAGTGGAGCATGAGCAGTTATTAATTAATCGAAATCAATGGGGATGCGATTCGTTGCCTGGACTAAATGCAGCCGAGTATCGTCTGTCTTCTCGGGGAGACCATCACTATCCAGTCTATACTTTTTGTATGTGTCCCGGAGGCACGATAGTTCCGGCTGCTGCATATGGTGGACGGAGTGTTGTAAATGGAATGAGTCAATACAACAGAGCGGGTAAGTTTGCAAATGCTGCATGTGTTGCAGCAGTTGATATTAATGAGTTAAGTGGAAAAACACTTAGCCCGAATGATGCACTTACATGGCTGGATGATCTTGAGAAAAGCTTTTATGATTTTTCTTCAGGCTATCAGCTTCCGAGCTGTTCGATTAAAGAATTTATTGAAAGTGCTGATCCTAGCATTCCTCGTGAGTCGAGTTATCGACTGGGTCATAAAGCGGCTCAATTATGGACGATGCTTCCGAGTAAGTTAAGTGAGTCAATGCGAGCTGGACTATTAGAATTTTCCAAAAAGATAGACGGATATGATCAGGGCTACATTATGGGCTTAGAAAGTAAAACTTCCTCGCCAATACAGGTGATTCGCGAAGAGAGTGGTCTATGTGCTGGCTTTGAGAATTTGTATGTGATCGGTGAATCGAGTGGGCTTTCAGGTGGCATTATTTCCAGTGCCGCCGAT
>Ga0075111_1000526_pt1 | contig 17847 bp, 28 predicted proteins | sample AntAceMetag02UKK_FD_69787 | JGI IMG/M metagenome (GOLD analysis project Ga0075111, IMG submission 69787) | Saline lake microbial communities from Ace Lake, Antarctica - Antarctic Ace Lake Metagenome 02UKK | ecosystem: Environmental > Aquatic > Non-marine Saline and Alkaline > Saline | place... | reverse complement strand
AGGTTTTGTCCTGTGATAGCACATTTAGCAAATCCAGGTTTTCTTCTTCTGTAATGTCTTACAGTATTTCCACCAGGAGTTTTCACTGAAACTCTTCTAAATGTTCTTGATTTTTTATTTCCTGAAACCATTTTTCTTAAAAACAAGAGGCTATTTATAAAGGTTTTTATATAGAATTAGGCTATTTTCATTATTTTCCTAATTGTGATACTAAATATTATTGACAGTATAATATAACATCCTAACCATCCAAAATTACCTATCCAAGGGATAAATCCTAAACCTATACTTCTTATAGGTTTTACCGCTTCATTGCTTACAGTAATGCTTTGTACTGTGTCGTCCTTTACTATTTTTTCTACCTCTGCATAATCTCCAAATTTGTCTGATATAATTACTTCTTTCTCATAAGACTTGTCATCTACGAGATATATGAGACTATATGTTCCCATTTTTCCTTTCATTACCCAACTTACTGTATTTGATTCAATTAATTGTTCTTCACTTGAAGTTAAGTTAATTCCTATAGGAACATCTATTGAAATGTTTTGACCTATAAGATGTTCTTCTAGTGTAATAGTTGTTGTAAATGAATCATTTTCCATGATAGGATAATAAGCTAAGTGTGAAGACATCCAACCAAAAATTATGATGATTGGTATTAATGTGATTAATGTTGGTTTGAAACTTTTAGTCATGTACTTCATATTTGTTTCCATGGACTTCTTTTGAACTTGCATTAATTTCTCAGGATCTTTTCTCAAAGTTTTCATTTCTTTTTGTAATTCTTTCATTTCTGATTTTAATGAGCGCATTAAATCTTGATCAGTCATTAATTTGTAAACTACTGAAATTACTAAAGATATTAAAAATGAGAATATTAAAATTAAGTAGAAAGGTCCTAGTATTGAATCTCCTGCAACCATGTTTAGTATTGGGTTTAATACTGGATCTAATAGTGATGTCATAACAAATAAATAAAAAAGAATGGTATAAAAAGGTTGTTATTGGATTAAATTTATATAATTAAATATTAAATTAACTTCTATGAAAAGAGAGATTAAATTCAAAATAGAAACATTTGCTAAAAAGTATTGTGATAAAAGCAAAGAAGATCCTTTCTTATGGAAAGAACACACTCAATTTGTTAAAAAATATTCTTTAAAACTTGCTAAAATTGAAAATGCAAACAGAGATGTTCTTATAGCTGCATCTTTATTACATGACATAGGAAAAGATAAAGGTAGAAAAGATCATAATGTAAGAGGTTATGAGTTATCTAAAAAATTCTTGAAAAACATTGATATTGAAGATAAAGAATTAATTCTTAAATGTATATTAAAACATTCTAGTAAATTTTCCAAAGAAAATAATGAGACAGAAGTTAAAGTAATTCAATGTGCTGATGCTTTAGCAGTTTTATTTGATGATAGATGGCAAAAATATAGTAGAGAAAATTATTCTAAGAAAGAACTTTTATTTTTGTATAATAAAACTTTCAATAAAATTAATTTAAAATCAGCTAAAAAAATAGCAGAACCTCAAATAAAAAAATTAAAGAAATTTATTCCATAAATTTACATTACAAAATTAAAAGAAATTTTGAAAGAAAGTTTCATTCCATGAATTTACGCATCATTGGATTCATATCCATCATATGTTGCTTTGCAATTTCTTCATACAATTTATACACTATCATTACTGTTAATAATAATCCTGTTCCAGAAGTTAAAGCTCCAGAAATATCTGCGAAAGCTGCCAAGAAACCTACTGTAGCAGCACCCATAACTGTTAATGGCCAAATATATCTACTTAATACTCTTTCTAAAACTCTTTCATCTCTTCTAAATCCTGGTAATTGTAATCCAGATTTTAAAATTTGTTGAGCTTGTGATTTAGCATCAGTACCAGATGTTTGTACCCAGAAAATGGAGAATACAATTGCACCAACCATCATAATCATCATGTAACCTAATGCCTTAATAACAACATCTAATGTTACTGAACTTGTAATGATTGCACTAACAATATTTGGTGGGTTAACCCATTGAACAATTCCATGCCCTGACTCTGCTGTTTGAGTTTGTCCTAAGATATATATTGAAAAAAATGTAACTATACCATTTCCTGAAGAAATAGCAAAATTTTGTATCAGTCTAGCCCAAAGTTGAATATTCGCCAACAAAGCAGCTACTAAAATAACTGGGATGTTAGATGTATAAATAAAACTTAATGGCCATCTCATACCATGTCCTCGAACTCTTCCGAAAGACAAAGGAATTTCTACTTTCATAGCTTGAGCATATACAGCAATAACAAATACTATAATTGTTGAAACGATTCCAGCAATTAATAATGTAGCTGTTAAAGGGTCTCCTCGTGAAACTGATTGAAATAATGCAGGAATAGCACCTGCTGAAATTTGTGGGTTATTTGGGCTTGGTAACCATGATAATGTTCTAACTAAAATAGACTGTGAAACTCCTGCTGCGATAAATAATGAAATACCGGAACTGAAACCCCATTTAGTAATTACTTCATCTAAGAACATAATAAGTAGTCCTCCTAATAGTAATTGAAAAATTAAAAACCAAGGTGATGTTCCAACATCTGGACTTAAACCACCCATGAATACGTAGATTCCTGCTTCAAATATAATAAAAAATACTGCCAATAATTTTTGAGAACCTTGAAATCTTCTTTTACCTTGATGTGATTGCATATCAAACTTAAGTAATCCTGATCCATTTAATAACTGCAATACGATAGATGCTGTTACTAGTGGACCGATTCCTAAAGAAATTAATGAACCAAATTTTGCTCCTAAAATAACAGATAGAAATTCAAATCTAGAAAGGGCGTTTGCTCCTAAACCAAACAATGGAATAACTCCAAGAATGAAAAAAGTAACTAATGCTAACATTGTCCATTTCAATTTTTCATTAAAAGAAAGTCTCTTTTGAGTTGGACCTGTTACCTCTGGTAAATAAGTTAAAAATTTGTCATATGCATTCATTTTCTAAAATATTCAGTTTATACTGAATTTATGCTTCAACTTCTTCAGTTTCTGCTTCTGGTTCAGCTACTTTTTCCTTTGCAGGTTCAGCGCCTATAATTTTACCACCAGCTGCTTGTATTTTTTCAGCTGCTTTACTAGTAATTAATGATACTGTTATATTAAACTTTTTGTTTACATTACCAGTTCCTAGAACTTTATCATAACCTAACACCGTTAAATTAATATCTCCAGCCTTAAACTGTTTATCTAAATCTCTAAGTGTGATAGTTACTAATGGTCTACTGTGATGACTTGTGAAACCGAATCTTCCCATGTATTTAGGGTCTCCCCAATAACTAGGTTTTTTTGCATCGCCTCTTTTACCAGAACCTGCATTACCTCGGCCACCTTTATTACCATATCCTCTATGTTTTTTCTTGTGACCCCAGCCATGAGTTTTATTTCCTCGTTCTCTTGAAGTTTTGCTTCTTTTATTCATCATAGTAGCATTCTCCTAATTAAATCGTTAATTTTATTGCCTCTGTTTCCATAAGCTCCACCTTTAATGAATGGTGTTTTAATACCTTTTCTTCCAAATCCTTTAGCGGGATTATTAAGTCTGTAAAATTTAACATCACTACCTTTCTTTTCTTGTAGTAATTTAAGAGTTTCATCGTCAATTGGACCATAAGTTACATAAGGTTTAACTTTTTCAATCATACCTTTGATTGAAGGAGTTACATCAATGATTACACACACATTTTTTCTTTTTAATCTTAACATGTCCATTGTATCATTAGCTTTGATAGCTACTTTAACAGGTCCTCTTAATCTAATTACTGCTAATTTCTCTACACTTTCCTTTTGTTTAACTTCGTCACTCATTCTTCATCCTTCTCAACTTGTTCTTCTTTGCTTTGAGATGCTCTACCTTCATGTAATCCAATAGTTGCTTCTTGTTCTAATAAAGTGTGAGTTGATAATGTTTTCTTTAAAGCTTCAAATGTTGCTTTAATTAAATTTAATCTACTTGATGTTTTTCCTCTTGCTTTAGACCAAACATCTTGAATTCCGGCCATTTTTAGTATTTTCACAATTTCACTTTGTGCTTTTAATCCAGTTCCTTTTGGAGCCGGCATTAATTTAACTTCAACGCTTCCGCATTTTCCAATTACTGTAAAAGGAATTGAATGTGGTTGGTTAGTATCACTTTCCCAACTTCCTGATCCTCTTACGATTTTGATTAAATTTAATTTTGCATTTCTAACGGATTTTTCTCTAGCGGGTAATGTTTCTTTACTGTTTCCAAATCCGATTCCTACATATCCGTTCCCGTTTCCTACAACTGCACATGTAGAGAATTTAATTACATTACCTTCTCTAGTTTTCTTTTGAGTTTGTTTGAAAGCCCGTCTTTGACCGCCACCAAACTTACCTTTTGATTGACCTAATAATAATAAATCTGATTCTAATTCTGGAACTAAAGCATCAACAATTTCTGGTTCATATATTTTTAATCCTGCATCTATAATCTCATCTATATTTGTGATTTCTTTATTTTTTACAAGTTTACCTACTTCTGTTTTAGGTTTCCATTCATCTATTGAGAATACATCCGCTTGTCTGTCATCTCGTTTTCTTCTTTCTTGTGGTTTTTTGTTAATCATTTTTCGCTCTCGTCAATTTTCTTTTTAATATCTTCTAAGTTATTTCCGAAATTTTGAATGTGTTTTCCATTAATTCTATCTTCTGAAGGAAAAATTTCTTCTGAAGCTTCGATTTTTAATCCTGAATCAATTGCACCTTTTAAAGCTGCATAAATTCTCACCCCAGGAATTGATGTGTTTAATCCAATATCTAAAATAGCTGAATTGATTTTATTTTTTTGTGCTCTTTTTCCAATTAAGTATCCTGTCATGTAAGTTGCTGGGATGTTTTTAACACTTCCTTTCCAACCTAATTTTGTCAATTCATCTGAAGTAACGCCCAATTTTACAATATCTCCTTCTAATTTGAAGTCAATTAATTGTGCAATTATTTTTGATAATGTTTTTCTAATTACTAATCTAGTTCGTTTTGAAGTAACTAAACCAATTCTTTTCTTATAATTAGTTTTTCCTTCTCGTTTTCTTCTGTATTTTACTACTTGTATATTTGCATGTTTCATTTTTTAAACATCCCGTGTTCTTCTAAATATAATTTGATGTGTCTAACGCTTCTGAAAAAATTACCTTTACATTTTCGGTACATATTTCTATGAGTTTCTGTATCTATTTTGTCAGATTCATATAGTCTTTTAATTAGTTCTCTTTGTTTTCTGATTTTGATCATCCAAGTTGTTTTAGTATTTAATCTTGCATTTGCAGTTCCTTTTCTAGACCCATGAGATTTTCTTAATCCTTTTTTCTTTTGTCTCATGATTTTATTAGCTCTAACTCTTGAAACACCTTTCTTTTGTATTGAAGTTATTGCTTTCTTACCTAACAATAATTTTACATCATGTTTTGTAATAGCTTCTTTGATTTCATCCTTCCTTGCAGGATCTAATTTAATCCTTTTAGGTGAACATTTCAATATTTTTCCAGCTAATTTTTTTTGTGTATTCATTTTTTAATTAAATTGCATCCTTTTTGATCAATTCTTTATCTCTTTCTTTTTTCTTTTCAGCATCTGATTTTTCATCTGCTTTTTTTTCTTTAGCAGCTTCTTTAACTTCTTTTTTAAGTTCTTTAGAAGCTTTTTCTTTTTCAGCTTGTTTTTTCTTTCTATCGTCTTTAACTGTTTTTTTATTTTTCATGATTTCTTCAATCTTTTTAACAGTTGAATCATCAGCATTAGCCAATTTAACATTTATTTTTGTAGCTTCTTCAATGATTGCTAGTTTTTTCTTCATTCCAACAGTTGCAGCTACAACTCCAATTGATTTTTCATCTAATTGTTTTAAATCTTGAACATTATTAATTTTAACTTCAATTAATCCAGCTTTACTTAAACCTCTTACATCAGCAGGTGCTTTGTAACCAACTTTAGGGCCTACAATGTATCCTTTTAGTTGAAGTCTTACTTTGGAATCAATACCTCTTGGTCTTCTCCAGTTAGATTTAATTCTTTTCTTCTTATGTTTATCTTGTCTAATGAATTTAGGTTTTTTCTTATTCATTTGATTTCTTAAATCTAAGTTACTCATTTCAATTCAACTCCTGCTTTCATTGTAATGTAAATTCCGTCCATAAATATTCTTTTATCAAATCCTGGTCTTCTTGTCAGTTTTTCAATATCCGCAGCTACTTGACCTGCCACTTCTTTGTTTGATGAAGTCACAGTAATTACGTCCGCATCTAATTGAACATCTGCTCCTTCTTTTAATTTTAAATTTCTTGTAACTTTTTCTCCAATGAAATTACTTACTACAAAGTCTTTTCCATTGATTTTAACACTCATTGGGAAATGTGATGAACATATTTTTAATTTATAAACATAAGGTTCTTGAGTACCTTTAATCATGTTATTGATGTGTGCATTATAAGTATTCACTAAGCATTTTTCTGATCTTGTGGACTTAACTTTCGGTGCAATGATTACTTTACCTTCTTTTACAAATATTTCAATTGCTTTTGTAGTTAATTTTTTACTAACATTTCCATTTGGACCAGTAACTATTATAGTTCTGTCTTTAATTTCAACAGTAACGCCTTCTGGCAATTCAATTATTTGTGTTAATTTTTCTATAGTAACCATTTTAATAACAATATGCTAAAAGTTTTCCTCCAATTTTTTTCTCTCTTGCTTCTTCATTTGTCATAATTCCTTTTGGAGTTGACAAGATTAGTATTCCGAATCCGCTTGCAGGTAAATATCTTTTTTCAAATTTTTCAACATCTCTATAACCTAATGCGTAATTTGGTTTGATTGCGTTTGCTTTGTTAACTTTACCAAGCAAATTTAATAAAATATTTTCTCCGCCCTGTGCTTCTAGAGTTTCAAAACTACCTACATAACCTTTTTTATTTAATATGTCAAGAATTTTCTTAATCATATTTGATGAAGGTCTAATTATGCAATTTGCTCTTCCTATTTTTTCTGCATTAACTATTAATGATAATGCGTTTGCTATTGGGTCGTTTAACATTTTTTTATTTTCCTTAACTGTATTTTTTAAATCCTATTTTTGAGGCAACTCTTCTAAATTCTTGCCTTGATAAGTGTAATCCATATTTACTAATGTGGCCACCAACTCTTCCACTAATTCTACATTTTTTAGTTGTTTTTCCACAGCTTCTTTCTTTTGGAGCATTGTGTTTAATGTATTTTTTAAGTTTAGCAGGTTTAACTTCTAATTGCTTGAATACTTTTTTGTAATCTGATGCAGTCATTGTTCTTTACCTCTTATTTTAATTTTGAATTCATCACTCATATATTTGATTGCTTCTTCTTTTGAAATCTTATGTTGTTTTGGAATTTTTCTTTTTTGGATTTTTCTATATTTAACTCTGAAACCAGGTCTTGCTAGAGTTACACAAACTTGTAATCCCATTGCACCAATGTCAGGCAAATATTTCATTCCAGGAATATCAATATATTCATTTAAACCGAATGCAATGTTTCCGTTCAGATCATAATTACTTTCATTTAGTAAGAATTCTTTAGCTTCAACTAATCTTTTCAATACATCAGTTGCGTCTTTCTTTCTAAGCGTTACTTTACAACCAATTGGAAGTCCTGGTCTTAAACCCCACGCATTAATTCTTTTTTGTGTAGTAGTTCTAACAGGTTCTTTTTCAGTGATTGTTTTCAGTAAGCTAAAAGCTTTATCCAATCTCTCTTGGTTTTTCCCTGCACCTATGTTTAGGGTAACCTTCTCTATCCGAATATCTTTCATTGAACTCATTTTATTCTAGTTTTAAATATGATTTTGCTTTTCCGATTGCGTAAGCGTATTTTTTGGAAGTTTCATAAACTTCTTTTTCTTCTTTGAAAAATAATTTATCTCCTGAGATTTCCTCAACAGTTGCAATTCTTCCTACGTGTTTACCACCGATTAAAACAATAGTTGCTCCTTTTTCTAATTTGAAATGCTCTTTAATTGATTTTGTTTTAAAATCATAAACAACAGAGTCATTAACATTGAAATCTTTTTTATCAGTAAGTACATTTTTACCATCCATTAAATTTAGTTGGAATTTTTTACCAATACAAGTCTTTCCAATAATCTTAACAGGTTTTGAATCTTCTTGATCTGCTTCAATTAATGTTAATTTTCCTTTTTTACTTAAAATTAATCTGTATGATTTTTTTAAAGTTGGAATTGTTAATACATCCATTAAGCCCATAACAAATCTGTGGTCTTTTCTTTGAATGCCATCAACTAAAACTTCTTGATGTAGTAAAATATCTCTTACTTCTTTTTTTGTTTTAGCTAATTTTAATAAATCTCTAAAAATAACAACTAATGGGTATCCAAACTCTTCGGAATGTCCACTTGGATTTCCTTTTGTTATGAATGTTTCAGCTTTTCTTTCAATATTCCATGTTTTACTTGCCGGAATTCGTTTACTGTGATTTTTTACCATCGTTGTCTCCTTCTTTCTTCTTTACTTTTGGATTTTTGATTCTTTTAGGATCGTCTAAATTTAAAGCCATAATCATTAAGTTAGATGGGTTTTGTGGATAATACACTTTACTTCCATCTTTTTTTGTGATTTGAGCTACGTTTACATAAACTTTAGTTCTTTTGATATCAACTCTGTCAATATTTCCTTCTTGACCCTTGAATTGACCTCTCATTATTTTGATTTTATCGCCTTTTTTCAAAGGGATAGTTCTCATATTGTGTTGAGTTCTCAGTTCTTTGCTTAAATTACATCCTAAAAATTTTCTTCTAGTATGTAGTGAAGCATTCGCTTGATACTTTCTTTGCTTTCTAGGCTGTTTACTTTTTATCCATGATAAGGAAAATACGCTTTTCATTTTATACCACTATCCTCGCTAATTTTGAAATTGCTGGCCACCTTTCACAAACTTCTTTTGCAATAGGACCTTTGAACATTGTACCCTTCGGGTTACCTTGGTCATCTTTTAATATAACAACTGCGTTGTCTTCAAATTTAATTCTAGTACCATCAGATCTTCTATATTCTTTTTTTTGTCTTACAACAACTGCGTTGAATACTTTTTTTCTTACATCTGGTTTTCCGCTTTTAATAGCAACTACAACCATTTGTGATACTCCTGCTGCAGGTAATCTACCTTTAACAGTTTTGGATTTCTTAACACCAAAGATTTTAGCTTTTTTAGCGCCTGAATTATCACATACCTCTACAATTGCACCGACATTCAAACCTTTAACTATCTTTGATTTTATTGCTTTCATTTTTATTCTTCTTTAACTGCTTCTTCTTTTACAGTTTCCTTTTTTGATTCTGATTCTTCTTCAACTACTTCTTGTTTAGATTGGTCGCCTTTCTTACTGTCTACTTGACCTTCTTCTTGACCTTCTTTTTTAAGTTCATAATTTTTCTCTTGACCCATGATTTCTACGATTGTTGCATGAACCATTTTTGAGATTGGTCTTGTTGCGTAAATTTTTACAACATCTCCTTCTTTTGCATTGATGCATTCAGGATTGTGAACTGAAATTTTTGTTCTTTTATTTGTATATCTCTCATATTTTGGAATGTAAATTCTTCTTGACCATTCTACAACAACAGTGTGATGCATTTTATCTGAAACTACAGTTCCCATGAATGATTTTTTCTTTACATTAAGAGTTCCATGAAATGGACACTTCTTATCAGTACATTCTGCTTTTGGAGCTTTTATTCCAAAAATTTCCTTTGCTTTTGTGTTTGACATTTTATTTTTATCCTTTCTTCAGGTGCCTTTTCGATTGTTTTTCCATCAATCATAAAGGTTTTCCCTTTTTTTGTGATTTTGAATTTGTTTATTTTTTTGATGACCTTTTTTTTACCTTTTTCAGTCATTATTTCAAAAGTTCCTTTGGTTTCAAAAACAATTTTTCCTTTGATTCCAATGTTTGAATCATTTGAACTTTCGATGATTTCTAATTCCGAACCGATGAGTTCTTCCTTTATCATCTTACTTCAATTGTTTCTGGAGCAAAACCGATTTTCACCAGCTCTTCCTTAACTTTTGATTTGTGATCTCCTTGCAATGAAACCATCCCATCTTTGCCTGTTCCTCCACATGCAAATTTGTTCTTAAGTTGTTTTGCTAGGTTTTTGATATCAATGTCTTTCTCATCGACACCAGTCACGGTTGTATAGACTTTCCCGAATTTTCTTTTTTCGGTACTCACCACAATTTTTTGAGTTTCTTTTGCAATGCTTTCACACATACAAAGTTCCTCAGGTAAGCCACATTTATTACAAATACTCATTGCTTTTCAACACCTTCCGAATCTCGCAAGAATGTTTTGATTCTCGCAATTGTTTTTTTTCTTTCTGAAATCATGCCGGGATTCTTTGGAGGAGTCCCTGCTGAAATTTGAGCATAATCTTTCATTAATTCTAATTTTAATTCTGACATATTCTTTTCTATATCTGCTTTACTCATGTTTTTTATGTCTTTGTATTTCATCTTATTCTTCTTTTACAGTTTCTTCTGCTTTTTCTTCAGCTTTAACTGCTTCTTCTTTTACAGTTTCCTTTTTTGATTCTGATTCTTCTTCAACTACTTTTTCTTCAGCTTTAACTGCTTCTTTTACTTCAGTTTTTTTTGCTGCTTTCTTCTTAGTTGTTTTCTTAGCTGTTTTCTTTTTAGTTTTATCTTTAATATCTTTATCGACTTCTTCATCTGATTGATCTGTTACTTCTTCTATAGTTGCTTCTTCAATTAAAGTTATTTTATCTGGTAAAGGAGTTCCTGGAAGCATTATTCTTACTTGAATTCCAACAATTCCTGTTTTTAAGTTTGCTACTGTGTATGCTACAGCCACATCATATAGTGAAACTGATCCTGATTTTTTCAAGTACCCTTGGTAAAATCTCCATTTTTTTGCTCTGGAACTAGGGATTTTTCCAGAAATTAAAATTTCTGAACCCATTGCACCAGCTTTCATGATATCTGATAAAACTCTGTGACCAATTGATTTAAATCGTGCTGCTCCAAATCTTTCCAAAGTCATTGCAATTTTTTCTGCCATGATTTGTACATCTAAAAATTGATTTGCGACTTCTTCGATTTCGATTTGTGGATTTTCTAATTTGAATAGTTTCTTTAAATCTGCAGTTAATATTTTAATATTTTCACCTTTTCTACCGACAACTAAACCTGGTTTAGCAGCAGTAATAACAATTTTTTCACCTAGTGGTGTTTTTTTAAGTTTGATATCGGATTGACCCGCATTTTTTAATTTTTTATTAACATGCTCTTTGATCATGAATTCCTTTAATTTTTCTGAAACGAATTTTCTCTCAATCATTTTTTACTTCTTCCTTTACTTCTTCTTTTGCAGGTTCTTCTGCTTTAACGTCTTCTTTAACTTCAGTTTTTACTTCAGCTTCTTTTTTAGGTGCTTCAGTTTTAACTTCTGTTTTTGCTTCTACTTCTTTTTCTGCTTTAACAGCTTCTTTTTTTGCAGTAGTTTTTTTAACTTTTTTATCAGCTTTAATTGTTGATTCTTCAACATATAATTGAACGTGAACAGATTTTGTTTTAAGACCTCTTCTTCTTCCAAAATGGTATCCAACATTTCCTTTATTTGGGATTACAGCCGCAACAATTAATTTGTCAGCGTTTAATCCTTTTGCGATTGCGTTTGATTCCGCAGATTTAACTACCATTAGGAAATTTTTACATGCTTTAACAGGATATCTTCCTGCAGCCATATTTCCTTTTTTGTGACCTCTGTCACTATTATATCTTGTATATGGAATTGCTCTATCTAATGAAACAACTTCTTCCAAGAATGTTTTAACTTTTTGAACATTCTTTCCTTTAATAAAATTTGCAATCATAATACTATCTTTTAATGAAATTGGTAGACCTCTTAATTGAGTTGCTGCCATATTCTCTTTTAGTTCTTTTATTGCGTATTTCATTTTTCTATTTCATTGATGTGCTTGCACTTGATTTTGTTGCACCGACACCTGGTGATGAATGTGTTGTTAATTTTCTTGATAATGCGAATTCACCTAATCTATGTCCAATCATTTCTGCTGTAATGATTAATGACTCAAATTTGTGTCCGTTATAAATTTCAATTGTTAATCCAACCATTTTTGGTAAAATGATTAAAGTTCTAACATGAGTTTTGATTTTAGTTTTACCCATTTCAATTTCTCTTAATAAGATTTGCTCACTTTCAGTATATCCTCTTTTCAAAGTTCTTCTTTCTTTTGATGGAAGTAATACTATGAAATCATTTAAAGATAATCCTTTTAATTCTTCAAGTGTTTTACCTCTGTATTTGAATTCTTTTTTTGCCATTTTTATCTTTTCATTCCTGTTCTTTTTGGAGCGATTTTTCCAACTTTTCTTCCTCTAGGTGCATGTCTTGAAGATTGTGTTGGTCTTCCTTTAATGTGACTGCATTTACCACCAAATGGATGGTCTACTGCGTTCATTGAAATTCCACAAACTTTAGGGTATAATTTGTGTTTAGCTTTCATTAAATGAAATTTGTTACCTGCTTTCATAAGAGGTTTTTCTTTTCTTCCGCCACCTGCAACAATTCCAATTGTTGCTCTGCAACCTTCGTTGAAAATTTTAGTTGCCTTTGAAGGCATTATGATTGTGATTCCTTTTGATGTTTTTTGAGTTACTCTTGCGAAATTACCTGAAGCTCTTACAAATTTACCACCATCTCCAAATACTTTCTCAATATTATAAATTAAAGTTCCTTCCGGGATATCTCTTAAAGCTAATGTATTACCAATTTTCAAATTAGTAGTATTACTTTCAATTGTATCTCCGATTCTAATACCTTCTGGAGAAATCATTAATTTTTCTCCATCTGTATATTGAATTTTTAATAATGGGGCTGAATGAAATCTGCTTGTGATAATATCTTTAACGATTCCGTCTTCAGTTGCGTTAACTTTTGCATGTTTAGCTTTACCTTTAGACTGATGCTTAAGAGCCTTATAAACCATGGACCCTTTTCCTCGTCTTTGTTGTATTAGTCTTTTACCCATTTTATATTAATCCTAAATTTGTTGCTACATCCATTGCTGGTGTGTCTGCAGACAATTTAACGTAAGCTTTTTTCTTACCTTTTGTTGAAATAAATGTGTTAACTTTTAACACTTTAACTTTGAATAGTTCTTCAACTGCCATCTTAATATCTGGTTTTGTTGCTCTTAGTGAAACTTCAAACAATAATTTGTTTTCTGATTCCATTATTCTAATTGCTTTTTCAGTTGAAACCGGGTTGTGAATTATAGAGTCCATTTTATAAATATAAATTGTCCTCCTTTATTTTCTTTATTGCATCTTCTGTGAATAAAGTCATTCTAATTGGTTCGATTCCCGGAGCTAAATCTAAAGCATCCATTTCTTTTAAATTTAATATTTCTACACCTGGAACATTTTTAACATTTGAGAGAGGGCAATCTTTTGAAACCACAATTAAGGGTCCAACTTTTCGTTTGTATTTTCTACCTCTAAGTTTTCCTTTTCCAGCTCTTACGTTTTTTTCTTCAACTCTTTTTAATTCATCACCAAAACCTAATTTTGTTAATGAACTGATTAATTCTGAAGTCTTTTTAACGTTTTCAAAATCATTTGATAATACTAAAGGATAATTCTCAGACATTTTATGTCCTTTCTCTGCAACTACTTCTTTCATTAATGTAGCTGATAAAGCACATCTCATTGCTTTTTTACCTTCTTTTTTATTGATATTTTTAATTAGAACTTTTGATGATTTTGGTGGATGAGCTCTTCGTCCTCCAACTGTACCTGGAGCTACTGCACCTACCCAACTAAATCTGTTTCCTCTATGACTCATGATTTTTCTAGGAACTCTTGATATTCCGTAACCATAAGATGTTTTATAATTATTTCTTCTTCTTGAAATTTCTGCGGATGCTCTTAATCCTGCATCTGTTTTAGCACCATAAGGTTGAACTAATTCAGATTGAATAACAATAGATGCTCTTCTAATTAAATCAGACCTAAAGCTTTCATTAAATTGTTCAGGCATTTCAATATTACCTTTCTCTTCAGCTTTTGTATCGAATATTTTTAATTTCATAGTATTACCTTTTCTAATTTAATTTTTGGTTTGATTAAACTTTTATTTGGTCTTCTTGGGAAACTCATTTTAATAGCTCTTTTAGAAGGACCTGAAACGCTTCCTTTTAATAATATGTAAGTATTTTTAACAATACCATATCCTCTGTAACCAGAGACTGGGTTAATTTCTTCTAGATTGTCATTTATTTTATAAACAACTTTATTATATTCAGTTCTTGTATGATGACCCATTTTACCAGGTTGAGGTACTCTCCACATCATATGCGCATGCGCTTTCCAACCACCGGATCTTGCACCAACAGCTCTTTGACCTTTTTCGGATTTTTTAGCTTTTAATCTAACTCCGAATCTTTTAATTACACCTTGGAAACCTTTTCCAATTGTGATGGCGTGAGTATCTAACATAGTATTTTCTTCAAAGATATCTTTAATAGAAATTTCTTTATTGATATTTTCTTTTAACCAAGCTAATTGATCATCTTTATTTCCGCCAATAGGTAATTCAAAAATTTCTGGTTTCTTTTTACCAATAGTAGTTAATTTAGGTTGTGTATAAGCCATTAATCGGATTTCATCGAAATCAACTTTTACATCATCAAAGGATTTTGAATATTTATCAGGTAAAGTTAATGTCTTTTTAACTTCAGGATCAATTTTTTGAGATAGAATTTCAGTTTTAAGTTGTTTTTTGTTGTAGAATCGAGCGGAGAGAATTTTTAATGGTGGGCATTCGATAACAGTTGCCGGAAAAGAATAATTAATTGTTTTCTTACCATCTTCTTCAACACCAGTGATATGAACCATACCTACTTTGTATCCCATAAATCCTAAAGGTTTTGTATCTTTAATTGTGGTCCAATTTCTAACTCTAGCTAAACTACCTTTTGACCTTTTTCTGGGCCAAAATTGCAGACTTCCATGTCTTGGACTTAATTTCTTTACCATTTTTTAATAAGCATTAATAATGAAAAAAGCTAACTCTCTAGAATGTTTCAATTCTATACAAAAAGACTTTTTTCTTTTTGGTTGATTGTAAAACAAAGTTTTACTCAAACACTTCACATTTAGTATGTGTTGCAATACTAAACTTTACTCAGTGACGTGTAGAATTTTAGAGTCGTTTATAAATGTTATCCTTTTATTATTTATTAACTAAAGTTCAAATTGGGTAACAATCAATGACAATCTAAACTTTCTAGTTTTGGTTCTTGTTTCGGAAGTATCTTGCCTTTGCATATGCTAATGGATTTTTGATGTTTTTACATAAATCATCTGGTGAACAAATGTTCAATCCTTTGTAATAAGCTTCACTTGCACAATTAGGAGGTAATTTCTTTCCTGTTTGCTTGACATATTTCAGCTGACTCTTAACATATACTTCTTTTAATGGTTCTTTATTTCTTTTATTCCAATCAATTATTATTTGTTCCATTGCATTAAATCCATAACCTGAACCACCTAAAAAATTAATTAAAATGAATAAACCTCTTTTCTTACCATCGTCCATTCCCCCCAGAATTTTCTTAATACAAGGCGGAAAGAAGTCTTCAGGTATTGCTTCGGCTAATTCTTCATACTCTACTTTCTTCTTCACTTGTTCATTATTAACATTATATATTGACTGAGTCTCAGATGTTTCTTCATCATGAGCTGCAGTAAATAATTGTTGAGCTTCATTTGTTTTTACATTACTTCTATCTAAGTAAGTGCTGAATTGATGCACGTTTTCAGGTTTCGCCATCTCTTTTTCAAAGCCTTTTATTTCTTCAGCTTTGATAGGTATTGATATTAATCCTGATTTTTCATTAAAAACATAAGGCATTCTACAAAGGTGTCTTGAAGAGATTAATATTGTGTCAATATCAACTACTTTGAATGGGTCAAATTCTCCATTTGTTTCTATGTCTTTCATTTCTACTTCTAAATTTTTAGCTATTTCTTCTTCAGGACTGTATTCTAATAATCTTTGTTTTAAGAAATCCCCAATCATCCCTTTGATATATTTTGCAATTATCCTAGGTCCTTCAGGGAATAATTTTTTTACTTCTTGATCATAAACCATCTCTGGAAAGGATTCAAACGGTACTGCAATATGAAATCCATGATTTCCTGAGAACTTACAAGTTATTGATTTAATTCCATGATATTTTAATGCTTCAATAATTAATTCGGCAGCAACTTTTGAATATTCAAACATTGGCGTATCAATGTCTATAACTAAGTCCCAACCTTTTCGTAAATTGTCTTGTTCCTTTCTTGTCATGTCAGATGAAAGTAATAATGGGTCTTTCCAATTTTCTTCAGAAGAATGAAATGATGTTGCCCCTTGCTTTGCTAATTCTAAAACATCAGCAGGAGAATTTATTACATCGGGTCTTTTTAGAAATCCGTATGCATTAGTATTTTTAAAAAAACAAAAGACTCCAATTTCTTTATCTTTTGCAGCTTCGTAGATTGCTTCTTGGACATCCCTTCTAGAATAGAACTTAAGAACTTCTTCTCGGTCCAATTCTTGATAGTTACTTCCCATATATAATATGAATAAGATTTAACTTAATAAAGTTTAGGTAAAAATTAATCTTTATTTTTTCCAAGAATATAATTTGCAGCATATTGTCCATAAATGTAAGCATCTTCTAATCCACAGATATTATTATCTCCTATCAAGTAAATTTGTTCCTTTTGTTTAAACTGTAAAATATTACTCCCACCAATATTAAAAGCTGGATTCCAAAATTTATATTTTAAAATTTTATAATTGTAAAAATACTTCTCAAAATCAGGTGTTTTAGATTTAGAGTAAAATAAATATGAATTATCTGCTTGATGTGCAATAGCGAACATCCTATTTTCATCGCTAAATAAATTTTCTTCGCCTGCCCACGAACTCTTAATTTCACCAACCATATGAAACATGTGTGCTTTAGCAGGTTTTCTTAATGGATCTTTTAATCCTAATAATTTTTTTGAAATGTGAGGTGGAGTGGCAATAATTATTTTATCACAAGAAAATTTCTTTTTTGATTTAGTTATTAATTCATAATTGTTTTTTCTTTTAATGATCTTAACAACTTCATCTTTGATTAAATTTTTACTTAATATTTTTTTGATTTCTTTTTTTCTAAAAATAAATTCAGGTATGGGAGTAATTAAGGGTAAAGAAAAATGTAAAAATGTGAATGCATTTAATTCATCAATTGGTGTGAAAGCAGTCCCATGCAAAACTTCTGCTATAAAATCATAAACCACATTTTTAACTCCTTTTTTTAATACGAAATCTCTTGCGTTTGTATTATATAAACTCCAAAGATACTCATCTTCCATTAAAGAATTAATTTGAGAGTGATATAATGTTTTTTTCTTGAATTTTTCATAATGTTTCTTGAATTTTTTAAGTATTAGTATTAATTTAATGAATTGAAATGTGTGTGTAAATAATTTTTTACTTAAAACCTTATAGGAATGATTATACTTATGGAAATTTAATTTGGATGCTTTTAATTTTCTTCCTTTTTTTACAAGAGCTTGTGTGTTATGATATAAATCCATCACATAATAAGCACCATATTCTACTGTGTTGCTTTCGGACTCAATAATTCTTCCACCAATATCAGGACTAATTATCTTGAAAT
>Ga0075111_1000517_pt1 | contig 17981 bp, 6 predicted proteins | sample AntAceMetag02UKK_FD_69787 | JGI IMG/M metagenome (GOLD analysis project Ga0075111, IMG submission 69787) | Saline lake microbial communities from Ace Lake, Antarctica - Antarctic Ace Lake Metagenome 02UKK | ecosystem: Environmental > Aquatic > Non-marine Saline and Alkaline > Saline | place... | reverse complement strand
AGAACTCAAATGGGTTTCAGAACTAGCAGGATTAAAAATAGAGTTATCTGCTAATACTGAAATGTCTTTTTCCAGTGATAAAAACGATCACTTTGCCAGTACCGGAGACCTTAAGAAAAAGGTTGAACTCGCTGCAAAAATTGGTAAATATTTTAAAAGCACTGGCACAACTGTTGAATTTAGTTTTGCATACCGACCAGTCGATAATGAATTAGCCAAGGTAACACTCAATTCCTTAAGCACTGAAATAGACAAAGGCACAGAATTTATATCACAGGTTTTTATTAATCAAAATGTTGGCGATAAATGGAAATTCGAATCTATGATCCGCATAGAAACACCTCATGATAAAGAAGAAAAAGATAGTTTAATGACTAAATTTGCCGTTGTCTATAAGGATAGAAAAGCAGGTATCAGCAGACTATTTATAACAAATATTCAATCAATAGATCTTAGTCATACTGGATCAAAAATAGATGACAAAACCATTATCGGTGCAGAGTACATAAAAATGGTAACAGCTAAATTTAAAGTTTATCTACAAGCAACATATACAGATGCAACTAATAAGGAAATCGACGGGACGGGTCTTACTGTTGGTGCAGAGTATAAACATGAAGATCTTCATCTTGGAGGAAGAATTGAGGCATTCAATCCTTCTGAAAAAATTGAGAGCTCTAGCACCCCGTTTAATTTAGATGTATATGCAGAATATCGGGACATAATTGGGAATCTAATTAGTCCTAGCAAAACAATACCTGTTTCATTAGCAGATATAAACAAAACGACACTTAATGTCGCTATGTTAAAAGAAAAAAACATTATTACGGTCAATTCTAATGGAAAATATAAATTTATCTCTGAGAAGAAACTTCTGGATATTTGTTCCACACTTGAGAAAGATACAGCTGCTTCAGTAAAAAAGCTATACTACGAAAACAAAGTTGCAATTTACACCAAATTATTAAAAATGGATGAACATCAGGTACAACTAATGGAAGCATTAAACGCAGGATTTAATAAAGGTGAAGAGATTGAAGCTAGCAACAAAAAATTACAAGCAAACATTCTAGAAAAACATTATCAAGATTTCTTCGATCGTATTGACTCTGTTCTAAAAATACAATATCAAAGTATTGGCTTAGAACTAGATGGTAAATCAGATGTTCTATCAGCCGGACTTGGTATGTCCACTTACTTTCAGCTACTTGGAGTAAATTTTATTGCTGGAGTAGGCCTGAAGTTTAATGCACTTGCTGATAGTACCTCAGTACTTCCTCATATTCGAGGAAAATATGAAAAACAACTAAGTCCAAAAAATAAATTGATCATTGAAGGCGGTGCCAATCCATTCCTTATTTGGATGGATGCTTACATTAAAACCGATATTGGAAAACCAGGCGGCTGGTATGCAAGTCTTGGTACTTATATGGGACTTAGTAAAAAATATGACAGCAATAAAAAAGAAGCAGGCTTTGGAATAAGCTATATTGGTGGGCTAAAATTTGCATGGGTAAAGACCTATCATGGCGGAATAGGAAAAGAACTAAGAATCCCAATATGGGCATTACCAATTGCGCCAATTATTATGCCTTTTTACCTAGACACCGTTCAAAACCCAGGCGTCTATGAAATAATGGAAGATGGCACACTAATGTCCTATAACCCAGACACCAAAAACTATATGATATTTATACCGGATACAAAGTCTAAAGGTTATAAAAAATGGGAAAAAGCTTTATCTGTAGTTGATAAACCCATTGTAAACTTAAAAACTAAACATCGTTCTTTCTCAAGCTTATATTTATTAAAACTTTTTAAAAGTAATGATATTCAGAAACAAGAATTTATAGATTATTTAATCTCAAAAGGGTGGATGGAAGAGCTACAGGACTCACAGATAAAATTTACTGTATCGAAAGAAACCTTACAAAATGAACTCTCCAATAAATATTATAACTATAAAAAAAATATCATTAATCTTATGGAAAAAACTAATCAAAATGTAGATACTTTCTTTAGAAAATCTTCTATAACAAATATATTCTCACCTCAAAAAACAGAGCAAAAACAAGTATTGGCTGAGTTGCTTAAACTTATAGATAAGCATAAAGTTGGGATGAAACAGCCAACGAGGAAAACAGAATCCAATGTTGATTCATTAAATGGATTAGAAAAACTAGACTTTTTAAATGTAATATATTTAAATGATGACAATTACAATGGATATATTGAAGATACAATTCATATATCTACTCAAGCATTAAATGAACTGGCAATATTCCTTAAAGGCAAGACTCCTGATATTCGTGAATCAATTTTATTAGAATATATACAGGAAAAGTTTTGTAAAATACATAGGGTGAGAGAAAATAAAGACGAACTATACTTACCGGATATAATAACAGCTATGCCTAAAGAATCTGAAGATAATAATCCAAGTATTGCTGATTTACTTAATCAATTTGGCAAAATAGGAGCGGAGCTTATTATAGGGAAAAGGCTACTAAAAGACATTATTAAAGACAAGGATAAGCTTGATGGATTTAAGATAGCACTTAACTACTTAATATCTATTAATGCTAACTACAAAGACATTCTTAAGCACCTTGTATTGAAAATTGATTCTCAAGTCATGACATTTATATTTACCAAACTAAATGATAAAAATTACACAATAAATTTCCCTCACCAACTCTTAGATGATATTAGTAAAGACATGAAAAAAAATGGACAGAAGACACCAAAAGCCTTATTGCTATTAGAATACAAATTTATATTATTCCAAGTTTATAACAAGGAAATAATAGCAACTTCAAATGGTAAACAAATAGATATCAGTGTAGATATAATGCCTTCAGTTGAAGATGGGATTAAAGACATATCACAACTGCAAAAGTATACAATGGACATAGTGATCACTGGATCAAATGAATATATTAAATCTGGTAAAAATAGAAAATCCGATGAAAAGACGATTACTCCTGTTGGACATAATAGACAAATTTTTACATTAGTATTTGATATGAATCAATCAATTGAAAATCAAATATCATTTATAAATAAAGATGATGAATTAGTCCCTCTCTATCAAATAATTAAAAAAGATGGAGTACCCATTGAATACACCATACTAGCAAAAATATTGCATGGTGGAAATACAAAAGTCCCTTCTGTTATTGGAGAGTTGCTTGCTAGAATTAAAAAAGCACAAGGGTTACCGGAATGATCTCGTAATTTAAATAGATTTTTTTTAATTGATTACACATTAATAAAAAAACAGCTCTCAAAAAGACTCCTGTTTGCAAAGATTCTAATAAGGTACTTGTGCAAAAATGTTGATCTAGCGTGTTGCAAATATCCCATGCGATTACATATCGAGTAAACCAATCTATAATTGCAATCAAATATACGAACCCTTTTGCCATTCGAATATAGGTAATGGCTGCAGCCCAAACTTGATTCAGTTCATGGATAACTCAATTGCGTAATAAACAGGGTATATTCTACCTATTCAGTTTGTCCAAGATCCGGGGTAAATCACCGAAATTGTTTTTATAAATTATGTCTTAGTTTATTAAGTAGACACTTTATTTATTTGTGTTTTTCAAAAGTTTGAATCATATTCAATTGTGTGTAACCTCTCTTCACTACGATAATATTGATGAGAGAAATATATTTCTTCAGGAGGTCGATAGAAAAATGGATGAAGGCGTCTCAAACGTGATAATGCCGAATCTCTTCCACCGCATATTTTCTTAAAAATAACATATGCAGGGAAAATTGCGTATCCATTAACAGATGCTAAATGTTCTTTTGTTATTTCCAACAATGTTGTTTCATCAATCCTTTTAAAAATATTGCGAAGAACGCTTTTGTTTATTAGCTCTTTATATCGGTATCTGAAACCTGATTTGCCTCCTATTCCATTGTGACCCCCAAAAGTTTCATTATTTTCTTTGATTAATTTTATAAAAAAGTTAGCTTTATTTCTTTCGTTTAATCCATCAAAAAAACTATAAAAAGTTGAAGTCAGTTTAATCCTTTCAAAGTTAAGGTTCTTAAAGTATTGTATATCAGGGTCTTGTTTTAGTTCATCAGAAACATATTCAAATTGAGATTGTGTTGGATCAGTTAGCATCGCAGTTATTACAATACTTTTATTATTTTTTATTTCGTCAGAACAATACTGTAAACCTCCATTTTGAGCAGCATGAAGAGTTATAACTGGATCGTCTTGATATCGTTTCGCTACATATTCAAGAGCTTCCCCATTTTCTTTGCAAGCAGCAAGAACCACCTCTTTATCATCTTGCAGCCTTTTTGATGCATACTGAATACTCATTCCATCTTCTTTGCAAGCAGCAAGAACCACCTCTTTATCATCTTGCAGCCTTTTTGATGCATATGCTAATGAACCCCCATTATGCATACTAGATAATAACACAAAAAACTTTTTGTCTCTTAGTCTGTCAGAAGCATTTAATAAAAAGGATTGATGTTTATTAAAATCGTTAAAAAAATGATCAGTGTCTTCAAGTCTGACAACATCTATGAGTAATAATTCTTTATTTTTAAGAGATGAGTCAGTGTAATAACGGGCAGGTACTTTAAAGTCATCCATGCGTTTATTATTAAAACTACGATGTGCAAATTCGCATAAGTCTAGCAACTTTGAGTCAAAAAGGTTCCTATTATATGTCCAGTTTAGATAGAAATCAGAATGTTCTATTAGAGTTAATATCATCTTAGCATCTTTTGCTAAATCTGAATCAAAATGATCAATAACATTCGGATTTTCATAAAGCGCTATTAAATAAACGTATTCATCCGATTTTAGTTTGTCGTCAGCATATTGAATGGCGTATCCATCTTCATTACAAGCAGCAATAACTACCTCTTTATTCGCTTGTAATTCTTTAGATGCATATTGTAGGTTGGCCCCATTTTTTTTGATGGCAGCGAGCATTAATTTATTATTTTTTTGAAGTCTTTTCGAAATATACTGTAGGTTAGGAGATTTGTTGTTTGTTAACGCTGCCATTGCAACGTCTATGTCGTCCTGGAGCCTTTGTGACGCATATTTTATAGCTGTATCGGAGTTTTTTACAGCAGCTAATATAATTTCTTTATTATCTTTAAATTGAGGAGATAAATGTTTGAGGATAGCACTATTTATTTGTACTAGTTTTAAAATGAAGTCTTTATCATTTTTTAATTCGTCAGAAGCATATTTTATATTTTTCGATTCTATGCTACACAACTGTTCAATGAGAGACTTGTTGCTAAATGCTTCTTTTGGAACATGTTGAAAAAAATAATCATCATCTTTAAATTCACTAGAAAGTATCCAATAGGAATTATATGCAGCTAATATAACAGTTACATCCTTTTTTAGCCTTTCTGAGGCATCTATGTATGCACTCCTCTCGTCTTTGCACGAAATTAAAACTAATTCTTTATCATCCTTAAGCCTTTCAGAAACATGTTCTAGGTTCCACCCCGATTCCTTACAAGCAAGTATCGCTTGCTTTTTATTATCTTTTATATTGTCAGAAGCATATTCAAAGATCTTGTAACGTTTGATGGAACATCCAGAAAAAAACAAACCTGCTATGCATATTATTCCAATTGCCATCGTACCAAGCATTGCGATTTCTACCTTTTGTGATTCTTGATTACTAATATCAGACTTAAATAGTTTCCCAGAATTTAAATCTTTAATGAAAATACTACTTCCCTCACTTTTAACAAATTCATACTTATCTTGATAATTTGTTGCGATATCTGTTTTTACAGCTTCAACCATTTCAGTTATATTTGTTGGTTTTATGTCCTGATTTTTTATTGTAGTGTTTTTGGGAACTAGCTTATTACCCTTATCAACATTTTGTTTAATAATGTATGGCATCTGTTTTCTTGCTACTTGTAATATACTCATTTCATTACCTCCTAGATTTTCTTATATTATATTTATATATCGGAAACGTTTGTTCAAAATTTCATTAAAATTATTTGTGTTTTTTGAATAAAAAGTTAAAAAATTGAATTGATTAACAAGTAATAACAAGATATACCGGTTAGGACTCTTATTTATTGTTTCTAAAATTAGAAACAATAAATAAGAGTCCTACTACATTTTTGAATTAACCATTTTTAGAAACTTAGCTGCAGTACAAAATACACAATACCGGTTAGTAATCTAATATTTAGGTTATTAATTATAGACGACTAATTCCTCAAATACATTTACAAATATATTTTCCCCTTTGGCACTCAAATTGTTTTTCTCAAGTTGATTACTAACAACTTCCAGATCATTAATCCACTTCATTATTCTACCACTATTATATTTTTTAGCTTCATCATTTAGCTTCAATCCGCCAACATTTCCATATGGTGACAATAATCTGTTGAAACACAAGTGCTCATATATTATTTTATTAAAATAATAACCCTTTCCATCTACCTTTTTATCAAAAACTGATTGATATAAGATTCGAGCTTTTTCAAATCTGTTTTTTACCGTATTCAACATATCATACGATTGACTATCAATTAGGAATTTATTTGTTTTACTCAACTCCGACATAAGATATTTTGCCACGTTACCAATAAAACTTTTAATATCGGGTGTCATTTGCTTTAAACCTACATTAGTAAGTCTGCAATTTACATATTGGTGATATAGACTATAAAATAAGCGTTTAGCCAAAAATGGCGGTATTATTTCAGACAAATGTGTAAATAATCCTTCTTGCAACTTATCTTCATCATTATCAAATACTTCTTTTTTTAAACTACTTAATATATCAGCAATTTTCTGATCTGCAATAATCATGTCACTTTCATTTGTATAAATATTTTCAAACAACATGGCCAAATACGTCATAGATTCTAGTGTTTTCCCAACACTAAACAGGCTGAGTGCTTTAGCATATAAATACTTGGGTGATTCATATGACAATAATTTATAGTACAACATTTCGTCATTTGCCGTCTGTGTCCAGCGTATTGGTAAAGGTAAATTAGAAAATATTTCACCTTTTGCATTTTCATCCTCCCATACTTCCATTTTTTTCTTCTTATCTACATCTAATAAGCCATGAAGTCCTCTTGCTTCTATTTTTTTAAGTTGATTCCATTTTATAATATTTTTATCTATGTCATATACATCACTACTTAGATATTTATTAAATGTCATTCTTAGATCATATGCCCTATTAAAATATTTTACCTCACCAGAAGAAAGTCTTTCTGAAGAAAGCCCCCCAATTATTCTGCAAAAAACAACAGCATCTTTCCTCCTGCCGATTCTACCTCGTTGTTTATCTGTTAGATCTATCTTGGCACGTTCACTGCTTAACCCAATCTTAGACGCCTTTTGTAGAGCTACTTTCATAGACATCTCCGGTCTTCTAGCAACTGCTGCACTTCCCTCTCCAGGCATATTCAATGCGATCGTAATAAACGTGTCTGTTTCTTCATCCTTATACATTAAATAAGAACCTTGTTTACCATGCACAATCTCTGAATGGTTCCCATCTTTCTCTAAATTTGCGATTCGTTTATCCTCGCTTTGGTTATAAATGGCGAGTTGCTGCTTCATATCTGCACTCAAATTTCTACTAATAAGGCTCACATACATTAGTTCATCATTTGCATTATAAGAAGTTTCCTCAGAATCATTAGCTAGTGACTCCGAGGCCTTTATTTTGTCTCCACTAAACGCTTTCGCTCGTTGTAGAGCAGAGTATATACAATCTAGTTGGATAAGCGTCTGGTGGGATATTACAGTATCTTTGGATGACTCTAAAACACCCAACTCCCTTGAGTTCATAATTGCCAGAACACGTTTTTCACTTTCAGTGTTTACTTTTGCAATCAGCATATCAATTAGTTCATCTTTGTTCTGTGTCGACATATTCCATTTACTAGCAAGCTCCGATAGATCGACATCCTTCAAATAATTAGTGATACTATTTCTAATGTCCAGTTTATCTTCTGTTCGACTTCTAGAATTTATTACACTATTTGCTGAAACTTTTTTACCAAAAGCAAAACTAATCAATCCATCTATTTCGATATTACTTACTGAATTAATCGATGCCATCATACCCTTCCAAGATTCATTATCCATTACATATTTAACTTGCTTATCTAAAGACACTTCTTGTTCATCATTTACCTTAAATTCTTTAATTTGATTTAATAAATTTTGAGAAATGCTATTATTTTCAGAAAAGACATCATTTACTAAATCAATATATGGCAAAATATAGGCCATTTGGCCTTTATTTGCGCTAACAACACGCCATGCTTTTAAATTTTGATTCTCTTGGTATCTAATTGCTAAACCAATATAGTATAGACTCTTAGGATTCTTTATTGCCATTGCAAATAATCTAGCTAACTTCTTGCTATCACTTGTAGATACAACAGCCAATCCCTTTTGCATAAGAACTCGTATATCAGAAATGCTAATGGACTTTTTATTATTAGATATCCACTCGCATGCTTTTTTCATATCGCCACCCTTAAGCTTTGTTACCATTAAATACAAACCTTGTAACGTATCTTGTTTGGTAATATATTTGGGGTCTTCAACTCTTTTGTATACAGCATTATCTGCTCCAAGGTTTTCAATTAGATTAAATGTTCTTGTCGAAAATTTATAGTCATCAATCACAGCAAGAGCTGGCCTTAGTGCTTCAGCTAATAATATTTGTGATTTGCTACTAGTTGATCCTTCCGGTAATTTATCAAGCTCAGATGGCTCGCGTTTTTCTTGTATACCCAGATTTTCCTGTGCCGCTGAAATAGATCCCTGTATAAAATTCACATCGGAAAATATTTTATTACTCAACGCCACATAACCTTTACCCTTAGCAAGACTTAACATAGCTCGGTCTAAGTAGGTGTGTATCTCCTGGGGATCATTCTTTACAATCCGGTCGTATAAAGCAGCCGCCTTGACCACCCCCTTGACCCGCGGGTCGCCTTTAGCGACTAATTTTTTCACCATATCTCTTTTGTATAATACATTCTTTCGTCGTAAGTATTTCATATAATCCAAGCGCTTTTCATAGGAATCGATCATATTGCTTGTAGACTCACATAGTTGCCTAACTTTAACACACTTAAGCATTTCTCTTTTCAAATCAGCCTGCCAAAGCTTGTCCATATTCAATTCAGGGAAAGACTTAATTTGAGACTTAATGGATAACATTTGTAACATTCTATATATTCTGTCATTAGTTTTTGAAGAATCCAGGCCAGCCTCCCTCATCAATATAAATATAATTCCAATAAATGAAGGGTCCTCCTTGTTCTTTAATGCTTTAAAAATAAGATTACGCATATTCTGTTGAATATCCTTAATTGCAGACTCAAGACGATTACCAGATAGTTTTCTTTTAGCAAGCATCAGAAGCAAGGTGAAACCATATAGCTTGTCACTTACATCTGCCCCTTCTTGAATTAACTTCTGTGCAAGTATTGCGATACAAGTGTTCCATCCGAACTGACGATCTTCTCCAATTCTAAGTCCATGATTACCACTTAATTGATCCCGAAGAAATACATTAAATCCTCTTTGAGCTTTTATGGTATGAGTCCCAATATTCCTAGATGTTAATATTTCAGGTGAATTCAGTAAATTTTGTAAAAAAATATTCGTTTTTGGTTTAATATATGCTTTGCCATTCGCATCTGTTTTATTGCCAGCATAAAATTGTTTAAGATAAAACTTGTTGTTAAACATCTTGCCTAAATTCATTATTGTGACATCATTATGTAAACCACGAATGCCAACATTTTTTAACAACTCGGTAAGTTTACTCTTAACTAAAGGATACACCGTTTTAGTATTTAGTTCTCGATTAACAACTGACGCCTCAGAAGACTTCGTTGAATAACTACCAAGTCTACTTGCCCCAATTTGTCCAACATTTGGCTGTCTTGTAATATTTTCAGACATGTACTACCCCTTTTACTTTTAGACCGTTACTATTCTTTTAATAAGGTAAAGATATCCTCATCGTTAAGGATCACTCCTTCTTCTGGTGCAGGTATCACAGCTGCTGGCTTCGTTACCTCTTGCTTTCTTACTATTTTTTTTGCTGGTTTAATGTCTTTTGCATATTTCTTATTTAAATTGGATAACATTTTACTCAATGCAGCTATATCCTTTTCACCAACTAAGGGTAAACCTGCTATTGACTTTGCTATTTCATTAATACTTGCTTTGTCTGATTCTTTAAGTTTCGTTTTCGTTGATAATAAAGTACTCATTTGACTTTTCATATTTGCTGCCGTCGCATATTGAGCCTTCTTTTGTTTCCCGGCATTTATCTCTTTTTCAAGCGACAACAACTCTTCATCAAACCCTTTAATTTTGCGCTGATTAACTGCCTTCTTAATATTAGCAAGCTTTTCATCTGCCTTTTTAAATTTTGAGTCCGCAATAAAAGTTTTCACAGAATCGATTGCTGTACGTACTGCTTTCGAAAGCTTTTCCTGGCTTGAAACAACGGGCTCAACAATAGCCTTGGTATCTGGAGCTGGATCATTCTTTTTAGTTATGAGATCCTTTGCTGGTATTTTATCAGTACGAACAGTTATAAGTTGAGCCTGCTGCGCACTACTTATGGTTGTTTGGCTTTCTTCTTTTTTTGGTAGCGCAACTTTAACCGTTGAGCTAGCTCTCAATGCATTGATATCAGAATCGAAACTACTACTTAGTCTAGTTTTTACTTCGGTTGCATTTCTTATCTTAGTATCTTCAGCTGAAATAAGCGGTTGTTTTGCCTCAATACTCTCAGTTAAAACAGCAATTTGTTTGTTGTTTCCAGCAACTAAAGGGTTTAATTCATCATCGATTCTCTTTTTCTTGTCTGAAATCAAGCCAGTTAAGGTATCTTTCTCAGTAGTTTCTTGAACTTTTTCTGCAATTTTATCATCCAGTATTTTTTGATCTGAACCTGCCTTTTGCTGAATATCAGTATTTTTAATTGTATGAGCTGTCTGTAAGGTGTCCACCTTCACTTTAGTATCAGTCATAACCTTTTTAAAATCGTCTGTGGTAAAACCGATATCATCTTTACTCGCAACGACAGAATAAAAAACTGCCAAATCAAGAATTTCATTAAACTCAGCCCAATTTTTATCATTTAAGAAATAGGCATCGTCCTTTTCTTTGAATGCTTCTTTTGTTTTTCTATTTTTAGCATACTTTAATACCGTTGCCTTAGCTTCTTTTAAAGCACCTAACGTTTCTTTACTTTTGTTTGCCGCTGATTGAGATGCTTCATTTGTCGAAGTTAAAGTCTTAACATCAGCTTCCATTACAGCAATATTAGCTTTAATGGTACGAATATCCCCTTTATGAGTTTTTATTTCTGAACTTAGACTCCTTATCGATTCAGCAGATGTTTTATTCGAAACTTCTAGCGTAGAAATTTGGCCATTTGTTACTCCAATGGCATCATTAATTTTTTCCTGAGCCGATTTTGCGCTAGAAACAACTTCATTCTGTTCCTTCATTTTACTTGCGAAACTACTCAACATATCAGATAGTTGCTTTTGAACTGCTGCTGATAAATCCTTTGAAATAGGAAGTATCAGATCTGCGTCACCCTCCTTCATCAATAGACCTTTTATTGCTTCTATTCTTTCAAAAATACCACTTATCACTTTTAAGCGTTTTGTCACTTCTGTGCTTCTTGGATATAGTGATTTAAGCTTTTTCAATTCGGAAATAGTAGTCTCTATGTCTGAAGATTTTTTAATATTATCTTCATGAGCCTTAATCTCCTCAATATTTTCGGCCATTTTATTTAAAACAGCTTTACCAGGCACCGAATCAATTGCGGCTTTTTTGGTAGAAAAAGAAGCTAGCGTACTTAAGCTTAGCTTTTTATAGTCATCATAAACTACGGAAAGTACATTCTTCTCTGCCTGTGATCCATTTGCATCTCTAAATTCAGCTAATTTATCTTTAATTTCAGACTGCCTCGTTGCCATTGCATCTGCAACCGCCTTCACTGAAGTTTTAAGAGTTTCAACTTCACTTATAAATATTTGGTCAAGAATTCTTGTTATTGATTTCTTCTTATCAAATAGTAACGATATCCCCTTTCTTAATCCAATAATTGATTTTCTATCATTCGCCTTCGGCTTATCCCCATCCTCAAATATTTTCGCTATAGACGTTAAGACAGAGCTTAGCTTTTTCCCATAGTAAGCAGTATCATAGACACCTTTACTACTAGGGATCACCTCTTTAAATACTTTATACAGGCCAACAAGTGTTGCTGAAGAGAATTTTTTATTAAGTTCAGCTAACTTAGTTTCTAATTCTCTAAATTTGTTAATTTTCTGAATCTGATCACTGATAGCCCCATTCGTTTTTTCATATGCATCATATTTTGATTTAAACGCAAATGTTTTGGCACTATTCCGATCCAAAGACGCAACAATTTTTGCCTCACTACTATAGCTTTTCTTCAAAGCATCTAAAGCATCTTGTGCATCTAAGATCTTTTTCTCTCCGGCATTATCTGGTTGGTAACTTTCATATTTAGAATCTATTTGGTCATTTAAACCACCACTAGCTTCAAAAGGAGTAATCCCTGAAAACAATTGATCATTCGCTATCATATGTTTAATCATAGTAGGAATAACAGCCGACTTACCTGTATACACATTGTCCTTCATACCGCTTGTAGTCCCAGAAAAATCTTTATAATTAGCTTGATACATCCACAGATTATGATCACTGATTAGTGAATCGATTACCCATCCTTTTTCCTGTAATGGAGCGCTCGATACATGGGTTAGTATAGCTAATGTTAATCTTAATACTGCACCATCACTTTGTGATAATTTATCAATATTCTTGTTAAAAGCATTACGCTTTTTGTCTACATCAATAGACGTATCTATTTTTAATTCTTTCGCTATTGCAACTAAATCATTCTTTACTTTATCTAAATTGGACATACTTGCATTTGGATCTAATATCTTCTCCAAGTCATTTTTAAAACCCTTAGCATCTTTTCTAGTTGGAAACAATGAAACTCCATCTAAATAACCGACCAACAAGTCACTCAGTTGGTCTGCCTGAGTCGTTGTAATCATACCAACTGAACCCCTATCTCCTGTTTTAGAACTCTGATAATCTGAACTATTTATACTTGCATGTGTCGAATAACCCGCTATATTTATACTCATTTCTATCCTCCCTCAATTTTTAATATTTATAGTAATAAGACCGTATTTATAACCGTCTATTATATATATCGGCAATTATGTTAAAATATCTCATTTATTTGTTAAATATTCTAAATACCCTCCCTTAGTTTTTTTAAGTAGTTCTCCAATATGTTTGTAAATCCTCATTATGATTAAGTGCAACAAGTATTTTCCTATCCCCTTGCAGGTCAACTAAATATTTGCGAATCTTATCCTTATTAATATTCGCAAACTTACTATTTGTAGCTTCACGTATTATGGATACTAAATCATTAATGTCTTCGTTCTTATCTAATGAAAAAAGAACAACAGATAAATAATCATTAGGATCATCCCAAACTGACAACCCTTCATTTTCATTTAAACTTAAAATAATACTCATTACATCATCTTCTTCCAACAAATTTTCTCTAGAAAAAAACAATAAGGTACGAACAACTTCGTGCTCAGTTCCGTCTTGGATATTTTTTTTCACAAATAATATTTTATCATCCACACTATTCGTTCCCATTATAGGAGCATACTGTCTTTTGTACTTAGCCAGCTTAACAGAAGGCATCTTAGGGGCAGGAAGTGCCTCAAAAGCAGATTTTTTTACGATCTTTTCCCTTACAACTATATTCTTAACCGATAAATCACCGAGCAGAATTGGGTCTTTTTTTACTGGATTAATTTTAAATTTACCATTTTCACTTATAGATAACGAAGTGCCTGCCTGTATGCAATCAATATCAAAACCAGCTTTAACCCACTGATATAATTTATAATTCACATAAACCAACTGTAACTCTTTTAAGTCAGATTGCGACTTTAAGCTTAAGATAGTCAAAGCATTTTCCCATTTATCTTTATTAAAATTATTCTGCCCCTCGGAGATAAGTTTCTTGAGCGCAATTGTGAGAGAACTACCTTTTTTAATAGTCACTGTTGTGAAAGTCCCCGCAAAATTCAATTGCGACAAAATAGCTAGAACTTCTTTTTGCTTTAAAGTCGGATGATTTTTTAGAAATCGTTTTAGCTTTCCCTTGAAATAATCACGTCGTTTCCCTTCTAATACAGGAAGAGACTTCTTATTACTTAAAGGCTGTACTTGTTCGACTTTCGTCATTTCAGGGCCAAGTTCAGGTAGTTTTAGTATCTGTCCAACATGTATTAAATCAGCATTTGGAATGTTATTTTTATCTTGAAGCATCTTTATCAATTCAGGAGTAGACACATGACTAAATGCAATTACTTCTCTCTTAATTTTTTCAGATATTTTACCTAAGTAGTCCCCGGAAGCTACTCTATAGCTTTTAAGCTTTGGATCAAAGCCAAAATGATTTTTGTTTTCTGGTCTTTTCCAATAATTGTTTTGGCCATCTACTTTTAACGCTGTCATATTAATCCCTTTTTTTAAGAATCACTTTAATTTTTTTCATTGCATATTTGTTATGCCCACTTTATTAAAAGTTCAAACACGAAACAAACATGCATCTATTAATGTATCGGGATTTGTAATTCAAAAATGCATTATAATTTATTCAAATTTTGAATAGAATGTTAAATAAAAAAACTCTGCACTTAGGCAGAGTTAATCTATTTATGAGGGGAAAAGCTATCTCAAGCGGAGTATTCTACCCCAGTTTGGATAAAGCGTAATACGTTTATTTTGATCATTTATGCTAAAATTATCACCAATATTCAAGAGGTCCTCGTAATTTCCATAATTATGAAAATTTGATAAATCAATATCAACAGGCTCATCAGACAAACTAACTAAAATCAGCAAATATTCGTTTTCTGTCTTTCTAGAAAAAACTAACTGCTCATTACTCACATATACTTGCTCATAATCACCATATTCTAAAGCATCATGCTCCTGTCGAATCCTTAACAAATGGCTAATGTGACGAAATAAATCATTTTCATGAGCTAATTTTTTTGCTTTACTAAAGGGAAGCGCTAACCTTAAGTCCTCATCCCCATTATTTTTATCACCCTCGATCCCTAGCTCACTGCCATAATAAATCGAGGGGATTCCGGGCATCATCATTAATAAAAGGTATAAGGGATACAAATGGGCTTTGTTTTTCAAGATAGAACTAGCTCTACTCACATCATGATTATCAACAAAATTATATAAAGAAAAATCAGAATATTGTCCACCGTTTCCAAACAATCGATTGAGCGAATACGCTATCTCAAAATAATTTTTATCATTATGACTGGAAAATAATCCTTTGTAGCACTCATAATTTGTTGCAGAATCTAGAAGATCATTCGACAAAAGTTGACGATAATCACCATGGATAAGCTCCCCCATTAGCCAAAAGTTAGGATTTAGAGCTAAACACACTTTTTTTAAATCACGGATAAATTCCTTATCAAGTGCATATGCAACATCCAACCTTAAGCCATGTATGCCAAATTCCAAAATCCATTGTCGAACTGCTCCAAATAAATATTCACGTAATTCATGATTACTCAGGTTAAGTTTTACTAAATTAAAATGACCTTCCCAACATTCATAGGAAAAAGGGTCATTATATGGTGAATTTTCATGAAAATTCACATAAAACCAGGATCGATATTGTGAATTTTTGCCATTCCTTATTAAATCCTGGAAAGCAAAAAAATCACGACTAACATGATTAAAAACACCATCCAGGACAGTGTTGATACCACTATCGCTAAAACTTTTAACAATACTGGCAAACATTGCATTATTACCCAGACGATTATCAATATTATAATAATCAATTGTATCGTAACCATGGGATTCAGCTTGGAATACCGGACCATAATAAATGGTATTGATGCCTAAGTCTTTAAAATATTCTTTATATTCATACATACATTCCAATCGCAAACAGTTAGTTTCTTTATCCCGATTTTCCGTTGGAGCACCACATATTCCAAGAGGATAGATGTGATACATTCTCATTTTTTTATTATCGATATTATTCATGTCGCAACTCCTTTCATGTACCTTTCGGTATACTATATACCGATCGGTACAGCGCTGTCAAGTTTTAGACTTAAAATTTATTTATAATTTGAGAATTTTAGGAGCTTAACTTTAACTTACTTACGAAATGAGGTGCAAAGAAAATTATAATGGGAAGCATTAAAAAAAGTGATCGAGATTAACCCGATCACTTTTTTAATATTTAATTCTATTTTTTAATTATTGGAAGAGGACTACCAGCTAAATCACCGATAATATTTACTAAGTCACTATTTGCAGGCACTACTATTTTTGAATTATCTTTTAACGCCTCCGCAACCGTTTCCAGCTTCTTAAGCAATTGTGCATTTCCTACAAAATACTTTTCAGCAGATTCATTTACAATCTTAATTGCATCTCCATCTGCTTCTGCTTTTAATCGAATCGCTTGTGCAATACCTTCTGCTTTCTTTATCTCCGCTCTTCTTTGACCATCGGCCTTTGTTTCAATAGCTGTTGCCAAGTCTAGCGCTGCGATCTTTTCATTCTCTGCTTTAACAACCTCATTCATCGCCATCTGAACATCCTGTGGCGGCTCTATCCGTTGCAACTCGACACGAACAACACTAATACCCCATTTTGCTACTTCTTTATCTAGTATCTGCTCAACTTGTTCATTTATCGCATCACGATTTTCATTGGCTTCGGTCAATGTCATCTTACCAATTACCGCTCTTAACGTTGTTTTTGCAAGAGACGGTACTGCACGACGATAATTATTAACCTTATAAATCGAATCTTGCGCACTCATTACCTTATAATACACAACACCATCTACTTCTGCATTTAGTTTATCCTTTGTAATAATCGACTGGGGATCGATATCCACTCGCTGCTCAGTTACATTAATCACAAACATATTGTGGATGGCTGGTATAATCCAGTTGAACCCTGGTGCGGCTGTTCGAGAATATTTACCAAGAAATTCGATAACCCCCACTTCTACTGGACGTACAATCCGAATGCCCATTGCAAATATTACAATAATGAACGCAAAAACTCCTCCTATTATTAATACCATACTAATACTCCTTTCTGAATATTTGATTTGCTATATTTTATAGCTCTTTATAGTGTACATGAATAATGTTAATTTCTGAATGTTTGAACTTAGGGACCCTGTAGGGTTAAGGAATTTATTCGGGAACAGCAAAACTGAAAGTATAAGTGCAGACGGAACTCCCCGGATTTTAAGCCGGGTAATTGCCGTTCACTGATTTTGTTAAAATAATTTTTCCTAAAACTGAGTTTATGTGTCTTGCAACTGCCTCACATTTCACAATAAACAAATAATAAAGTCGAGGCTCATAATGACTGGATAAGGACTCAAAATTCCCTTGGCCTTTACTAATAATTAAATCAGCCTGTTCAAACTCTGTTAAGAACTGCTGAGATGCATTTGCTAATATCGTTCCCGGCGTATTACAACCGCTTGAAATAACAGGGACAATATCGGTCAAACCAATTTTTTCAGCGTCAGAATAAGTCGCATCATTCAACACTGATTGGCTTCTAACAACAAACTTAATCTTCTTTTCTGGATACTGACGTAAAATCTCTTCGATAAACAATTTATCAAAGACAATCTCACCACAATTATCCCCAATATAAAGGATCGTCTCTGCTAACTGAAGTTTTTTAGAAAAAGTATCATAGTCAAACAAAGAAGATGAGTCTTGTTGAGTCAGGTCACATCTTGTTAAAATATTAGTGATCTCTTTCTCTAAATCAATATCAT
>Ga0075111_1000515_pt1 | contig 18031 bp, 37 predicted proteins | sample AntAceMetag02UKK_FD_69787 | JGI IMG/M metagenome (GOLD analysis project Ga0075111, IMG submission 69787) | Saline lake microbial communities from Ace Lake, Antarctica - Antarctic Ace Lake Metagenome 02UKK | ecosystem: Environmental > Aquatic > Non-marine Saline and Alkaline > Saline | place... | reverse complement strand
ATATTCACTCACAGGCACTCAATATCTCCACTCTCAGTCAGGTGGTACAGTCACTATAGGAGTCTATCTGAAAGATGATGATCTATGGATTAAGATCTCAGACATTGCCAATACTGAGGATGTGATGATTGCCAGCTCAATCTGCTCAGTGGGAGATGATGTGGCCATCACTGTCAATTTTGATAGATCTGCCACTGCCACTGCCACCATTGAGGTCAATAATGGTGGACCAGTAGCCAGCTCTGGAGTAGATATCTCCCCAGCAAATGGCACTCTCTCCAGTGGAGAGGACGTATATATTGGATATAATGATGCTATGAGCTCTGGCTTTTTCAATGGGAGGATCTACTGGTGGAGACAGTGGTCCAGGCTGATCACTGCTGATGAGATTGCTGACTCATTCAAAGGGACTCTCCCATCCAGTGGAGTGAGTCTAGAATTGACTGACAATGGACTAGATCCCTCCGGAGGCAAATGGAATGGCAATGGAGGTAATTTCAATATCGCCACTGTGACCGGAATATTCATGGACACTCCCACTGGAGATGATAGAGGATTCTATCTGCAGGAATTTGATGAGGTGGATGCTAGATACTTTTTCACTGATTTCAATAAATGGGGAGCCACTGCCAGAGCAGTCAATGCCTTGGTGGGTCAGGTGGTCATGGGTCAGATGTATGAATTCAATGGAGTAAAGCCAGACAGTGGCCTCTCAGGAGATATAGACTTTCCTGGAATACTGCAGCAGCAGAGCCTGGCTGGAATAGTCCAGACTGAGAAAGCATATGGAAAGAGACCAGCCTGGTCTGTAGATTTCCAGATCTCCACCATCAAGGACTTTGAGAGCCTGCAGGAGATGATGGACATCATTGAGGGATCTCTCTTTCCATTCTATGTGATATTCAATTATGATGATCTAGATCCTGTGATCTGGAGAGTGAGGTCAGTGGGTGGCATCAAGTGGTCCTATACTTTCGGACCAGACCAGCCCATGAGTCCCTCAATAAGTTTAGTAAGTGATTTATAATATTTTAAATTATCAGCATATCAAAGGAGACAAACAATGGAACCAAGCGCAAAAGATCTGAGAAAAATGGCACTGAAAGTCATTGATGCTGATGAGGCCACAGTCATCACATCAGGGACTCCAGTCAGTCCTGTATCCAATACGGATGCAGTGGCAGTCAGAGTCATCAATAATACATCCACATTAGTTTTTGTGGGGATGGATGCTGCTCATGTAGATGGCAGCTCTACTCCACCAAAGGGATTCCCACTAGATCAATATGACTCCAGAGCTTTCTTTGTAAAGGATGATGCAAGTGAGGTCCAGATTGATGCAGCAGGAAACAATATCCAAGTCTCACTAGAAATTTACGGGAGATAGATCATGATGCCTGAGCAAATTCAAGAGGTGACCAGGTCAGGTCATAACCTGAGAGGAGACTGGCTTCCATCCACAGGCTTTGGTCGTTTAGTCGGATCTCTCATCGTCACCGGTGGGATATCCTCTGCGCCATATTACGGTGTTAGATGGAACGAGACAACCGATGTATATGTCAGAACCGGAGCACTGACAGGCGAGGCTATCGGAGCATCACCATCGGCATTTATGCCTATTCAGGAAGCCATGAAACGCTGCGTTCTGGATGACTCCGGAAACGTGCTCTACTTTCTCGATCCCGATGACAGTACACTAAAAGACAATGGCCAGCCAGCAACCATCACGGATCAATCGCATGGTCAGGTCATGGTCCAGATCCCTAAATTCTGGTACAAGTACAGTTATTCAGCTCCATCGCATACCTGGGAAATCGCATCACAACCCGTAGAGGGTTTTACGGTGCACCCTGCGTTTATCAAGGACGGCCAGGAGGTTGATTTTAGATATGTGGGTGCTTATGAGGCAAGTCTATATGATGCCACAGCTGGTGCCATGGTAGCCAGTGCCGACATTGTGACGAGCCTGTATGCCGCTGGAGATATACTCTGCTCAATATCGGGTCAGTTCCCAAAGGTGAATGAAACACGTGCCGAGTTTAGAGGTGCGGCATCGCAACGTGGGGCCGGGTGGAGAGAGATGGACTTTGATTTGATGAGTGCTGCCCAGTTGCTCTATCTGACGGAATATGCAGATTTTGATTCACAGACCACGATAGGCGAAGGCAGAACAGCACTCTCAGGCGGATCATGGGTCGCTGATAGCTATATCGGGCAGGCTGGGAAATCAAATTCGGACGGCAATGGATCAGCATCGGTGGGTGGCAATAGCAACACCGCTTATATGACCTATCGAGGGATCGAAAATTTCTTTGGGAATGTCTGGACCTTTATAGATGGGGTTAACATCTACAATAATGAGGCCGGGGCTTATAGTCGCTTGTTCGCATGTAACAACGAAGCCAATTTTGCAGACGATACTCAAACAAATTATGAAGAGGTCGGAGATCTGGCTCTCCTGGATGAATACCAGTCCACCTTGTCCCAGGTAATGCGAGGCTTTTTGCCTCTCACAGTCGGTGCAACCAGCTCTACAAAAATCACCGATTATTTCTATACCTACTACGACAATCTCGGTAGTGGTTGGGTCGAGGATTACCGGGTGCTCCTGGTGGGCGGTAGTGCGGGTAGCGGTTCGGCGGCGGGCGTTTTCTGCGTGGGTGCGGGTAGCGCCTCTTCGAGTGGCGGTGTGGGCGTCGGCGGTCGGCTGTGCTTTTGAAAAATTTTTACGGGTTTTTGTGGGAGCAGGTGCTCCTGTTGGGCAGTAATGCGAATAACGGTTCGACAGCAGGCGTTTTCTACGTGAATGCGAATAACGCCTCTTCGAATGACAATGTGAACATCGGCGGTCAGCTATGCTTGAAGTCGTAACCACAAAGACCTTGCCTCTTGGCAAAACACAAAGCGATTCCCATATGGTGTCAGTAGGTCATTTTGATTCGAAAGCTCCGGGACATCCAAGCACATGAAGCGTCTTGGATATTTATATGAAGAAGTTTGTTCGATGGAAAATCTCATTGAAGCCCATAAGAGGGCGAGTAAAGGAAAGGGTCATTACCGGGAAGTGAAGATGATTAATGCAGCACCAGAGAAGTTTCTACACCTACTCAGAGAAATGCTGCTTAATCAGACATTCAAAAACTCGACATACACAAGAATGATCCGCAATGAATATGGGAAAGAGCGTGAGATATTGAAGCTCCCCTATTTCCCAGACAGAATTATCCATCATGCGATCATGAATGTGATGGAGCCGATATGGATTTCTCATTTCATCAATGATACCTGGGCGTCCATCAAAGGGCGTGGAGTGCATAAGGGAGTGAGACGTATCAAGTCGGCCATGGGTGATCAGGCAGGGACACGATTTTGCTTAAAGATGGATGTCAGAAAATTTTACCCATCGGTTGACAATACGATCATGAAGGACATTATTCGCCAAAGGGTCAAGGACGTTCGCTTACTCTGGTTGATCGACGAAATCATTGATTCATCAATCGGGCTTCCAATAGGCAATTATCTATCACAGTTTTTGGCGAATCTATATCTCTCTGATATGGATCACTGGATTAAGGAACACCTTGGTGTCAAATATTACTTCCGCTATTGTGATGACATGGTGCTGCTTTCAAAGGGCAAGCGTGAGCTGCATAAATATCGCAGATTGATAGATCAGTATCTATCAGAACGCCTCAACCTTCAACTCAAAGGGGATTGGCAAGTATTTCCTGTTGATGCCCGGGGTATTGATTTTCTCGGATATAGGTTTTTCCACGGATACACACTCGTTCGAAAATCCATTGTAGCCAGATTTAAGCAGAAACATAAGAGCCATAAGGTTGCTTCAATTCCGGCTTACTGGGGGTGGTTTAAGTGGGCAGACACAAACAATCTAATAAAAAGATATGGGGTTAATTATGGGTAAGGGAACAAGCATACAGCGGCCAGATCTAACCGTTTTTCGTAATCGGCGTCTGCAAGTGAGGTTCAATATCACGGATGCGACGATGGACGATGGCATTGGCGGGACCATGGCACAATTCAAATACGATTATATTGAGGTCTCAACTCCTGTAGATAGAAAAAAGATCATTGTGGCTTTAATTAGATCTATTTTTGATGTCGATGATGAGTTTGCGCTCATGCATCTCGACCCGCAGGATCCCGCCTACATCGAATACCGGGATTTTGTTGACAGGTGCAAGGCGATTGCTGATGAGGTGATGAGTGTTTTGTGAAAGAGTTCGCAGATTTCACAACCGAGGAGCAGCCTCTGGATGGCGACAAGGAGCGGATAGACAATATTTTGAACAGGCCAATTCTTGTCACGGGTTTCAGGATAAAAAAAAGTCAGTATAGCAAAAATGAATCGGGAAAGTATTTAACATTACAATTCAGCATAGAGAATAAGACCAAAATAATATTCACCGGTTCAGATGTATTGATTGGCCAGTTGGAACGCTATGCAAACGAGATCCCGTTCCTGGCCACGATTAAAAAGATTAATAGGTATTATACGCTAACGTGATTTTGTCATGAGTCTTTTAAAGTAAAAGCAGGTCAGTAATTGCGAACATAACAGAAGGAGAATCAAATGCAAAACTCTAATATGATTCTGAGATCTCCCAGGCATCCCATGAGTGTGGTGGTCAGTCCTACAGGATCTAAAAGAATATCAAAGCCAGTCATCCTGATCCATGTCAAAAAGATCAGTGATGGCCAATATGTCTCAGATCTCCTGGGACCCCAGGATGAGATACTGGTCACTGACTTTGAGTGTCCAGTATCCTCCTCCAATTTCACCAGGCTATCAGAAAAAGAGATCAAGCAGATCTCTCCAGCTCCACCAAAGTCCACCACATCTGAGATCTCCCAAGCAGATGAGACTCCAGATGATGGTGGGACCAAGTGAGATTCTGGGTCAATCATGATCTAGATCATCTGATCTGGTCCTGGCATAACATGATCCACCTCTTTGGATCTATGCTGGCAGCTGCAGTCCTCACTTTCAAGATCATCATATATCTATCCACTCTCTGGGCTCCAGGGATGGCAATACTTTTCGGCACTCTCATTGGATCCCTGTGTGCTTGGGTCATAGGGATTCTCTGGGATGTCGGTGATGGATTCAAACCATGCTGGAAAAAGGGTCTAGGAAAGCCATGGATCATCCAGCAATTATTCTATTCAGATGGATTCTCCCTCCAGGATGTCTTTGTCTGGGATCTAGGTGGATCTCTGACCGGAGCTGGACTGGGAGTGGCCATCTATTATCTCATCACATTCATCATCTAAGATCAGGAGATCTCCCATGTGTAAAAAGCTCCCCAGAATATTGATAGTAGATGATGACATAAATATGCTCAAAGCTCTCAAGCTGATCCTGGAGGACCAGGCTGGATGTCTGGAGATCCTCACTGCAGAATCAGTGGATCTGGCAGATGACATCATCCAGCGCACAGAGGATCTGGCTGGGATCATCATGGATATTAATCTGGCTCATGGAATCAGTGGTGAAGATTTTGCCATATATCTGAGATCCAGAGGAGAGAGCCTGGGTATCACTCTCATGAGTGGCCAGGTCAAACATGATGGAAAATTCAATTTTATAGCCAAACCATTTGACAATATAGATATCCTGAAAGTGGCCAAAAAGATGATCTCTCACTGGAGCATCAGACAGGACACTACTATCATGAGGAATGATATGACTCTACTGATGCAGACCTTTGAAAAAGCTGGCTATAATGTGTCCACTAGATGAGCAAGAGCAGATTGACCAGCTGAGGATCTCCATGGATGAGATCTCATGTGACAGCAAAAAGATCATGACTCTCCTCCTGGGTGACAAACTGAAAGATCCTGATGCCAGATCCCTGATAGATGATGTCCAGGCCAACAGGAGATTCAGGATCAGCATTGAGAAAAAGGTCAATAAAATAGCAGCCATCCTGGGAGCCAGCATCCTGGGATTATTTGTCAAATCATTCTGGGCATCATTCATCAAATTAATTGCAGCAGGAAAGGTGGGACCATGACATCATCAATCAATTGGACACTCTCAAAAGTCCTGGCATTCATAGTCTTATTAATAAGCACAATATTCTCATTCACACTGGTGGCCATAGCAGCAGCTGGTGATCAGGCTGTCAATATTCAGCTGATTGAGAAAGCAGTCATCTCACTGGGATCTGGAATCATGTGGGCATCATTGCTCATGGGAGTCAAGACCTCAGCCCAAGCATTCAAGGGAGGACAGTCAAGTGAAAAATCAAGGGAATCTCTGGACTAGGGTCATTCTGGTCCTGGTGGCACTGGCCACCATCATCCTGCTCTCAGAGTGGGATGGATACAAAAGAGCAAAATCAAAATATGATATCCCACCAGCTCAGCCTGAGAGCATCCTAGTCCAGATTGATACTCTGGACATCATCCAGCGAGCCACAGCTGGGATGGTCCCATATGATCCATCATCAGGAAAAGAAAGATCAGCAGCACTGGACCAGGCCTCAAAAGAAGTGGCCAGACTCAATGCCTGGCTGGACTCTCTCACTGGGTCTCTGGATTCTGCTGATATTCATGGTGACTCTATCCCTCCTATACTCTTTCCATCACTAGAGGCTGATTCACTATTGACCTGGTCTGGGTCTGATAGTCTGAGTGGAGCCACCTGGTCTGCAGATCTGGATCACAGTCAGGTCATCATCCCTCTCCTGGGTCAAGTCCGGAATAGTTATAGTCTACAAATGGAATTCCACTATCCTCCAGCTGAGACCACCTATATAGATCATGGTGGCAATCAGTGGACCTGGTGGGAAAAGTCAGCAGTGGTCATAGGCCTCTGGGCTGGCTGGAAAATTAGGAGTGATATACAATGATCAAAGAGATCCAACTGGGCAGATATTCAGGAAACAAAGAGAGCACACTGGGACTATTCTATATTGACTGGGCATTCTTTTGTCATTGCCTGGAGGATGAATTCAGGGAGATCAAGATCAAGGGAGAGACCAGAATCCCTGATGGAGTCTTTGAGCTGGGATTGAGGAAAGAGATCTCCCCAAAGACTGAGAGCTATAGATCCAGATATTCCTGGTTCAAGTGGCATATCCAGATCCTCAATGTCCCTGGCTTTGACTATGTCTATATCCATATTGGCAATGATGATGATGATACTGATGGATGCCTGCTGCTGTCTGATGGTGCAAACAATAACACAATAGGGACCGGATATATCCCTCACTCAGCTCCAGCTTTCAAGAGATTCTATCAAAAGATCTATCCTCTCCTGGAGGCTGGCCACAAGATCCAGATCCGGATCTCAGACATTGAGGATCTATTCATCCCATCCCATCAATCTGACTTTATAGGACCACCATCTCCCTGATCTGACAGCTCACTATTTTTATTGCACATAGAATATTCTCATTATACTTTGCAATCGCTGATGAGAACAATCTCCAAATATTAATCAATTAGTCATGGGCAGAGTGTCTCGCCACTCATCAGCACCTTGGCTGGCCTCTGCTCCCTGACTGCTTTATGATAGAGGCAGCATTGCTGCAAAGATGAGATCCCTGGCCAGCTGATATTCTCCTTTTGAGTATCCTCCAAGCTGACCAGGACTCACCTCTGTCATGAGAGGAGAGCACTATGGCAACATCAAGACAGCACCATTCAACTACATACTTTGAGATGATGACCAAGTCCAATGAGATGGGACCGGACTATGATCTATCCATGAGATCTCACCACCCCAGGAGATATCAGATGATGCTCCATGTGGATGGCCAGAGATATCCCATCTCAGCTGAGATGACTGAGCCTGAGATGACCAGGTGGGTCAATGCATTCACAGCTCCATCAGAGATCATCCAGGTATCCTCACCAGAGCAGATAGATCCGGAGGATGGCAACCTGGTCAACATCATTGCATATGAGAATCTGGTCTATCATGGATTCTATATCTGCAAAAGTCAGGATCAGCCTGTGCTCTATGTGGTGGTGGACTGATGGCTGCTCTGTTTGGTGGAGATGATCAATCACTCCGGAGGAATCTCAATGGAGATCTCATCACTCCTGAATATGTAGGAGGAGCATTCACTAAAAAGCAGAGAATCCTCAAGATCCTCCTGGATGCCAGGCTGGACAATAAGCCAAGGATGGTGATAGATGGTGGACCTGGGAATCAGGTGATCCGGAGAGGTGGATATATTGCCATGCATGATCTGAATCATGTCTGCTCAGCCAGGGATGTCAGACTCAGAGAGCTCCGGAGGGATCACCAGATCCCCATAGGTCCTCCCCATATATTCAATGATGCAGTCTATATCAAATCAGATGGAGAGGAGGGAATCTGCTCCACTCCTCACTATAGAATAGAGCTCTCTCCAGATGAGATCCGGAATATGGACTGGTCTAGATTCTGGGATATTCCATTCAGAGGGATCTACAATCTGCATCAGATGGAGATCACCAAGTCAGAGGTCATAGACTTCTGGATATGCACATGCAGAGAATTCAGGATCTCAGATGCTCAGCTGCAGGAATCCAACTACAAAAGGCCATGTCCAAAATGTGGGTCTGCATTCGCTGACTGGCTCCCCATCACAAAGCAGGGAAAGTATCACACTGAGGACAATGGCCAGCTCTCATTCATGGATGTGCATAGAGGAGGCATGGGATGAGCTGGCTGATAGGACTGATATTCACAATGATGGCCTGGTTTTTTGTCTCATTCATCCTGGGACTGGACTATTGTCTAGATCCTCCATGGTATATCAACATGAAATATCCTGCTCTGATATTGGGGATTCTGGTCTGTGCTCTGGGACTCTTTGGAATACTGGCAGAGTTATCATGATGAGCAAATATCCACAAGTCCCTCCTCTCCTGGGAGTGATCTACACTGAGACCGGATTCAGAATAGTGGTGGGAGATCCATCTCCATATCAGCTGAAAGAGATCCAGCTCAAGTCCAAACAATTCATCAGATCCTCATTGGAAAAGAAAGCAGCTACAGCTGAGCTCAAGGATAGATATCTGAGTGATGTGGAGCAGCTGAGACATCCAATCAGAACTATATTAAAAAGGATATTCAATTGAATAAGCTGAGGAGAAAAGATCTGGCCAGAGCAGCTGAGCTGATAGAGGAGGCCAAGGGAATCATTGAGCAGGCCATGGAGGAGGAGACTGAATATGCTGACAATATGCCAGAGAATCTCCAGGGATCTGAAAAGCATGAGACAGCAGAGGAGGTCTCAGAGACACTCCAGAGCTCCATGGATGCACTTGATGAATCACTCCAATATCTAGAAACTGCTGGAGAATAATATGAATCTAAGAAAAATAAAATATCAAGATCACAACTATAAACCATTGAGCCTGGCTCTGATTGAGGAGGCTCAGGAGATCATAGAGGAGTATTCATATGACTCTCTCATATTGACACTCAGACAGATCTACTATCAATTTGTGGCCAGGGATCTACTCCCTGATGACTGGGCTGACAAAGACACTGGATCAACTAACAATATGAAGTCATACAAAAGGCTGGGCAAGCTGCTCTCAAATGCCAGGATGTCCGGAGATCTCCCATGGACTGGGATGGAGGACCGGACCAGAAAATCACAGCAGCTAGGCTCATGGAATAGTCCAGCTGACATCCTGGATACTGTGGTCCATGCATTCAGGACTCCCAAATGGAATGATCAGTCATCTCAGCCTGAGATCTGGGTGGAGAAAGAGGCACTAGCTGCAGTGATCCAGAGGGTGGCTGAGGAGTGGGAGATCCCATGGATGGCCACAAAGGGATATATGTCCAAGGATGCAATGTGGAGAGCCAGCCAGAGGATCATCAAAAGATCACAGAATCTAGACCAGTCCACCACTATCATCTATCTGGGAGACCATGATCCCTCCGGACTGGATATGGTCAGAGATATCAGGGAGCAGCTGGGAGTCTTTTGTGATCAGCCTGGTGTCTATCTGACTGTGAATCCAATTGCTCTCACTATGGATCAGATCAATGAGCAGAATCCTCCTCCCAATCCTGCCAAAATCACTGACACTAGAGCCAAGGGATACATTGAGCAATATGGGACTGAGTCCTGGGAGCTGGATGCACTCAATCCCAGCTATCTGATGGAGCTCATGAGATCCAAACTATTTGACATCATGCCAGCTGAGATCTGGGATATGAAAGTGGCCAAAGAGGAGGAGGGGAGAGATCTCCTGAGCCTGGCTGCTGATGAGATGAGGGAAAAATGGGAGAGCTCTGATGGATAAGACTGAGAAAGCATTCAGGGATCTCTGGGACCAGGCATCCATGACCATAGTCCACTCCAGCTCCAGGGAGATCCTGGACTTTGGATCTAATGGCCATGATCTGACCTATATCTATATCCCACTCACTCCAGCTGAGGCTGCAGCTCTAGGATATGCCCAGGTCAATCCATGTCTGAGGATCTCCATCCCAGGATCTGAGTTCAAGAGATTCACTGCTCCAGATCTCATCACTGATGCTGGTCTATGTAGCTACCAGGATGATGATGATGACACTATCATTGGATACAGCTGCCTGGCCTGTGGCCACTCTGGAATCCAGCCCAAATATGGGACTCAATGTGAGAGCTGCAGATCCACAGCACTGGACTATCTCCATGAATAAGGCTGAGAGAAAGAAAGAGATCCTCAAGCTCAAGGTGAGAGCTCTCAGGAATACAGCCAGAGCAGCAAAGATCCTGGTGGTGATGATGGATGGCTCAAGGCCAGATCCTCACAGGCTCAAAGCTCTCCATCTATTTATGAGAATGACTCTCCAGGTCCGGATGTCATTGCTCCATGCATCTACAATATCATCACAACCACTCAAACCTTTTGCAAAGGGTGGAGTGGTGGTGGGACCATGTCCTCCCATGATAGGACCTTGTAGAATCAATGAAATATTAATAAACAGAGGAGAATAGTATGGACTGGAATTGGATGCTCATCAGATTTTATACAGCAATGATGGCATGGATGGCTTTCACATTCATATCCCATCAGGATCAGCTCAGTCAGAATCTAGAGACTCAGATTGCAAAATATGACTCACTCAATACTATCATGATGGAGTCAGACTCTCTCATGACAAGAGATTCCACAATCATCCTGGACTAATGATCATGACCAGATGTGATAGATGCCACAGGCCACTGAGATCCCCATCCTCCATATTGAGAGGAATGGGACTGGCCTGCTGGAAAGCAAAGAATGCAGCATCATCACAGATTGATCCAGCATACTACAATCCAAAGCAGATATCACTATTGGACATGCTGGAGATCTCAGAGCTGCATCTAGCTCAGACCTTTGGAATCCCTCCCAGCATAATTGATGAGAGCTATGTGGGAGAGTCCGGACAAAAACCAAAATTTACAGATGGAGAGAATCACCATGGATAGACGAGAATTGCTCAAAGGTGGAATCCTGGGACTGCTGGGACTGCCACTGCTCAAGTCATCACTGTCAAAAGAATTGCCTGAGATCCCAGCTGCAGCTCCAGAGCTCACAGATGATGAGCTTGAATTCATTGAGAGCAGGCCTTTTGATCCAGCTGAGATTGAGGAGATCTATCAGCTCCCTGGCCATGAGATCCCAGAGGATCTGGATATCATTGAGTCAATGTCAGTGGCCATTGGGCCTCCAATGATAGAGGATCTCCATCCGGGGATGGCCAGATATTCACCAGATCCCTGTGGCATCCTCTATGCAGAGATCCAAGGCATCAGTCATGCAGGGACCAGAATCTACTTTGAGACCTCAGATCGCAAGATGATCCAGGCTCTCAGAGATATGATAGTCAGTCAAGATCCACTACCTGGGATCTCCAGATGAGTGATACATCAATAGAATGGACTGACAAGGTCTGGAATCCAGTCACTGGATGCACCAAGATCAGTGAGGGATGCACCAATTGCTATGCAGAGCCCATGGCCAATAGACTCAAGCATATGCTCCCAAAATATGAGTATGGATTTGATGTGGCCACCCATCCATCTGAGCTGGAGAGACCACTGGGCTGGAAAAAGCCAGCCACTATTTTTGTCAATTCAATGGGAGATCTATTCCATCCTCTGATCCCTGCCAAGTTTATCCTCAGTGTATTCAATACCATTCAGAGAGCTCACTGGCATAGATTCCAGATCCTCACCAAGAGATCAGCCATCATGCAGGCCATGACTGACAAAGAGGATATCTGCTGGCCACCAAACGCATGGATGGGAGTCACTGTGGAGTCAGCTGATCATGTGGATAGAATTGATGATCTCAGAATGACCACAGCTAGACACAAATTCATCTCCATGGAGCCTCTCCTGGGACCAGTCCCTGGTCTGGATCTCAAGGGGATAGAGCTGGTCATCTGTGGAGGAGAGTCCGGACCTAGAGCCAGGCCAATGGCTCCAGAGTGGGCCAGGATGATCAGGGACCAGTGTATTGACCAGGGAGTGACATTCTTTTTCAAGCAGTGGGGAGAGTGGGCTCCATGGGATGGGAAACTGATCAGGCTCAAGGATGGAAAGCATGTGCTCTGGGATGGAGACAATCCAATCCCAGATGTGATCAATGAGCATGGAGAATATTCTGTCAGAGTGGGGAGAAGTAAGTCAGGCAGGCTGCTGGATGAGGTGGACTGGAATGAGATCCCATGGAATGAATCAAAGGAGGATGGCTGAGATGCTGATAAATATGATTGATGATCTGATGCTGAATTACCATAAGAGGACAGGGGAGCTCCCCACTAGGATCTATGTGGGCAGGAATGAGCTCAAAGCTCTAGTCATTTTTGCTGAGAGGACAGGAGGCTCACTCAATAGCCAGATGGCAGATGGGAGAGCCTGGAGAGGCATCACAGTCATCGAGGTCAAAGAGGACAAAGAGGACAATCATCTATTTGTAACTGGAGGAGAGATCTGATGGATTTTATAATGTGGACAGTGGTCATCATATTGGTAGCTCTGGGAGCTGGGATATCAGTCTTTGAGAATATCATGAAAAAGAGAGCAGAGAATAGAGTGGTCCATTCAGTGAGCTGGAGGGTCAATCTATTATTCATATTCCTCCTGGGCATTGGAGCTGGGATCATCTATCTGGGATATTCCTGGTGGTGGCTATTATTGCCAGCCATCAGTATCAGTGGAGTCCTGGCCATGTCAATGGCAGCTATGTCAGGAGATGAATCTAGGATCATGAGAGATGAGGCAGCAAAGAGATCCCAGGTCCCAGAGTATTCACTATCAATCAATGGAGTGGATATTGATGTGACCTGGATCTCCCTGGACAGGATTCTCAGCATAGGATCTGAGCATCTCTGCTCCGGAAAAATAAAAAAGATCAAAGGCAAGAGACATATCCAGGGAGCCATCAATATCAAGGCTGATCTGGAGATGGAATGGTGGACACTCTATGGAGATGCTGTGATGCTGCTCATGAAAGAGGAGAATCAGAGATGAATCTACCAGGCTGGACCACTGAGATCCCCATCCTATGGATCATCCTCCTGGTCCTGATTGTGATGCTGATCCTCCTGGCCTGCATCCTGGTCACATCCCAGATAGAAAAAAAAGGACTCTCAGGCTGCTCCAGGGATCTGAGGATCTGATGAAAGAATATCTCAGAGTCCATTCTCAATATATTGGAAAGATCTCCAGCCTCTCCACTCAGCTGGTGGATCAAGCTATCCCAGACCATATAGATCTGGAGCTCCACAATATTCAGGATGAGCAAATTTTAGCAGGCAGCACAGGAGAGTCAGATCTGGCCATGGGGGGATCAGCTCCATCATCACTCCAGCCAGATTCTGATGATGAAAAATGATCCACAGTATATACTATATATAGAGAGGCAGCTATGGCAAAACGATTTCAGACAAAAGAGCATCAATTTGTATTCAAATTTATTGCAGCAAGAGATGGAGCATATTGTCTCCATTGTCAGTCCACTGGGACCAAGAGATATCCACTTGAGATAGATCATCAGGATGCTGACATCCAGCACAATGACCCAGAGAATCTCCACATCCTCTGCAAAAAGTGCAATCTCCTCAAGCGAGGACTGACCATCAAAGAGCAGATCAAGATGATCCAGAAAGATTGTGCTAGGAATGTGAGTGAGAGAGAGAGAGAGAATGGACATCCATCCACAGGCACAGTCAAGACAATGGTGGACTATAGCTCCGGAGGTCCAGAGATGCAGGTCAATGAATATGCAGAGATCTCATTCAGGGACTGGGTCCTCAGAACTATTAAAAAGCATGGGATGATGAGCAAGTCAGATGCCATCCATGGAGGAGCAGAGGTGGCAGGATGTAGCTCAGTAACTACCTCAAGATATTTGCAAAAGCTGACCAGCTCTCAAGGTGTCCTAGAGCAAAGCAAATCAGCAGCTGGTGTCATCATCCAATATTCAAAGTGAGAGAGTATGTCATATCTAAATTTAAGAGAGATATTCAACTTGAGACAATGGCAGGCTCTGACTCTGGATCAGCAGCAAGTGATGGACTCTGCCACTGTAGTCATCAATGAATCAAATGAGGCCAAGGATCTACTGAGGAAAGCTGGCCATGGAGTCACAGGGACATCACTCCTGGAGACTGTCAATGAATTATTAGAAACTAACAACCCAAGAGGAGAATCACAATGAGCACAAAGACAATTGAGTATGAGCACAGGCTAATCAAAAAAGAGAAAGAATCCCTCAAGGATCTACTGCTGGAGCAGCTGACTGAATATGATGGAGTCTATGCTGAAAAGGCAGAGGTGGTCAAGGAATTCTCAGACAGTCTCAAAAAGCTGTCAGTGGAGATCCACCTCACCAGAGATGAGATCCAGACTGGAGTCCAGACCAGATCAGTCAGATGTGATAGGATGGTGGATGCTGAGAATGGTGTGGTCAATTATCTGGATGTGATCACTGGAGAGATCCGGAGATCAATCCCCATGGGTGGGGAGGAGGACAATCAAATTGGCCTGGAGATAGGAGAGCAGGCAGAATATATCAGGATCATCTCAGCTGAGGGTCTCCCCAAAAAGCTCCAGGATCTGGTGGGTGAAGTATTCAAGCTGGAGAATAGAGACAAGTCCGGAAAGTCCAGGAATTGCTATTTCAAGGATGCAGCTGGAGTCCGGAGAAAGATCTCAATCCTCCAGGTGGAGCTCTACAATTGGGTGGAGGTCAATGATATGGGTGAGACTGGTCTAGATTCACCAGAGGAGGCTGAGGAGGTCACTGATGCATAAATCGTCAGCAGCAGCACTATTGATGCAGGCAGCTGAAAATCTGCATCTCAAACCAGAGATCCAGCTGGCCATGAGAGTGGCAGCTGATTTCATAAATAAGACCAAACCATCTCCCACTCTCAGCTCTGGAAATACTATAGCATCAAAGAGACTGATCAGGGAGGCCATCATCATGGGTCTCATTGATCATGCTGGTGAGAGTCTCTATGCTGAGAATGCAGAGGAGATCATGGATTCAATATGTCACAGGCTATTCACTGAGGATGGAAAGTGCAAACTCACTCCAGTCCTGGGTCAGAATTGTCTGGAGTGTGATGGTCCCATCCATGTGGAATCTCATGTGATTGACTCAGTCCTGCCCAGGATGACTCTCCATGATAACCAAGTGCAGTATCCGGAGGAGGGTGATTCAGAGATCATCCTCAGAGGTCCACAAAGGGTCATCAGTCTCCTGGTATGCCAGGACTGTGGCAAATCATTCATCCCCATCAAGCCAATAGAATAGGAGATCTCATGGGAAAATCAGCAGAATCAGGAATGGCAGCTCAGCAGCAGCAGGCAGATCCATCAGCAGCTGACATCAGAGCAGAGATGGCCAGGATAGATGTGGTCCTGGATCAATTCACTGCAGTGGTCAGGCACAGGCTCCACAAAAAAGTCAGGGAGGGATATCAGGGATGGGACCATGGCTATCCATCCAAAGATCTAGAGGATGAGATTCTCCAGGATTCTGCTGATATGAGAGGTCCCACAGTCCTGGAGACAGTCCGGAGAAAGCTGCTGATTGATATTGCAGCCAGATCCCTGATGCTCTGGTGGAGATCCAGGAGAATGACATCTGAGGAGTATCAATGAAAATCAAAGTCATCACTCTGAGAATAGAGGCTCAATCTGCTCACAAAGACTCTTTCCCAGGAATTCTGAGAAAGCTGGCAGATCAGCTGCAGGATGAGATTGAGGAGGGAGTCATGAGATATGAGGATGGAGACCAGATCAAATGGAGCCATGATGAGAGTCCAGTGAGGGATCTCAAATGAAAGTCTCCAAGCTGGTAGGACCGGACAATCCCAAGCTCAAGCTGGTGGTCCACTATACGGATCTCAAGCGAGCAGTGGCCACAGGCAATGCTCTGGTATCATATGTCAAAAAGGTGGGAGCCTTGGGTCTCTCTGCAAATCAGGCAGGCATCATGGAGAGGGTATGTGTGATCAAAATGGGCTCCACATTCAGGATATTCATAGATCCCCATCTTGGCTATAGATCCACAAAGACCATCAGCTCCAGAGAGGGATCTCTATCTCATCCTGGAGTGACTGGCCTAGTAGATAGACCACAATCACTCTGGCTCACCTGGAAAGAGGTGGAGGACTGGCAGATCAAAAAGATCAAAGCCAAATTTGAGGGACTGGATGCCATCAGGATAGAGCATATGATTGACAGTCTGGATGGCATCAGATTCATAGACAAAGCCAAGGACATCAAGGAAAGGGATTGAGATGAAAATCAAAGTCCCACCACTCCACCTGTCATTCCAGCAGATCCTCATCCTCTGCCCAACTTGTGAGGATCTGATGGGATTGACATTCAAGGGAGATCCTGGATCTACTGCATCAGTGATGGAGTGTCAGGGATGTCATTCAAAGTGGTCACTGCAGATAGAGATCCTGGACCACAATCCAAAGATAGACAAAGCACTGAGAGAGGGTGGGATGATCATTCTGCCACCAGCTGAGGGGGAAACAAAATGAAGATAATAGGCAGAGCAGCATTTTTAGAATTGCCACCAGGGACACTCTACTCAAAATATTCTCCATGTATGTTCGGAGCCATGGAGATCAAAGGTGAGACTCTATCCAATGATTTTTATGTCCAGTCGATATCAGATGCAGTGGCATGTGATTCATCAGATCAATTCTCTGAGATCCTAGAGGATGCCAGGAATACTGGGTCATCATTCAATATGGATTTTGAGTGTGAGGGTAGGGATGGATTCTTTGATCAGGATGAATTGTTTGCAATCTGGGAGCATAATGATGTCCAGAGTCTGATCCAGAGATTGCAGCAAGTAATTGGGCCAGCAGGATATCCCACCAGTGTCCAAAGGTGAATATGATGGCTCCATGATCCCCAATCCCTCCGGCCTAAATCGAGAGCCAGCAAAGCCTCAGCCAGTCCCAAGGATCTAAAGATCAGCCCATCATCTAGTATGATTTAAGAGTGAGAGCCACCAGATATGGTGGCTCTCTTTGTATAATAGACCTATGCACTTTCTTTCCAGATGCTCCCAAGGGAGCATCTATTCTGATGGTGAGAATACTATTTGCAGAGAGAAAAGTGACCTCCTAACTTGTGACCATGCCAAACATGCCATCATCACACTCCGACCTCACCAGGCAAAAGTCCAGGGAATATGTGGACCGGAATAGACCATCAGCTGCAGTCAGAGGATATGGCAGAATGCATCAAAAGTGGAGGCTGCTCATCCTCCATAGAGATCCCATATGCAAGCACTGTGATTGCAAACCATCCACAGATGCTGACCATATAATTCCATTGGAGTTAGGTGGTCAATGGACTGAGGACAATGGGCAAGGCCTTTGCCATGGCTGTCACAGCATCAAGACACAGAAAGAAGTGACCACCAGGTATCCTCAAAAAAAAATAAATTCAGAGTCACCAGCATGATCAGCATCCACTCTAGAATGATCAGAGAGGGGAGGGGAGGGTCAGATCTCTCCAGCTCTCAGGATGTAGAC
>Ga0075111_1000510_pt1 | contig 18102 bp, 12 predicted proteins | sample AntAceMetag02UKK_FD_69787 | JGI IMG/M metagenome (GOLD analysis project Ga0075111, IMG submission 69787) | Saline lake microbial communities from Ace Lake, Antarctica - Antarctic Ace Lake Metagenome 02UKK | ecosystem: Environmental > Aquatic > Non-marine Saline and Alkaline > Saline | place... | reverse complement strand
CAACACAAAAGGCTCTCTTTTCTCTTTCAATAGTAATTGATACCTTAAACAAGAACAGTCCCTGGGAAAGGAAGGCTTGGGATGATAAGTTCGGTACAACCATCATCACTTGTTTACTGTATCATCGTATCTACAGATTCAAACGAACCTAAAAATAGTGATTTTTCTATTATATGAATTCATACGAGAATATCAATACAATAGGCAGTGCGTCTTAAGACGTACAGAAAAGATATTATTACAACATGCACCTCTTTGTCTAGTCTTTTGGACTTCTTTATGTTCCCCTTTTTTTACCGATAAGGACATACAAGTTAACTAATAACTTCAAGGACTCTAGAAAAGGCAAAGAAGGTTGCAACTTTACTACTATTAAAGACGACCTCTACCATCACTTTCCCCCTCATACTCTTTATATCCTGTACAAACCCTTCCCCATATTCATCATGGTAGACTTTCATTCCCACTTTATATTCAACACTCTGTGGTGAGGTCTCATCTTTTGGAGCATTTACAAATTTCTTGACACTATTAAGGATATCACCCTTTCCTGTAGAGCTAAACATATTTGCATTATGCTTTTCTCTCTTTTGTCCAAGTGCCCCGTATCCTTGGTATCCTCTATTAAAAGAAGTATGGAGACGAGGGGGGTCATTAAAACCTTTCCCTTCTATTTTCATCAATTCTTTAGGAATCTCTTGAAGGTAACGAGAAGGCATCTGATAATTTGTTCGTCCAAACACCATTCTTCTTGCACAACTTGTAATAAACAACTCTTTTCTTGCCCTTGTAACAGCTACATAGAAAAGTCTTCTTTCTTCTTCAAAATCTTCATCACTCTCACATGAGTTACTAGGGAACAAATTCTCTTCTAATCCTGTAACAAAGACTCGGTCAAATTCTAACCCCTTTGTATTATGCATAGTAATAAGGGAAACACCATCTTTCTTTGAAGGGTCTTCACTTCCGAGTGTAGTTGGATCGAGGGAGAGTGACTCAACAAATTGAAGGAGTCCTTCAATTCCAGCTTCATAATCATCGACAGTACTTACAAGCTTCCCTATATTGTCAACTTTTTCAGTCTCATTCTTTGCATCTTGATTATGATAGTAATTTACTAACCCAGATTCTCTCACTAAATATTCAACTATTCGAGAGTTTCCTTTATCAATTAAGTCTAGTGCTTCATCAAAAAGAAGGGCAAATCGAAGGGCACTTGATGCCGCTTTTCCACTTAGCACACCGTCTTGTGCAGATCTCCTTGTTGCTTCAATAAAATCAATATTGTGTTGCTGTGCAACAAGCAAAATCTTTTCTATAGAAACGTTCCCGAGGGAACGAGCTGGTTTATTAATCATCCTCTTAAAATGAACTTCATCTGCTCTATTAAGCATGATATAGATGAGAGAAAGGGCATCTTTAATCTCTTCACGGTCGTAAAACTTTAATGCTCCAATCACCTTATAAGGAATTTTCTCTTTTTGAAACAATGTTTCAAAGGCTAAAGATTGGGCATTTGTTCTATATATCACTGCAGTAGAATTATATTGTTTATCTCTTCTTATCTCTTTGGCAACTCGAAGCGCTTCACTTTTTTCATCTTCTACATAAAAGACAGTAGGGATTCCCCCCCCTTTCTTCTCTGTCCAAAGCACTTTTTGATGTCGCCCTTTGTTACGAGAAATAACAGCAGTTGCAACGCTGAGAATTCCCTCAGTTGAGCGATAATTTTGTTCTAATTTGACAATTTTAGTTCCCACATATACATCAGGGAATGTGAGAATGTGTTCAACATTCGCTCCCCTAAAACGATAAATACTCTGATCATCATCTCCTACAACACAGATAAAGGTATGTGGGCCAACAAGAGCTTTAAGAAGTTGAAACTGGGCTATATTAGAATCTTGGTATTCATCTACTAAAATCATCTTAAATCTATTGTGAAGGGTTCTAGCAACAGGGAAATTTGGACTAAGAAGTTCGATAGAGCGACTAATAAGATCTGCAAAATCTACATTCCCCACTTCCCTCAATCTTTTTTCATATGCCTCATATTGTTTAGGAAAATCTATCCCACGCCGCACTTGATCTAAATCTTTACTATCAGGAGAAAGCATCATATCTTTTGCTAAACTTATTGATTTAGCAATAGGTTTAAGTTCAACCTTCTTACTTGATGAATAAATACCACTAAGAAGCGATAGTGAATCTTCATCATCGTAAATTGAGAAGTTATTAGAGAGGTTGATATAAGAACCATACACTCTTAAGAGCCATGCTCCAAATGAGTGAAAAGTTCTAATATGCATTTTAGAGACATCCACAGAAGGAAGCATAGCAGTCACTCGCTCTTTCATCTCTCGGGCAGCTTTATTGGTAAAAGTAACTGCAAGGATTTCATTAGGACTTATTCCTAAGCGATCTATAGCATAGGCAATTTTTGTGGTAATTACCCGAGTCTTACCAGATCCTGCCCCAGCGAGGACTAATAATGGGGCACTATTTTCTAATACAGCATCACGCTGTTTATCATTAAGTTGTTCTAAATATGTATCTATTGAAGCCAAAAAAATTCCTCCACCTTATAATGCAACAGCTTCTAAATCTATCCCATTTACTTTTTGAATTCCACAACGAACATACGTGCCTGGAACTAAATCTTTCCCCATCACTACCGTTAAACCATCTACTTCAGGGGCTTGATAATGAGTTCTTCCAATGGAGAGTTCTTCTTTTTCTACATTCTCTTCTATTAACACGTCCATCTCTTTACCTACAAATCGTTGTAATCGCTTTGTGGTGATTGAAGTAGTTAACTTATTTAATTTCTTTTGATGAGATGCAGCTTTTTTGACTCTCTTAGTATACTCTTCTTCACTCGAATCATTAAAAGCAGGAGTTCCCTCTTCAAGACTGAATATAAAAGAACCAGCATAATCTAATTGCGCCTCTTTAATGAATGAAGTGAGTATTTCTATTGATTCATCATCTTCGTTTGTAAATCCTAATAAGAATGTTGACCTAATAACAGCATCAGGGAAAGAAGCTCTAATAGTTGCAATAAGATTAAGATATATTTCACTATCTCCAGTTCTTCCCATTTTGCTTAACACTTTTGTATCTGCATGTTGGAAAGGGATGTCAAAATAGGGAAGTATTTTTGGATATTTTTTCATAAGATCAAGGAGGGCTAGAGGAAATGCATCTGGGTGGATATATAATAGGCGAATAACAAAGTCCCCATTTAATAGTGCAATAGATTCAAGAAGATCAAGAAATGTTGATTTCTTCTCTTGCCCATCAGTTCCATAGGCAGCTAAGTCTTGAGCAATAATGTTGATCTCTTTTATTCCATTTTTAATAAGAGAGATTGCATCATCTAGGACAGCTTTTTTAGGCCGAGAACGTAAGGAACCTCGGATAATAGGGATAGCACAGAACCTACAGCGATGATTACACCCTTCAGATATCTTTAAATATGCAGAACCAGGATAATTGAATAACTTACCCCTGCTATCATAATCTTGTTCTACTACAGGGTACTCAGGTACTTCAATTACCCTCTCACCACTAACAACCTTTCTTACCACACTGTTTATTGCAGCAAGATCTCTGTTGCCGAATACAGCATCAGCTTCTGCTAATTCACCATCTAATTCTTTTGCATAGCGCTGAGAAAGACACCCAGTAACGAGAATCTTTTTATCAGGAAAGCTCTCTTTGAGGGCAAAGAATGTATCAATAGATTCCTTTCGAGCGCTTTCAATAAATCCACAGGTGTTGATGAGTATAATAGATGCATCTTCTGCATTTTCTACACTCTCATATCCATCCTCACTAAGAGAAGCTACCATTACTTCAGCATCTACTTGGTTTTTAGCACACCCAAGATTCTCTACATATACTCTCTTTTTATTATTCACGTCTCTTCTTTCTCCTACCTATCACTCATTGTGAGGTCTTGAGTCTGTGATAACATCCCACTATCTGTCAAGGGTGGAGGGGTGAGGAGATAAAGAGTTGTCGGTGTAGACAGGTTCTTTGACAGTCGATTTATTTAGCATAGGGTTTATACAATACATTGTTACTGAAGATCCAAAAAATTCTACTCTGGTTTAGGAAGACCAACTTCTTTGCAAGTAGAAAAAATCTTCTCAACTCCTCTCCTCCAAAATCCTATTTTTCTAATGGTTCATAAGAGCGGAATTAAGAGTATGAAGAAACATGGGTATTGATCATTCTTTCTTTACAGAAACCAAGAATCTGTCAATGTTTTTATAGAGAAATACCATCCTCATTATTCTAGATAAAAAGGAGAATAAGTGACTACATTATTTTAAATTTACCCTATTGTAATTAGCAATAGTATAATACTATAGTACTACATTGAAGATACTTACTGATATCCTAATCTTCAATTTAACGTGTGTAATATCATAAACCTTGCATAACACACCAAGTTGTTATATTATCGTTTCGTATTATGCACACACAATACAGATAATGCATAAAGAGAAGAGGTGTTGAATGACTAAGTACGTCATTAGAAGGTTATTAGGTATTATACCTACTCTATTAATCATTGTTACTATTAGCTTTTTTATTGTAAGAGTCGCTCCTGGCGGACCTTTTGACGGTGAGAGAGCATTACCTGAAGTAGTAAAACGTAATATAGAAGAAAAATATCATTTAGACGATCCCCTGCTCGTCCAATATGGAAGATACATGTTTGATGTGCTTCGTGGTGATTTAGGTCCATCTTTTAGATACAAAGACCATGATGTAAACTTTTATATTTTTGAGAGTCTCCCTAACTCTATGGTATTAGGGGTCATTGCAATCACTATTTCAGTCATATTCGGAATATCGAGTGGAATGATTGCTGCTGTGAAACAAAATACCTGGGCCGATTATCTGGGAATGGCATTAGCAATTGTAGGGATATCTGTTCCACTCTTTGTCATAGGACCGGTGCTTCAATATGTATTTGCAATGAAGCTCGGGTGGGTTCCTACCTCTGGGTGGTACTCAAGTGGAGATAGTTGGCTGACAATAATCTTACCAGCTATCACCCTTTCTGCAGCAAATTTTGGTACGATTGCCCGCTTAACTAGGTCGAGTATGCTTGAAACTCTTAGAAGTGATTATATTAGAACAGCAAAAGCTAAAGGTATGAAAAGCACAACTATTCTCTTTAAACATGCAATGAAAGGGGCAATGCTCCCAATTGTAAGTTATTTAGGGCCAGCATTTGCAGGAATCATTACAGGTTCTGTTGTAGTAGAACAAGTATTTAGAATTCCAGGTCTTGGTAAATTCTTCGTACAATCATCATTTAATAGAGACTACACACTCATTGTAGGAGTTGTTATTGTCTACTCTGTAATCCTAGTCTTTATGAATTTCTTCGTCGACATCATATATTCGATGCTTGACCCAAGAATCACTTACAAATAAGTGCGGAGCTGTGTGAATGAAATTAATTAACAAAAAAAGAAATAAAGCGACTAATGAATTCAACCAAGTAATTGCAGGAAACTCTCTTACAAAAGATGCTTGGAGAAGATTAAAAAAGAATAAAATGGCAGTTATAAGTGTTGTTATCGTATCTATATATATACTATTAGCAATCACTGCTCCTATCCTCCCTATCTATCCATATGATGAAATTATTTTAGATCATCAACACTTACCACCTTCACTTACTCGAAATGCGGGTAGTCTGTTAACGGAAAAAAGAATGGCAGATCTTTATACCCAAGCATGGAGACAAGGAAGACTTGAAGTCACACCTGAAGAAGAAGATATGCTTTGGGAATGGATTGATAAGAACGAAGCAAACAAAGTCTGGTCATACATGTATGAAAAAGGGACTAAGATGCTCGAAGAGGGAACTTTTACATTCAATAGTGCAGAAGAAAGAAAAGTAAAAAACCTTGAAGACAAGATGAAAACAGAACTTCAAATCACTGTAAAAAAGGTATGGTATACTCCTTCCGACAGTGATAAAAGAGTCGACATAAAATCATTAGAGAATGAAGAAGTTCTCGCACTTTATGCTCAAATGATTAACAGCTCACCACAAAACCAAATGGATCAATATGAAGTTGAAATTGAACAACAACTCTCTAAAAAAGTTATCAGTCAAAACCCAGATCTTTCCCAAGAAGAATACGCTGTATTACTTAAAGCTGAAATTGCAGGATTGAGCAACCGCGAAAAAGAAAATATTATTAGCAATAACCTCATGGGGAAAATTAGAACATTAGTAAAAGAAATTGCCCTCATGGATCTAGAACAAAAAGCCTCTGATGGAACTGCCGCATTCCCTTTAAAAGAAGAAATTGCTATTAAAGGGGTGATAAGTGCGAATATTGAAGCATCAAAGATGCATAATAGACAGTACTACCTCGGAACAGACTACCAAGGACGTGATATGCTCAGTCGTATTATCTACGGTGGTCAAGTTTCAATCGCAATTGGGTTTGTTGGAACAATTACGAGTGTCTTAATTGGTATCGTACTAGGCGCGTTAGCTGGGTATCTCGGTGGTAAAGTAGACTACATTATTATGAGAATCGTAGATATTATGTATGGTCTCCCTTACATGCTTCTTGTAATTATTGCTATGGCTATATTTGGAAGAAACATTATGAACCTCTTCTTTGCCTTAGCTATCATTAGTTGGCTTACCGTATCGAGAATGGTACGAGGACAAATAATGAGTCTGAAAAATCAAGAATTTATTGAAGCAGCCAGATCTATGGGAGCTCCAACCTGGCGCATCATCATGAAGCACCTTGTACCAAACTCTTTAAGTGTTATTATCGTATTCTCGACCTTAAGAATTCCATCCTTTATTATGACTGAGAGTTTTCTCTCATTCCTTGGCCTCGGAGTTCAAGCGCCATTTGCATCATGGGGTTCATTAGTAGGTGATGGAGTTAGTGGTATGACATTATATCCATGGAAACTATTCTACCCTGCTATAGTGATGACAGTATTCTTATTTGCTATGAACTTTTTAGGTGATGGCTTAAGAGATGCGTTTGACCCTCAAAGCAAGAACCAGCTATAGGAGCACATTGTGGAAACAAAGAAAAATAAGCAACCAAAGCCTTTATTAGAGGTGAAAGACCTTAAAACATATTTTAAAACTGATGCAGGCGTTGTTAAAGCTGTTGATGGAATTTCATTCACACTATCTGAAGGGGAAACTCTTGGTATTGTAGGTGAATCCGGTAGTGGTAAATCTGTAACAAACCTCTCAATTATGCGTCTTATCCAGTCCCCACCAGGAAAAATTGTTGGAGGAGAGATTCTCTTTGAGGGAAAAGATATTTTAACCCTTTCTGAAAAAGACTTAAGAGAAATCAGAGGAAATGAAATATCTATGATATTCCAAGACCCTATGACGAGCTTAAATCCCTTTTTAAGAATTTCTACACAGATGGTAGAGACTATTTTATTACACCAAAAAATAAGTAAAAAAGAGGCTCTACAAAAATCGATTGATATGCTAAAGCTAGTTGGGATTCCAGCAGCCGAAGAGAGAATACGTAGCTATCCCCACCAATTTAGTGGTGGAATGCGTCAACGTGTAATGATTGCGATGGCACTTAGTTGTGAAGCAAAGATATTAATTGCAGACGAACCAACAACAGCATTAGATGTAACAATTCAGGCGCAGATACTAGAACTTATCCAAGAACTTGCTAAAAAATTAGACACCGCGGTCATCCTTATTACTCACGACTTGGGAGTAGTAGCCGGACTATGTGATACGGTATGTGTTATGTATGCTGGAAAGATTGTTGAAAAAGCAAACACTGATGAACTCTATGCTCGTCCCTCACATCCATACACAGATGGACTTATAAAATCTGTTCCTCGTCTCGATAAAGCAAAAGATGGAAAACTGTTCAGCATTGAAGGACAACCACCAAACGTTATTGACTTACCAGAGTGCTGCCCCTTCCACCCCAGATGTCATAAAAAAATGGATATTTGTACCTATAAATATCCACCTACAATAACAGTGGGACCTGGACACGAAGTTTCATGTTGGTTATATGCAGATGATAAGGAGATAAGCACTCATGAGTGATAAAAAGATAAAAGGTCCACTTCTACAAGTTAAAGATTTAAAGCAACACTTCCCTATAGAAGCTGGATTTATTTTAAAGAAACAAGTTGGCGCTGTTCGAGCTGTAGATGGAATCTCCTTTGATGTAAAAGAGGGTGAAACCCTTGGTATTGTTGGAGAATCTGGATGTGGAAAATCAACAACAGTGAGATCAATCGCACAGCTTTATACCCCCACAAGTGGTTCTGTAGTATTTAATGGACTTGATTTAATTAAGGCAAAAGGGAAAGAACTCCTCGATGCAAGGAAAAATATCCAACTGATATTTCAAGACCCCTATGCCTCACTTGACCCTAGAATGACAGTAAGAACAATTATCAGCGAACCTTTAGAAATATATAAGAAAAGAGGATTGCTCGAAATAGATATGAGCAAAGGGGACATTGAAAACCGAGTAGAAGAATTGATGGAACGAGTAGGTCTTAACAGAGCATTTAAAAACCGATATCCACATGAATTTAGTGGTGGACAGCGGCAAAGAATCGGAATTGCGAGAGCTCTTGCCCTTAACCCCAAAATCATATTAGCGGATGAACCGGTTAGTGCACTCGATGTATCAATTCAATCACAAATACTCAACCTACTTCATGATTTACAAGAAGAATTAGGTCTTACCTATCTATTTATTGCTCACGACTTAGCAGTAATTGAATATATCAGCACAAGAGTTGCAGTAATGTATCTTGGTAAGATTATGGAATTATCTCGAAGTAGTGACCTGTATAAAAACCCACTACATCCATACACTAAAGCACTTCTTTCAGCTGCCCCTATTCCAGATCCTGTTATTGAAAGAAAACGACAAAGAATCATACTCACGGGAGATGTTCCTAGTCCTAATGTAGAGAGGGTTGGTTGTTATTTCTATGACCGCTGTCCCTACAGAATGGAAAAATGTAAAACCAATATTCCACAGATGAAGAGAATAGATGAACATCATGAAGTAGCTTGTTGGCTATATTAAAAAAACTATATATCTGATAACTCAACTGGGTTGATCGCATCATATTCGCGATCAGCCTTAAATGGGAGATTCATATCACGTGCAATCACATATGCTGTGCTATGAGTTCTCCCATGACTTACCCTTTCTGGAACAATCTCAATTTGCTTTACAGAATCATCAACTAAACGAAGGGAAAATACTGTCATCGATTTATTTCTCCCCCTATCCCCAAGTTTCTTTTGTTGCTGAAATCCTTTTGTAAAATGGCTAATTTCAATGAAACTAATCTTTTCAAATGGGATAATTTCCTGTTTTACTAAAAAGAAAATCCCATTTACACTCCTTACTTCTTTCTTTAATGCATCAAATTCCCATTTTTCACGATATCCGAGTCCTATGAGAGAGATAAAGAGAAAAGAGAGTGGGATTAGTGACCTAAAAGTGAACATAGATGAGAAAGGGACTGAAAATAGCCCTACAAGCATCAGTAATGCAAACATAGCATAAGAAATTTTATGAACCTGCGATATAGTATAATACATCAAATTATCGTTTTTTTTATGTAACTTCATCCCCATCATAGTTGTTCACTCCTTTAATTATCTCACTTTTACTATACTCATAAAATAAAGTGTAGAAAAGCGTATTTTAGTTTCTTTAATTCTATGGTAAGATGTACAAGGAAATGTATTTTTCCTTGATTATTGAGTTGCTATAAGCTACTCTATTATGAGCGCATATATTTCAAGAAGGAGATATGTATATGAAGAAAATTTTATCGATTGCATTAGTAATTCTCCTTGTCGGAGTCTTATTTGTTTCCTGTGGAAAAGAAGAAGAGACCGCCAAGGTTGAAACACCAGCTGCACCTGCTGTAACAAAAGCAGAAGAACCAGCTAAACCTGCAGAACCAGCTCCTAAAGTAGCTGAAGTTGTTGCTCCTGCTCCTGTCGCCCCTGTCGCAATAAAGGACGGCGTTGTATTTAAATTAATCAACGGTGCAGAACCAGAAAGCCTCGACCCACATCAAATTCAAGGTGTTCCAGAACACAGAATTTACGAAACAATCTTTGAAGGCTTAGTTGCTTATGATCCAAAAACTGCAGATGCTGTTCCTGGACTCGCAAAAAGCTGGACTTCAAATGATGACGGCGATCAATACACATTCACCCTTCGTGATGCTGTATGGTCAGACGGTGTAAAAATCACTGCTCAAACTGTTGTAGATTCATGGCTAAGAGAACTTAACCCAGAAACAGCAAGCCCTTACGCTTGGTTCCCTGGAATGTTCCTCAAAGGCGCTGATGCTTATAACTCTGGAAAAACTGGCCCAGAAGCTGTTGGAATCCGTGCTCTTGATGAGAAAACCTTCCAAATGGATCTCTTAGGACCACTTCCTTACGCTATTGGAGCATTAGCTCACTATTCGTTTGCAGTTGTGCCACTTCATGCTATTGAAAAATATGGTTCTGAATGGACACTTCCTAAAAACTTTGTAGGTAACGGACCTTACGTTCTTAGTGAATGGGTTCCTCAGTCCTACATTAGTGCTGTTCCAAACCCAAGATATTGGGATAAAGAAGTTGTTCAACTTGATGAAGTTATCTTCTATGCACTTGATGATAACAACACAGCATACAACATGTACTTAAATGATGAAGTTGATTGGGTAACAACAGTTCCTCTCGATCAGATTGAAGCCGCTGCCTTACGCCGTGATTACCACAGAGCACCACAACTTGCATCATACTATTATGTATTCCAAGTTGAAAAAGCTCCATTTGATGACGTAAGAGTAAGAAAAGCACTTTCTCTCTCTGTAGACCGACAAGCATTAGTTGACAACGTAACCCGTGGTGGACAAATCCCAGCTTGGGGTATTGTTCCTGAAATGGCTGGGTATCCTTCTCTCGGTGAACCTACCTATGATATTACAGCTGCTCGTAAATTATTAGCAGAAGCTGGATATCCTAATGGTGTTGGTTTCCCAAAAACAACTATCCTTTATAACACTTCAGAAAGCCACAAAGCTATTGCTGAGTTCCTACAACAAGAATGGAAAAAAGCTTTAGGTGTTACTATTGAACTTGAAAACCAAGAATGGGCAACATACCTTTCAAACAGAAACCAAGGTAACTTCCAAGTTGCTCGAGCTGGATGGGTAGGAGATTATCAAGATCCTAACACATTCCTCGACATGTTTGTTACAGGTACTGCAATGAACGGTGGAAAATATTCTAACCCTGACAATTATGACCTCTATATCAATGAAGCGACTACTATGAGTGGTTCAGACCGTATGGAAATCTTACTAATGGCTGAAGATACAATGATCAACCAAGATCAAGCTATTATGCCATTGTATTACTATACAACGAACAACATGATTGACACTTCAATATGGGGCGGCTGGTATCCTAACACAATGGATTACCATCCACTCAAAGATGTCTATTTGAAATAGGTTACTATAATTACCTAATTCGGCCCTCGATTAACTTCGAGGGCTTTTTCTTGCCTTGATGAGTATGATATAGTTATGTGTATGGACATTACCCTAAATAAAGCGAAAATAGAAGGAAGCATTACCGTGCCTTCTTCGAAGAGTCAAACAATTAGAGCATTATTGATTGCAACCTTTGCTCACTCTGTATCAATCATACATAATCCTCTTATCTCCTCCGACACAATGAGTTGTATAAAAGCCTGTAGAGCACTTGGAGCTATAATAGAAGAACATCCTGACTACTTGAGAATTGTTGCTCCTACTCAATTCCCAGCGTCGGTATCAATAGATTGTGGCAATTCTGGTACCACTCTCTATCTATTATGTGCAATGGTTGCTTCTAAAGAGATTACCGCTACCTTTTATGGAGATGAGCAGTTAAACAGTCGCCCTATTCAACCACTTCTTGAAGCTCTCGCAGACTTAGGGGTAGAGGTTTCATATCCAAATCACAATAGCAAAGAATGGTATCCCCCTTTCACTCTCTCAGGACCAATAATTGGGGGAGGAGTAAACATTACATGCAACACAAGTCAACATTTATCAGCACTACTTCTTAGTGGTGTAATGGCTCAAGAGAGTATAGATATCTCAGTTGAACTATTAAATGAAAAACCCTATGTAGAGATGACCCTCGATTGGTTAAAACAGCAGAAGCTCATTGTTAAACATAATACAAGCCTCACCAACTTCTTTATTCCTGGAAAACAAACATACAATCCTATAGATGTTTCTATCTCAGGAGATTTTTCTTCTGCTTCATTTTTCTTTGGTGCTGCAGCTGTAGCAAAAGGGACAATAGAGGTTCATGGGCTAAATAAAGAAGATAAGCAGGGAGATAAAGAGATTCTCTCTATATTAGAAAAAATGGGATGTACTGTTATCTGGCATGAGGATACTGTTGTGGTATCATTAGCTGAAAATGAAGAATTAATTGCAGGCACATTTGATCTAAATGCAATCCCTGATGCCCTCCCTATTTTAGCTGTTGTTGCCTCTTTTGCCAAAGGAACTACTACACTTATGAACGTACCCCAGGCTCGTATTAAAGAGACTGATAGAATCGCGTGCATGAAGAATAATTTAGAAGCAATAGGGGTGAAAGTCGAAGATACTATCGACTCTATTATTATTCATGGACAACACACAGTAAAAGGTGGAGTGGTCGATAGCTTTAAAGATCACCGAATTATTATGGCAATGGCAATAGCTTCCCTTAATACTGAAAGCCCAATTACTATTTATGGAATTGATGCTGTAGAAGTAACATTTCCAACATTTTTCACATTACTTGAAAGAATAAAACAGGAGAACTAATAATGTACGATTTACGTAGTGATACCATCACATTACCAACAAGACAGATGCGAAATGCAATGGCCGAGGCAGAAGTCGGAGATGATGTATATCATGAAGATGCAAGTATAAATAGATTAGAGAAAATGGCAAGTGAGATGATAGGTAAAGAAGATGCTATCTTTGTTCCAAGTGGATCTATGGGAAACCTCGTCACCCTTTATATTAATGGAGGGAGGGGAAAAGAAGTCCTTTGTGACATCAACTCGCACATTATTCAACATGAAGTGGGTTCCATAGCAAGCATTGCAGGAACCTTAAGTATAGGAGTTCCCACCACCAAAGGAATTCTTACAGCTGCCATGTTAGAACCTCTTATTAAAGAGAAATCATACGATTTAGCACAAACAGTTCTTATTGAAGTTGAAAATACTATTGGTGGAATCTGTTACCCTTATGCTAATTTAGTTGAAATAAAAGCATTAGCAGAGAAACATAATATGCTCGTACACACTGATGGTGCACGTTTTTTCAATGCAGTCGTTGCAACAAACACGGATCCTGTTGAATTAGCAGATCAAACTGACACACTCACCTTCTGTATCTCTAAAGGACTCGGAGCCCCAGTAGGATCTTTACTCTGTGGAAGTTCCCCCTTTATTGAAGAAGCACGAGCAATAAGAAAGATGCTAGGTGGAGGGATGAGACAAGCAGGCATTCTTGCAGCTGCTGGAATCTATGCCCTTACCAATAATATTACCCGGTTAAAAGATGACCACAATAGGGCAACTCAAATTGCTAAAGCTTTAGAACAAACAGATTGGGCTTTGTTTGACATAGCAGATGTACAAACGAACATTATCTTCTTTGCAGTACATGGAGTAAGTGGTAAAAGAGTAGAAAAAGTAATGAGAAATCACAACATTGCCTGTTTCGGAGGAAATGAGACGGTGAGACTCGTTACAAATCTTAATAACACACAACAAGACATTGATGAAGTATGTAAAGAGATTGCTAGAATAGATAAAAAGGAGTTCTTTGCATGAAAAGTGGAATCTTTTATTTCTCAGGAGCAGGGAATTCTAAAGCTGTAGCACAAGAAATAGCGAAAAGTTTAGACGTTGCTATATGCAAAAAGATGGGAGAAACAACTGTAGAAGACCTTAAAGAATTAGATCAAATAGGACTTATCTTCCCAGTCTATTACTTTGCTCCACCAACGCTACTTATCTCCTTTATACGCGATATCCTAGGAAAAGAAATTCATGATCTTGATTACCTTTTTGTGATCATGACTCATGGAGGAATGAGTGCATACGGCCCATCTATTACTGAACGCCTCATCGAAGAATCTGGATATGTTGCATCCTACACAGAAACCATCAAAATGATAGATACCTATGTTCCCATCACAAAAGTGCCCTCTAAAGAAAAACAAGATATCGTATCAAAATTAGCATTTGAACACGTTCAAAAAATAATAGAAGATATTAAAAACCAAGAAATTAACGTTAAAACGAGATTACCACTCAGTAATAGTGCCCTCCAACTATTTAAAAGGATAAGTGAATGGCGCTACAATTATGATAAGAAATTTGTAGTTGATTCCCGTTGTACATCCTGCGGAGTATGTGTTGAAAAATGCCCCGTAGATAATATTATCCTTAGTGGAAAAGGTATTGAATACCTCCACAACTGTGAACAATGTTTTGCTTGCTACCACCACTGCCCAACTCATGCAATTACATTAAAGAAAAAACCTCTGATGGGGTACACATACTATAAAGGACCCAAATATTTTACAAAAAGGGAAACGAAGTAATGAGCCAATTTGATAAGAAGATTGAGAGAAAGGGTACCGCCTCAGTAAAGTACAGTGAAAAAGTTATTCGCTCTTTTGCAAATAATGAAAAAGCTGCCCCTTTTTGGGTAGCTGATATGGACTTTTCATCTCCTAAAGCAGTACTCGATGCACTTCAACAAGAAATTGATAACAGCATTTTAGGATACCCCTATATTAAAGGTGTTGTAGAAAGTTTCATCTCATTTGCTCAAAAAAGACATAATATCACAATTGATCCATCCCTCGTTGCTATTGCTCCAGGAATGCTTGCATCCATTGCTACTCTTGTAGAATTGCACTCAAAGGAGGGAGAAGGGATTATTCTCCCCTTCCCTTCCTACCACCCTTTTGTAGATATCATCGAAAATCTTAATAGAAAACTCCTTTCTTGGCCTTTTAGTTATGATGATAAGACACACACGTTTTCATTAGATTTTCCTCTGTTAGAAAAATTAACTAAAGAGAATCATCCTCCTATACTTCTGTTTTGCTCACCTCACAACCCAACAGGAATTATCTTTACTCAAGAAGAATTAGAAAAAGTAGCAGAAATAGCTAAAAAAACAGAGATGTTTGTTATTAGTGATGAAATTCATGCTGACCTCTCGTTTGATAGAGTGAAACATACTCCTTTCTCATCTTTAGCTGCTTCTTATGGCACCCTGTGTGCAACATGTATGGCTCCTTCAAAAACATTTAATATTGCAGGAGAGCATTTCTCTGTTGTAATCTTTAATGAGAAAGAGATAAAAACCACATTTACTAACCGACTTAAAGCCCTTCAACTCTCTCCTGATGTCTTAGCAACGGTAGCATCAAAAGCTGCCTATGATGGGGGATATGATTGGTTAATGTCACTCATTGAGTACTTGAAGGAAAATATTAGAATAATAGAAGAAACCTTAGCAATGTATACATCATCCATTGTCTTTATTCAGCCTCAAGCCTCCTTTATTGGATTTTTTGATTGTAACCACCTCTATAAAGCTGTATTAAAAGATTCACAGCAGCGTCCCAAACTCTACGCAGCACGGGGAGATGGTGGACTACTATCGAGATTCTTTGGTCAAGAAGCAGGTATTGCTATGAATGACGGCTCGTGGTTTGGACCTGATTATGCTGGATTTGTGAGATTTAATTATGCAGCTCCTAAAGAGGAAGTAAGAAATGCAATAATAAAAATATGTGAAGCTGAAAAAATACTACTAGAGAGAGGATGAGTTACACCCATCTCTCACTATTTTCTTGTCTGACATAACAAAGAACTGCTTTTACTTCCTTCTGATAAATCATCTTCATAGCACTCTTGTACACATCAAGTTGTATTTTGTGTAAAAGTGGATCTATTATTTTATCTGTTTTAAAATCAACAATAAGAAGATAATCTTTATATTCTAATAAAAGATCAATGATTCCATTTACCGCAATAGTCTCCCCATTATGAACAACTCGAGCAATAAAGGGAACTTCACTCTCCATTTTTTGGAGTTCAGGAGTGATTAGATTGTGGTAAAATTGAGATGAAAAGAAGATAGTACTCATCGTATATATATCTTGAATCATAAGCGTCTTTTCACTATCTAACAGCGAGATGGAAGCAAGGGAAGAAGGGATTAAGGAAGTAATAACTTCTTTGGTTATCAAATTCTCATCATACGTAAATGAATCACGCAGGTGATTAATTCCATATTCAAACACCCCGTGTGTCCACGTGCCAAACATAGTATAGATGTTGTATTTCTCTAATATCTCATCACTTTTATAAGAGGTGAGGATATCGAGTGGATTAATCTTTTTATCACCATCTGCAACTGCCTCTTGTATTGATGTGACACCCATCACTCTTTGTGGGTAGATGATCTCAGGTTCACTCTTGTGATACCAAACTTCTTTCGATTGAGCATTTTGGATAATCGTTTTTCGCGATATTGTCTCTTGGTTATCTCTTTCAACTCTTGCTACTGTTTCCTCTGTGAGAGAATACTGTCGGTCACCTTCAATCAGAGCCTCTTGAGAATTGTAATAGACCATAGATAAAAAGTTTTTTTCTATGTATGAGTCTTTAAGATTTCTATTGTTATCATATGAAGTGATTAAGAGATGGAATTCACTTCTCGTACAAGCAACGTAGAGTAATCGCTTTAACTCAGCACTCTCACTCTTCTCTAAAGATCTTTTTTCAAGTTCAAAGACAATATTTTTATATGTATTATTTTCTCTCATATGACGAGGAATCACAATTATATTCTCTTCATGTTCATGATAGAACACTTCTGGAGTTTTCATCACTCTAGCACTCCCACCAGCATTAGCAATAATTACAATAGGAAATTCTAATCCTTTACTTTTATGTATAGTCATAATATTAACGCCAGATTGAGAATGAGAAAGAATTTCTAACTCTCCCATCGCTTCACTCTTTCCAAGACGAGGCCGAATAAAATCTAAAAAGGTAAGGAGATTTCCTCCCTTTCTCTCGATATCAAAAGCAAGTTCTATGATGTATTCGAAGTGCTCTAAGTAGACACTGTAGGAAGGAGAAGAGAGGAGATGATTGCGATACCCACCGCGATACCAGATGTGGGTCAATAGTGATGAGATAGTACTCGTAGAACTCATTTGAACAAGTTCTGTATACAACGCTTTCACTTTTTCATATTTCTCTTTTTCACCAGAAATAGGAATTTCTATTTCACCAAATATCTGGTTTTCTTCTCGTCCTCTTATTAAAACATCAATAACATGATTATCATCAAGATTACAAAAACCAGAACGTAGGAGCGATGCATAAGAGACTACGTCATCAGGATACATAATGAGCTGCAACATGATATAGATGTCATTGAGGGGAGCTTCAAGAAAGAGAGATTTCACAGAGGAGAGGATGTATGGGATATGAGCTTTTCGTAACTCCTTCTCATAATACATTTGGGGACTTGTTGTCCTTAATAAAATAGCAATATCGTTATAAGATGGTTTTTTGATTTCTCCGTTTACTTCAATAAGATATTCATCCCCCTCAATCATTTCTTTAATTCTTTGTGCTATGAAGATTGCCTCTTGTTCAAATCCAACAGGAGCCTCTTCTCCATCGAGACTTATTGCATCTGCCTCATCTTTATCTTGGTAAGGAATAATAGCTAATGAAGCTTTTGGGGTAATCATTTCATGTTTTTTTACTGGTTCAAGTGGGGTAAAAGAGGCTTCGAAGTCCTCAATTGCCCCTTTAAAGACTTGTTTGAACAAGGAGTTAAATACCCCAATAAGATGCTCTTGTGAGCGGTAATTCTTTTTTAAAGATATAAGACGCCCACCAGAAGAGACAATTTGTTCATAAAGTCGTTTAAAAACTCGTACATCAGCTC
>Ga0075111_1000508_pt1 | contig 18186 bp, 17 predicted proteins | sample AntAceMetag02UKK_FD_69787 | JGI IMG/M metagenome (GOLD analysis project Ga0075111, IMG submission 69787) | Saline lake microbial communities from Ace Lake, Antarctica - Antarctic Ace Lake Metagenome 02UKK | ecosystem: Environmental > Aquatic > Non-marine Saline and Alkaline > Saline | place... | reverse complement strand
ATTATGCGGAGAAAAGGATACCAGTAACGATTTCTATTATGATCCCATGGACTATCTTTTGTTTCACGGTATAGATCCAGATGATTATCAGGGGGGATACCATGTTTCGAGTTTTCACAAGCAATTCAAATATTTACTGAAATTTCTCTCTCTTTCTTTCGATAGATTATCAACACACATTAAACCTTAAGGAGAATTTATATGTATTTTAAAATCATTGCAGAAGCAAACCAATATAAGCTAACAGAAAAACTATTAAGACAATTACCTCCCTTTAAGCGGATGCTTGTACTAGAGCAAACAATGCGAGATCTTCACAAGCATCTTCAAAGTAAAATTAAATTTACTCATCGCAATGATGGGTTTTTTGAGTTGCGAGTAACACTTGGATTCATCAAAGAAGAGCTCCTTCCACTAATAAAATTATATGATAGATCTTTTATGGGAAACGCTCCGACAAGTGAACAAACACGCAGATATCAACTCGAAATGAATCAATACACCCATCAGCTAAGTGATTCTTTAGAGTATTACGTGGCTATTGATCAAGCCATAGATGCTGTTCCGTCTAATCTCTGGCCCATCCTTAAAAATATAACGATAAATTCGTTTATTACCTTAGATATCAGCTCCAGAACCATGCCTCATTCACAACGAATTTCAGAACAAGACAATAACAATAATCTTATTCAGAAAATCACTGATCAACTTATCAATTTGGCTAAAATTGAATCCCTTAATCAAAAATGGCTTGATGCAAAATTATTACCAAATGAATTTTATACTTATGAAACGGAGGACTATAGCAGAATTCATAACGGGATGCTTAAGCTTGAAAAAATATTTGAGAAAATAAACGATGAGAGTACTATTCCGAAATTTCTTTATGGTGGTTCCTACGGATTTAAAATCGAACTACATTTTAATGAAGATAAACCAGCTGGTTATGTTGGTGGCTTTAGTCAAAGTATCATCTATATAAACCCAGACAAACCCAGTAAAGAAATTGAAGCATTCCTGCTATCACAAATAAAAGAACTGGATTAGCATAATCGATTTAATAACTGTTTTCGCAAGAGTCAATTGCTTTCTGAAAGTTCGTCAGCTCCTCTTTCAATAATTCATACTCCATGGAATCAAGTGAAAACATTGAAAATTCAGAATCTGACTCCTCAATTTCAATTTCTTTATTCATAATTTCTTCTTGAAGCTTTACTTGTCTCACCTGAAGTGTCGGAACAGCTATTTTTTTAGGATATCGTTTAAAAAAAATAATTGCATCTAATCGATCTGATACTTCCGCTGAGAGTATTTTTTCAATATTTACTTTTGTTAGTTTTACTATTACTTTATCAATACCCAATTGCATTTCCTGTGCTAAATCATTCAATTCTTTTTCAATTAAATACTCTTTTATTAACTCCATTTCATATCTGGCGTTTTCATCTCCAGCGTTAATATAAGTTTCGATTATTATATTTCTTTCTTTTTGATCTGCTTCAATAAAAACATTAATTTCATCCATATATTGAATTCTATGACAAATATTTGACATACCCATTAATCCTGATTCTATATTTTTAGCTTGATGGCTTCTAACTCTACCAGTCATTTCTTCCTGTGCCGTTTCTGGAGCTAATATTGCTGGCACATCATCCATTATTTCTTTCAGTTGGCCAAGGGGATTCCCCATCTGCTGCATTGCATCTAATAATTCTGTTAAACTATTTTCTGGATCAATTAATGCCACAGTTTTATTTTTCATATCAGGAATATATCGATCAGCTCTAGAATAAATTTCAGTAATCTTTTCTGGTTTTTGGGATTTAACTTAATTCCCATAATCTTTCTTTGCAGTCTCCAAGTAATAGATTAATTATTATTTTAATGGAAAGATCGCTTCAATACACGTGCCGGGGATTGTAAATGGTGTCGGATTTAGGCTCTCTCCTTCAGAATCTGACCAAACGTATCCAGCTGAAAAAATGGATATCTGAGGAATTAGAATACTAGCTAAAAATAAGCCCTGCCCTTGCCCTCGAATGGTTTTATTCAAACTAACATAAAGCTGTAGTGCTTCGAGGATCCTAGGTTGCCTGTTTTCATCTAAAGGAAATCCTGGCCCTTTATCCATAATATAAAACTTAAGTTCATTTGCGGTATATTTAAATGTAATTACCCCAACCCGACCACCATGTTGAAAGATGTTCTCTGATAATGGTGCCATTCCTGCTAAACTAATCATAAGCTTAGCATAATTTGGATGGTCGGCTGAAAGCATTTCTCCTGCAATTGCAATTGCGTCACTATATCCACTCGTGTGCTTGCTAATTAAAAAGGATTGATATCCTGTTGTTGCAATCTTTGTACCATCAAGCTTAATTTTATTAGGTGAAAACGTTTCCCATAAAGTCTGAATACTTGAGTCTAAAACTTGTGAGATACTAATAATTTTTTTTCTCATAATAATATATCGAGAATTCTTTTTCAGAATTTCAGTTTTAATTTGATACTGTTTTATTCCTATCCATCATTTTTGTAAGATTTGTGACCTTCATGAACCGCTCAAAGGTTTCGGGAACAAAAGATAACATCAATATTTTCATTCTTGTTAATCTATTAAAAAAGGAATAAAGTATTTGCTATGATTCATCAAATAAAAACAAAAGCAGAAATCCAACGAGTTGCCCAACTGGCAAAAGAAATTTGGACCGAACATTTCCTACCTATAATTGGGCAAAAACAAGTTGATTATATGTTAAATAAATTTCAATCCCCAGAAGCAATCAAAACCCAGATTCAAAAAGAATCATATCACTATTTTTTTATAAACGATGGATCCAATAATATTGGCTATTTTGCTATACAGAAGCAAAACAGAATATTATTTTTAAGTAAATTATATGTTAATAGAGAAAACAGAGGTCGCGGATTCGGAAAAGCTGCGTTAGCTTATATCATTGAATTCGCAAAAGAACACACCTTAAATAAAATACAATTAACTGTTAATAAAGATAATACTAATAGTATAAAAGCTTATAAGAAAATGGGCTTTGTTGTAACTGGTAAGCAAGTAATCGATATTGGAAACAACTTCGTGATGGATGACTACAAAATGGAATTTGGTGTCTTATAAACTACGCACCGACCATATGCTGAGATTCCATCCATCCAACTAGATCTCGATTCGTAACAGGTTTTACTAAATAATGGTCACAACCCATTGATAGCGCTTTTTCATGAGTTTCGTTACTTCTATCCGATGTAATCATTACAATTTTTGAACATTGGTCTGGTTTTAATCCCATCCGTCGTTCATTAACTCGTATCCGATACAATACCGTTAAACCATCGACTCCATCCATAGAAACATCCAAGGTTATTAAATCTATCTTTTTACCATCGTTAATTGATTCCGTATAATAATTGAGAGCATCTGTACCAGTATCCATTTCGTTACAATTACCATAACGTTCTAATATCGCAATTAATTTTTTTCGACTAATTAACTCATCATCTATAACCAGTATTTCCATAAAATCTCCTACTCACTATCTATTAAATTTATACATACTCTTAATTGTATACTATTCCACATTCACGTAAGCGTGATATAGCACTTACTGTTACTCCGCTACAATCATACTCCAGTCATATAAATTAATAAATACCCTATACGACGATAACTTATTAATAATCTCTACTTTTTCATGTAAACCCTATTATAACGTATATTTTTTGTTGCTACGGGAATTGACGTGGTTATTTTTCTCGATTCGCCTAAAGAATAAATATTCAAAATAAGGTGGGATATCTACTCTTTTTCTTCGATATTTATACATGACAAATAATAGTATTAATAACAAAAAGACAAAATCTCTTCTAAAAAATAAGGTAATTTCAACTAAAAAAGAAGAGAGCATTGGTCTATTCAATATTTTTAAAACAACATATCGCCTTCATGCATTAGTCAAGCAAAATGCTTCACTAGAGCAATATATAGAGCTAATTCGTCCTTACATCTTGAATAAACAATTAAACGCCATCACGAAAGAAACACCACTACAAGTAATACTATTCATCCAGAAAACAATGCTTAAAGCTCTTCTTAATACCCATACCCTTAATGCTTATAGTGGCCGAATTATGACTCTTAAAAAAGGAGTTCAAAAATATTTTCTACGCCATATTGAAACTGGTGAAATCGTGGAAAATGGTTCCAGGTTTTTTATACAAAGTAGAGTAGAAAGCAATAAGATATATGTCACAATAAAATCGATCCTAGAAGATCTAAACGGCAAACAGTATGACAAAACAGTAGAACTTCCAGTTGAGCTAAGTCCTGACAACAAAATGTATCTTAACGTTCCAAATAAGGCAGACCTAAAGGGAAATATTATTAAATACAGACAATTATTTGTCTATTTTGAAAATGGGTTTTGCTATCTACATCTTAATTCTGACAATTTCTATACTACGATAATCGATATATTAATGGAACAGAATACACCGAATAAACTGCTTTTTCCTGACACAGCAAAAACAGCGGATGGACGTTCTTTTATCAAGCGGGGTATACAGACAAATTTGACACAAACACTAATTACGGCAATTAAGCAGAATGTTGACAGAAACATTTATACCGCTGAATATGCTGAAAATCTAGCTAGTGAAATCTTCAAATTTTTATATGGCAATCGCACATTCATCCCCCTATATAAAGGTGAACAGATAGAAGGGCTAGCGAAGCGCATAACTCTAGCACAAACAAATGATCTTGTGCCGCTTCATAATCAATTACTGGATGCTATTCAAAAAAATATAACCATAGAATTCATGTCCGATAATACCTGCAAAATTAATGGGAAACAACTCTATAACTTTAAAACTTCTCATTTTTTACTGAGAAAATTAAAAATATTACTTATACAATATTTACTTGCAAAATTTTCAAATATTTTCACTTCTTATAGAGTGATTACAAGAAAAATAAACCTTGATAAACAACTAAAAACTCCCTCTAATTATCCTTTTTCGGTCAACACTGGCAGGCTGACAGGAAGTATTCAAATAGAACCCATCTTCAAAGAAGATGACATATATACCAAAATTGAATACACTTTTTCTCATCCATTAGTAGATAATATCGATACAATAAGAAAAGCAACTCAAATACATTTGCTTACAAGCCACAAAGATGTTCTTTTATCGGATAATACAATATTTCTTAGCGAACATATTGATGATATGAAGCTATCCGAAAACGGAAGAAAACTAAGCATTTTTCTGAAATATGATACATTCGGGCAAAATATGGACTTGATATTAAGACCTCTTATTGGTGTTGCTAATCAGCTCCCCTTTGTAAGTTTTAACAAAACACAATTTGCTATTAAAAATTTTGATTTACCCCCTATTGAACAAAAATATTTTTGGAAATTTCTTGCAGAGCAAAACTTATTAGATGATAATAATCTCTTTCATGCTACAAGTGAAAATGTAGGAAAGGTTTATAAGCAACTTTCTGATTGTGCTCTTGCACAAAACACTATTAACATAATACTGGATACTCTTATTGATAATATCCCGGAACTACCATTCCTATGGATTACAAACGGAAAACTCATTTTGATTCAAGATTTCGCTGAATTGAGTGTCTCTTCCTTTATTTATGACCTTTATAAAACTCAAACCTATCAAGATGATAAATTGGATCTATATCTAAAGAGAGACCTCCATGCTTTTAAAGCTCTGTTTAAAAAAATTACCACAACTTCGACACTCAGTAAAAATATTATACCGCTTATTGAAAAAATTAATGAGAGAATTGCAGAACATGAAAACAGACCCACTAAATCCCCCTAAAGGAGGACTTTTCTTATCAAGCATATTCCATTGGAATTTTGGATTCAAATTACCGATATACTTATATGAAATCTAAAAATAATAATACCAGCACTGTATCGGATACTAAGTTTTTACTAATTCGACCCCAGACTTTTGTTCCATTAGGACTAGTAAATCTACTTGAAGATAGCATTAAATAACCACAGCTCCAATAGAGCGGACAAAAATGTTATAATATGCCTATTATGGTGCAATCATTAATTAAGCGTGATCAGGATTTTTTTGATCTTTGGGCAGAAGAACTTTCAAAACTCAACAAAGATCTATTGGATAAAGAATTCTTCACAAATCAATCGCAGCTTTTGGTTAAAAGCATCTTAGATGCAAGCAAAACGCTTAAACCCAACATCAGTGAAAAAGAATTTTCCTCAATAGCGAATATTATGAAAGTTCTAATATCGCTCCAAGAATGTGATGTCTGTAATCAAGACATCATCCATTACTTAGAGTCATTACTGATTACTACTGAAAAAGCATTCGCAGGCAAACAAGATAGCGAAGTAGCCAAATTTAAAAAAATACTAAAACATATTATGACCTATACAAAAAACCAGCTATCTAAAGAAATATTTCTAAAAGAAGAAATTGGGTACTTAGCAAAAAAAGCAGATCACAATATGCTTTCAATGGTTGGATCATCTAAAACAATTAAACAGTTAATACAGGACATGAAGCCAATTCTTGATAACGAAGTAACCGTCCTAATTGAAGGGGAAACTGGGACCGGGAAAGAGTTAATGGCGCGCGCAATACACACCAATAGCCAATACAAAAATGGACCCTTTATTGCGCTGAACTGTGCAGCTATTCCAGATGATCTAATGGAAAGTGAAATGTTCGGATATAAAAAAGGATCCTTTACTGACGCAACAAACGATAAGCCAGGCAAAATAGAGCTGGCCCATAATGGGATTTTGTTTTTGGATGAGATTAATGAACTGTCGACGAAGCTTCAAGCAAAACTCCTGCGAGTTTTACAAGACAAAACAGTCATTCGCCTTGGAGAGGTTAAGGAACGAAAAATTAATGTAAAATTTGTATGCTCAACAAATAAGAACCTAAAAAATATTACCGAACAGGGTAAGTTCCGAGAAGATTTATTTTATAGAATTAATGTCTACAATATTACCTTGCCTGCATTACGAGATCGAACAAATGACATACTACCACTTTCACAGCACTTTCTAGAATTACGAACAAAAGAGTTTAATAAGCAAGTCTCTCATTTCTCAAAGGATGCACTTAAATTACTTACTCAATATAACTGGCCAGGCAACATCCGAGAGCTCGATAATGTTATTACGCGTGCAGTATTAAAAGCCAGTTCAAAAATTATCAATATTGATAATTTAGATATTTACCTCACGGTTCCTGCAAATGCCTCAACTGCAACGGGCAAAACTGATCTAAAAAATGTTGAAAAACATCACATTACCTTCATTATCAAAAAAAATAATGGAAATTTAATGAAATCATCAAAGGAGCTAGGGATCACAAGAACAACTCTTTATAACAAAATCAAAAACTACAAAATTGAAACTTAAATATGCCAACGTTACGAGCAAAAACCAAGATATCATTTAAAGTCACTCGTCGATACTTAGAAAAAATTAACCTTTTTTCTCAATCCTATTATCAACTATATCAGAAATATGCTAGCAGTTCTTCTCACTCAGAACTTGATAATAATACAGAATATAGCTCGGAAGAAAACTTAGAAACTGTTCTAATAGATCAACTTGAAATGCTAAGTCTAAAAGAACGTGAAAAAAAAGTACTCGAATTTTTCATTGATGAACTTGACGAATCTGGATTGCTCAGCAATTGGACCGAAATAAAAACAAAAGCATTACGTCTTTTTTCAAACTTCTCTGATCGAAAAATTGGTGACTTGCTTAAAATTTTCCAAACACTTGAACCAGAAGGAGTGGGAGCTAGATCGGTTAGCGAGTTTTTAATCATACAAGTTCGAAATTTTGAAATGGAGGATGATGCTTTTAAAGCCTTATGCATCAATATCTTAAAAAAAGAGGATGAATTATTAGGGGGACATATCAACTTTATTGCTGAAGAATTTGATCTTCCGAAAGAAGAAATTCTCGATGCACTCTATTTCATTAAGAATAATTTAAACAACACACTCCCAGGTAGGCTATACTCTAATAAGAAAACTCAATTCTCAGTACCAAGCGCTGAAATTCTTACTGAGAAAGATACATTTAAAGTAAAAATGCTAGAAGACTATAATTTTGTTCAAGATCCCTTTATTCTAAAGGACTTAACTGAGCGAAAAACTATCATTGAAAACATTCTGAAGTACTTTTTTAGCTTACAAAACATCAAACTGTTTCAATCCGTCGAATATCTTATGCCGGTTACTCAGAAGCAAGTGGCCGATGAATTAGGCTTATCCTATTCTTTTGTTAATCGGATCGTTAACAGAAAATATATTCTCTTAAATAATAATACAATTTTATTACGAAACTTATTTCAACGTAGCATTAATAAGTCTCAACAAACTGTTTACTTTTTAAAATCGCTATTTAGAAATACAAAATATCAAACGATGCCTGATATTGAAATTCAAAAAATTTTAAAGGAACAAGGCGTTTCAATTGCAAGACGAACAGTAAACTACTACCGTAACAAGATAGGTCTCTTATAATTCTATTATACTGGCCCACTTTTGCGTAAATTTCTCAAGAGGAAACCCAATAACAGTATTTAAATCACCGACCACCTTTTCAATTAAATAACGGTTCACTAATTCTTCCTGCACACCATATGCACCGGCTTTATCCAATGGGCCTAGTGGTGGTTCTAGTGCTAAATACTGTTGAATAGGTTCGTCCATATCTTTTGCATTAGCCTTAAAAATTACTTCTGCAGTATCAACAATTGAATAGACCCGTTCTAAATAACGGTCAGCAATAACAACTGCTGAGGCAACAGTTTGTTTCTTCCCAAGGTGGTATCGGAGCATCTCTTCTGCATTAGCCCTATTTTCCGGCTTACCCAGAAGCTTTCTTTCCGACTCATAATACACAATTGTATCGGATGTAATGACAAAACGATCGCGATTATCTTTTTTGTTTTCTAAAAATATTTTTTGTTTTTGTAGTGCTAGATAATGTGCTATTTCTTTCATATTAGGAAACATAACAAACTCTTCTTTGTCAGAAACTGAATCTGTTTTTATCTTGGGAATGATTGATTGCAATAATGATCTTCTTCGTGGGGATTTAGAAGCTAAACACACGGTTATGGACTTAGAATCGAAGCCGTTCACCTTGAGAATTCTAATTATCTCATTTTTACTTTTCTCTATATCTTTTTGTGCCAGTAATTTCATAACTTATAAAAAACATAAACCGTTGTCAATTCCTGCTGTTTTGCCGTATTATTATATCATATATATCGTATATCAATATGTTTAGTATTCGTATTTGGGGCTTTATCTTTAATGGACAATGGATTATTACAAAAAGAGGAAATCTTTCATCAGATCATACACGATCTAAAGAGTCCCCTAGCATCTGTTTTAGGTCTCTCCGAAATATTTATTAGAGTTCTTTCTCCCGAAATGAATGAAAACCAGAAGGAAGTTATTCGTAAAATAAAAAAGCATACACAATTTGCTCTTGAGTTAATAGAAGACCTTTTGGAAGTACAAAATCTAAATATAAATCTAAGCGTTGAAAAGAAACCAATTCAAATAAAGACTCTCATTGAAAACTCAGCTCAAGGGCATTTAATAAAAGCAGCTGAAAAAAATATTGATCTTTCAGTGCAAGTAACTGATGATATTATAATTCCTGCTGATGAAAGAAGATTAAAACAAGTCTTGGATAATTTAATTTCTAATGCGCTTAAATTTTCACATCCCGAAACACAAATAACAATAACCAGTGATCATGATGACTCATTCTGTTATATAAATATCTCGGATCAGGGTATCGGAATTAAACCAGAAGAGATGCAAAACCTCTTTCAACCGTTCTCTCAAATTAGCGGTCGACCAACTGGTGGAGAAAAAAGCACAGGCCTTGGACTCAGTATCGTTAAAAAAATTGTTGATATGCATGGAGGCGATATCAATATCCATAGCGTTCAAGATAAAGGTAGTACTTTCACAATTAAGCTTCCTCTAGTAGAATAATCATTATGAGTATTTCAATCGTTGGATCTGTTGCATTTGATACACTAGAATCTAGAGAAGGTACTAGAGAAAAAATATTAGGTGGTTCTGCGACCTATGCAGCAATAGCAGCAAGTAATTATACAAGTCCAGCAATGATTGGTGTTGTTGGAAAAGATTTCCCTCAAAACTACTTCGACTTATTATCAAACCGTGGAATCGATATCTCAGATCTTGAGATTAAAGACGGAAAAACCTTCCACTGGACAGGCAGTTATGTCGACAATATTAATGTTGCACAAACAGTCAGCACAGAAATTGGTGTACTTGAAAACTACCAACCCAAAGTGAATGCCAAAAACGCTAATTCTAAAATATTATTTTTAGCAAATAACGACCCAGATGTTCAAATGGAAGCAATTAATCAATCAAATAGCGACATCATCGCAATGGACACAATGAATCTATGGATCGAAATAAAAAAAGAATCCCTTATTCGTGTCATCAATAAATGTCAGCTTTTATTTATAAACGATACTGAACTTAAAATGTTATCTGAAGAATACAACTTAATAAAAGCAGCATCCTGGGCATTTGAAGCATTTCCAGGCTTAGAATATTTAATTCTGAAAAAAGGTGAGTTTGGATCAGCCATTTTTGGTCGAAATGCTGAAAAGTACTTTAGCATTGGGGCATTCCCCTTAGATTCTGTTAAGGATCCAACTGGGGCTGGCGATTCTTTTGCTGGAAGCTTCTTAGGATTTATTAGTGATAAAGACTATACTTGGCAAACATTAAAAGAAGCATTATTTATTGGCACCATCACATCCTCTTTTACCGTACTTGAATTTGGCCCTGATTCATTACTGAGTGCCGGAAAGAAAAATTTAGAGGAACGACTTGGTTTGCTTAAAAAATATTCAAGCTTGTAATCTAATAAACAAAAATAAATTTTCAATAAAAAGGAGTTAATTATGAATTATAAAGTAGCAGATATGAGTCTTGCCGATTGGGGTAGAAAAGAGCTAGATGTAGCTGAGCATGAAATGCCTGGGCTTATGTCGATACGGAAAAAATATGCAGTAACAAAACCACTTCAAGGTGTTCGAATCATGGGAAGTTTACATATGACAATCCAAACAGCCGTACTAATTGAAACATTAGTCGATCTTGGTGCAGATGTGCGATGGGCCAGTTGTAATATATTCTCAACACAAGATCATGCCGCTGCGGCAATTGCAGAAACCGGTGTTCCTGTTTTTGCCTGGAAAGGCGAATCCTTGGAAGAATTCTGGTGGTGTACAGAGCAAGCACTTACTTGGCCTGGAGACTTAGGCCCTCAACTGATTGTTGATGATGGCGGAGATGCGACATTAATGGTTCACCTAGGCGCAAAAGCCGAAAAAAATGCAGCAGAACTAGATAAAGAAACTTCCGCAGAAGATGAACAGGAACTCTTTAAATTATTAAAAAATACACTAGCAGCAAATCCAAATAAATGGTCAAACATGTTGCCTGAGCTAAAAGGTGTTTCAGAAGAAACAACAACTGGTGTTCACCGACTATACCAAATGATGGAAGCTGGCGAATTATTAATTCCTGCAATTAATGTTAATGATTCTGTTACAAAATCTAAATTTGATAATCTTTATGGTTGCCGAGAATCATTAGTAGACGGGATTAAACGTGCAACTGATGTAATGATTGCTGGTAAAGTAGCCGTAGTTTGCGGATACGGAGATGTTGGGAAAGGTTCGGCTCAGTCACTTCGCGGACTTGGCGCAATCGTTATCGTAACAGAAATCGATCCTATCTGCGCACTTCAAGCAGCCATGGCTGGCTTTAGAGTAACAACTGTTGAAGATACTCTTGGTGAAGGTGATATTTATGTTACAACTACTGGGAACAAAGACATCTTAAGAGTCGACCATATGGAAAAAATGAAAAACCAAGCTATTATTTGTAATATCGGTCACTTTGATAACGAAATAGAAGTTGCAAAACTAGAAGCATTCCCTGGAATTAAAAAAACAAATATTAAACCACAAGTTGATAAGTACACCTTCCCTGATGGACATGAAATTTATTTACTAGCGGAAGGAAGACTTGTTAATCTGGGATGTGCAACTGGTCACCCATCATTTGTAATGTCTAACTCTTTTGCAAATCAAACTCTAGCTCAGATCGATCTTTGGGAAAACAAAGATGTCTACGAAAATAAAGTATATCGCCTATCCAAAAAGCTAGATGAAGAAGTTGCACGACTGCACTTGGAAAAAATTGGCGTAAAGCTAACAACATTGAGCACAGAGCAATCAGACTATCTTGGAATACCTGTTGATGGTCCTTATAAACCAGATCATTATAGATACTAGTTCTATGTAATGAAGTATCATGTTCTGACACTAGGGTGTAAGGTTAATCAGTACGAAAGTGATCAAGTCAGTAAACAGCTATTAGCTGGCGGGTTTCAACAGTCGGAACTTGTCGAAGAGGCTGACTTGATTATTATTAATACCTGCTCAGTGACTCACGTCGCCGACCGAAAAGGTCGTCAACTAATTCGTAAAACCGAAAAAGCAAACCCGAATGCAAAAATCATAATAACGGGTTGCTCAGCAGAAAATGCTACGGCTGATTTACCAGAAGTAAAAAATGGTTTATTTATCAAGAAAAATGACTTAGCCGAAAAGATTGACGAGCTTTTCGGAGCAAAACCCAATCATGGATTAGTTCTAGAAGAAAGGAAGAGTCGTAAGTTTATTCTCATCCAAAATGGTTGTAATTATTTCTGCAGCTACTGCATTATCCCCTATGTACGAAACAACATTTATAGTGTCTCTCCAAATGATATTCGAATACAAATAACACATGCATTGAAACTTGGCGTTAAAGAATTTGTTCTAACCGGAATAAACTTAGGCACATACAATTATCAGGAAAAAAATCTCTTAGCACTTCTAAAAGATATTACATCCATACCTGGAGAGTATCGCATTCGACTGAGTTCGATTGAGCCTAATTTAGTAAGCGAAGATCTCTTGGAGTTTATCGATGCAACACCAAAGATCGCCCCACATTTACATATCCCGCTGCAGGGTGGTTCAAATGCATTACTCAACGCAATGAAACGTCGATACAAATTAGAAGACTATCTAACATTACTTGATAATATTGATAAATTACATCGAAACGTATCTGTGACTGCAGATCTTATTATTGGCTTCCCTACTGAAACTAAAGAAGACATCGAATCAACCTTAAAACTACTAAGTAGCGGCAAGTTCATGAATTTTCATCTCTTTGCATATTCTCCAAGAAAAGGAACTCCAGCTTTCGACATAAAGCCAACGTTCTCTAGCAAGCAAAAAAAGGCACGCATGAGTGAATCGTTAGCCGCTGCCAAAGAGAATAAAACAAAATACTTAAAACAATTCATCGGGGAAACATCGACAGTGCTAATCGAGGAACAAAAAGGTGATTACCAATATGGTTATAGTGAAAACTATTTCAAAGTACGTATTCCAAAACCCGACGGCTCAATTCTTAATCAGTTTGTAGACTGTAAATTAGTTAGTATTTTTGAAACCGATAACACCATAGGACTAGAGGGAGCTCTTATTTAGCATGATTTTCTCATATAAAATTTCTTATCTTTATATTTTAGCTCTACTAATTTGCTCTCTTCTATTAATCTATCAACTATAATCCAGTTTGTTTTAGCCTTTTTTAATAATGCGTTTACAGCATCTTCTCTCATTGGATGCACTGCGGTTATGCTTAGCAAATCTTCCTCAATATTTCCTGTAAAGGCAAAAGCATTACCTTCGTAACCAATGAGATACTCTGCATTAATATTTTTCTCTTTAAAAAGCTGATATGCTGTATTTATAAATTGTTCGTTAGCTGGTTTGACCCATTTTTCCACCGGTGGTCTGGTTGGAATCGCGATATAACTCTTTGCATTCTTTAGACCAGCAATAAAATTGCTTGTTTTTTCCATTTCTGCTAAATCATCATTAATCCCTTGAATAATCATAGTCTCTGTAAGCAACTCACCCTTAAAAATGTGTGAAAATTCTGTTATACCCTGCAATATCTTATCAAGCTGCAAATATTTGTGCGATCTGTTTATTTTGTGCCAAATAGTTTCACTTACAGTATCAATCTTTAAAGAAACCCAATCCGCTTTGGATAAATCAGCTCTAACATAATCTTTCCATATAAGGGAAGCATTTGTGATAACAGCAATTTTTATACCTAATTTTTTAAGTAAGTCTATTGATTTCCCAAGAGTAATATCCAGAGTGGGTTCACCATCTGAAACAAATGTTAGATAATCTATGTGCTCTTTTCTATCTTGAATATCATTGATTCTTTTTTCTACAGCTTTAAATAAATTTTCAGGTGTATAAAAAGCTCCTCTTTCAACCTGCATACGTATTGTTTTCCCCACCTGACAGTAAATACAGGCATAGCTGCAAATTTTCGGGGGAATATTGTTTATTCCTAAACTATGACCTAGTCGCCTTGAGGGAACCGGACCAAACGTAAGTAGATTATCAGTATTCATTTCAGATTAAACTTCTTTTGTATTCGACTTGTTGATCCATCGAAATTGGATTTTTTATTTCTTCTTTCAATAAATTTATAACAATACACTTGGTCATGCTAGGGCTCCTTTTTATTTTTTTAATATTTACCTCTTTTTCTAAACAATAGTATTAACGCCTGAGGGAGAGATCGAAATCCTTCGGTCTCTCCTATCTTTGATGACTAATCTTCTTTAGTCCTCTCTCGAATTTTGTTTACTTGCGCTCCAATTGTTTCGAGCATACCCTCTAGATAACCAAGTTCTTCTTTTAGTTCCTGCTTAGTCGGTTCATTATTCTGTCCGAACCCATTCAAAGGCATTGTTCTACTAAAACCAAACCCACCTCCGCGGGCATATCCACCGAATGCTCTTTGTCTTGAACCATTCGGAACACAACCACCACGGCCCCAGCCAGTTACTGATCCTTGCCCTAATGGTCCAGTTCCATCTCCTCTAGGCATATTTTTCACCTCCTTTCGGCAACATATATAGCGTGCCAGTTATCCCTTCAATCTTCAGAGAATGAGAATCATTCTCACTAATATTATCCCGCTCACAATTATTATTGTCAATCAGATTTTTATATTCACTATTTTTACAATTTCCTTGGCAGCAGATACACATCAGGCCTGAAAAAATTTGATAATCCTTATGATATCGGTCACTTTGATACCAAAATAGAAGTTGCTACAAAGAATAAAGCAAAATACTTAAAACAATTTATCAAGGAACAAAAATCGGAAATTTAAATATAACTGAATTTATTCATTAAACCCATCGATATATTCTTAAACAAATAAATGGTGCAATTTATGTACAAAGTTATTTCAAATTCTAATGCTCGTTTTGCTTATCGCCTTTTAGATGGGATAATCAACCATCGAAAAATACTTGATAAACGTCTAAAAAAAGATCACCTACGAACAAATGAATTTTCACAAGTAGCCTATTTTAATGATGCCATCGCAATTGAGGTCTTTGAAAAACAACGAGCCAATTCGATTTCGATACTGGCTAATTTAATAGAACACGACAAAGAACTTAATGCCATCATATCTTGGCTAAACCATGGTGCAGAAACTGCCTATAACAGCGGAAATATTCTTATAAACAAGGGGTTAGCTCGGGCTATTCGTTTTACTCTTTTTTTAATGAATTCCAACTTCTCCATCAAAAAGAATAAATTTTCCTACACCGAACTAATCAAATCCTGTTTTATTATTCACTCTGAACTTCGCCCTTATACTTTTAAGAAAGCTATAGAATTTGGAAAAAAACCTTATACTCGTGATAATTATGAATTCTTTGAAAAAGAGTTTATTGACGATTTCAGGCTAAGTCGAGATAACTTGGATCACTATGCTATGAAAGAATATCCTTTTTTAGCTATCGCCCGTGTGATAGAAAAACAACAAGGTGCTACCTATGAACTAGACTACGAAACTAATACTCCTCAAGGAGAAATCTTAGACTTCGAAAAAAACATCAACACACCTGAACATTTATTACTTCACTTTGCTAACGTAGCAGAAATGATTACAAATGAAGATATTTTTGCAGACACGGGTTTTCATAAATTTATATGGGACTCTTTCCCCAATTATCTTATAGAAAATTCTGATACATTATTTAATCATATTCTCCCCCAGATTAATCTAAGCTATGCTCGCATCATTTCAACTATCGCTAAGCATTATGGCCTTTTCGATTTTGCAGATTTAATAGCTCAATTTATTTTTCAAAAAACAAATCCTGAGGATCATGCTAATATCGTTAAGCTGATTGAAATAAAGTATAACCGCAGCCATGAAGATGTTTTTTATCAGCTTGAAGGCCTAAATCAATCTTTAAATCTTGTAGCCACAGAACTCAAAATTGCAGAAAAAAACAGTTGGTTTCGAGTGCGACTAAAAAACACTTTAAGCATTCATAATAAGATTAGTAATCGAAATCAAGTCTTTAAACAAATATATGATAACTATGGCGCTCGTGGAATTTTTAGACATACTCAAGATATGTTCCAATTTTTTGATGCACTCTGCAATAAAACAGACTTCAATGCAAGTTCAACTTTTTCAACAATCTACTTCTCTTTTTTTAAGCATGTACTTAAAAATGATTCCAAAACTGTTTGGGAATTATTAATAAAAGAAGGGGTTATCCAGCAAAAAACAGAAAATACAGCAAAAATAACTAATAAAATACTAGATAATGAGGAGAAACTGCTAGAACTATTAACAACTGATTCCAAAATTGATCAAGGGCAAGTAATGCAATGTTTATTAATGTTGAAAGAAGCAGCTCTCAATGTGCGTACGCCATTAATTCGATCTTATGTTGTTAAAAATGGTCTCCTCGATCAGTTTATGAATCAACGTGGTTATGATGCAAATACGTATATTAAAAAGAATCAGTACCAGTCTATTCATATCAATATCCCTGCTGGAATTGAAATTAAAATCGGTAATCATTCATTCTGTTTTCCATATGGGTTTGAGCTACAACTCCGAGATCTAGCAATGGATAAACACAATCAACTCGGAAAGGGAGCTCATTACTCTTATAAATATCCTGAATTAAGCCAGCAATTTAGCACATTATACTCTGGATTTAGCTTTAATCTAAGGGAACGTTTTGAAAAAAGGAGAAAAGATATCGAGGGTAAAATAGTTATTTGTGTAAATGGACGAAACTATTTAATGAAGGGCCAGTCTTTCGATATTAGAAAAGCCAAATTCTTTAACAAAATTGGCTTACCGAAACGATTATTTAAACCGAAAGTAGCAAAGGCTCCCAACCACTTTCCAATAAGAAAAAATATTCTTGAAAATGGTGCCAATGTTTTTGTAAATGCCAGCATTAAGCCTGGCGTATCCGTTCCAGATAATCTTGTTACATTATTGTATTGTTTAAAAAATGTATTGATACTCAATACCATTTGGGGAGAGGGTTATAACATCAAGGTTAGCGCTGGAAAGTACTCAACTATTTCAAACAAAATCACTAAAAAACAAATGCTTAAAAAAATTATTGAATACAATAAAGAAGATAAAGAATACTCATTTACTATCGATGATTGTTATTGGTTAATCGGCTTCCAAAATAAAGAAGATCCAAAAAGTTTCTATCAGTTTCTTTTAAAAAAATAAACAGCTTGAAATGCGCTTAAAGGGGTTGTTATCTTCTACTCTTTAGTAGAATTGTCTACCAAGCTCTCTTCGCTGACAGCTTCATCATTCAACGTTTTACGAAGGATTACCGTAAATTTTGATCCTTCCCCAACCTTACTTTCAACTTCTATCCTCCCATTATGATGGCTAATAACTTCTCGAACCAAAGACAACCCCATGCCAACTTTATTCTCTTTAGTTGTAAAGTGTTCTGTAAATATCTCCGATAGATTTTCATCGTCAATACCAATACCATCATCCTCTATTTCTATATATATATAGTCATTATCACCATATGTTCTTATATTTATAATCCCCTTTTTACTGCCTTCTTTTTTTGCTTCTATTGCGTTTTTAATAATATTCGTAAAAGCTTG
>Ga0075111_1000501_pt1 | contig 18256 bp, 6 predicted proteins | sample AntAceMetag02UKK_FD_69787 | JGI IMG/M metagenome (GOLD analysis project Ga0075111, IMG submission 69787) | Saline lake microbial communities from Ace Lake, Antarctica - Antarctic Ace Lake Metagenome 02UKK | ecosystem: Environmental > Aquatic > Non-marine Saline and Alkaline > Saline | place... | reverse complement strand
ACCTAACAGGTTTCCTCATAAGAAAGCTTTCTGAATTATTAAAGGTGTGCTGCGCTCAGACGGGTAAACCTGTTAGGTTTTTGTGTAAGATATGGTGTAGTCATCCGATGAATAGCCCCGGAGTTTATCCGTGTTTCCAGAACTGTGGCACTTCGGTTTAAACGTATTCATCGGATGACTAGCCGGATTTAGTCATCCGATGAATCGCCCCTGAGCTTGTCCATGTTTTCATAAACTGTGGTACTACGGTTTAGAGGAATTCATCGGATGACTTTGTAATTTTGGTTGGTTAAAAACCAACACTTAACGCCACCCAAACACTCCGCCCGTAGCCATTAATACCCGATCCGTGGGTGCGGTAATCTTCATTAAAAATGTTGTTGAGTCCAGCGCTTAGTTGCAGGGTTTTCCAGGTATATCCGGCGCGGAGATTTAATATATTCCATCCGGGTGTGCCACCATCGGGTATTCTTGAATCGCTGATGTCGCCACCCGAAAGCCTGTCCTGTTTTGCTGCTGCAAGCCACTCCAGCTTACCCCAGAACCCGGATTTATTTTGGTAATAAATGCCAAGCTTACCATTCAATGGCGGGATGCGCTGCATGGGTTCAGCGGCAGTTTCGTTTTGGCCATAAGTCCAGGTTATATTCCCATAGCCCGAAAAATTGGAAGTGATCTCGTATTGCAATTCGGCTTCCACTCCATAAATGTACGATTCGGCGAAGTTCTCTTTCCTAAAAACTTTTTCTCCATCCAGGGAATCCGGCCCATAATAGGTGGCTTCAACACGGTTTATCTGGTCTTTTATCCAATCCTTATAAATAAATATGGAGCCTGAAAATTTTTCGTATTTGGCTTTAAGCCCCAGTTCAACATTCACCGATTTTTCGGGTTTTAGGTCGGGATTCGGGATTTCGATACCGGCGTTAAAAGTGCCAAAGCTGCTGAGGTCGTTTATGTTTGGTACCCTAAAAGCTGAATAGACCGACCCGATCAGGTTAAAGTTTTTGTTGAGGTGATATATTAGCGAGGCACTTCCCACCAAGGCTGATGGACTAATGTCGATATTGCTGAAAGTGATATCCTCTGCTTTGATTTTGTATGTATTAAATCTCCCGCCCAGGATAAATGAAAAATCACTTATATCGAGGGTATGTGAGCTATAAATTGCGAAACTACTTGAAGTTGCTCCATCTGGATAATAACCCCGTTTTTCTGTGGATGCCCCGTTTTCATCTTCCCTTGTTTCACTATTTACCTTATCAAAATAATATTCGATACCCGAAACAAAATACCAGTTTTCGCCTGGTTTTGAATTAATCTGGATAGTTGCGCCATAAGTATTCACAAGGTCATGTTCGTAGCTCGTTTTTGTTGATCCCGATTTTTGTAGTATCCTTTGCTCGTCAGATTGGTTATACGAAATTGTGGTGTTTATTTCCTGGTACCATTTATTTTTAAAGTTTGATTTTAGCCTTGCGTAGCCCAATTGCCTTATTTGGGGATCGAAATGGTATTTTATATAATTGTCGATGATTTTGTCGTAGCGCGGAACATCCGTTTGTTTGTTGTATTGGTAGGCAAGGGTAAATTCCTGGTTATCCGTAATTTTCCATTTAAATTTCATATCGCCTGAATAATCTTTATATCCTGTGGGCGTTTGTTTTCCTGTGGTGTCGCCACCCACGATATCACCAAAATCGTTATAATTAAAACCTCCTGTAAAAGCTATTTTTTTACCTGAAATATTAATTTCTCCCCGCCCTGATTTTTGCATGTCATCACTCATCCATTTTCCATGCACACGGCCTCCAATCTTTAACCCATCCGGCGAGTAGGAGGGGGCTTTGGTGAGCAAATTCACCACACCACCCAGGGCATCGCTGCCGTAAAGTATAGAGCCGGCACCCCGCACCACTTCAATTTTTTCGATAATTTGTGGGGCTACTGTGTTTAAATATTGGTTGGGTCCATAGCGGTAGGTAGCATTGTTGAGCCTAATGCCATCGATCATGAGCAGGTTTTGGTTCCCGGTAAACCCTCGAATAAAAGGAGAACCGCCACCATGATTTGTTTTCTGGACAAAAACCCCCGTTGCACCTTCAAGGGCTTCAGGCACCGAGCGTGCGGACTCCTGCGCCAGGGAATTCGTGTTTAAAACAGTGATGGCTTCCGGCGAGGAAAAATCATCGGTTTCAACACGGCGGGCGGTAACAACAAACTCGTTGTTTAAGGTAATATTGGAGGGTTGTAAATAAATAGAAATACCTGAAATTCCTTGTTGGCTTACAACAATTTCTTTTTCCTGTGTTAAATAACCAACAAGCGAAACCCGTAAAATGTATGTGCCGGGTTCAATATTATTGATGATGAAATTACCCGAACCATCGGCAGTAGCTCCTTTACCGGTGTTGATAAGCTGGATGTTTGCATTGGCAACCGGTTTGTCGAATTTTGTATCATAAACTGTTCCTGAAATATTTTGGCTTTTTAAAACAACATTTACTCCCAACAGTAAAAAGGCTGCAATAAAAAACGCCCTGTTCATTATTTGTCCCTTTTAAATTTAAAACTTAAAATTAGCTCCGATTCTTAAAAAACGTCCCATTGCAGGGTATAAAAACTTAGGGTCTGGTTGCTCGGCATTAAAAGAGCTTTGTATATACCCTGTGGAGTTGTATGATTTATCGAAAATATTATTTACATCAAGATAAACCATTACAAAGCTAAGTTTATAATGAATCCTTGTATTTAAAACTGCATAAGCATCCAGTTTTTCGGTGTTATCATCGTCAAGGTAAATTCCACTGGCACCGTTCATCAAAAGGCTTGCCCCAAAACCTGTTTCCGGGGAATAGGATAGCCCGGCAGCATAAACATTTTTGGGAACTCCCTTCAGGGTTTTACCATCGCTTTCACCACCTGAATATTTTACTTCGGCATAGTTGTAATTAATAAATCCATTCCATAGCTTATTTACATTTAGTTTTATACTCATTTCGAACCCTGTATGTTCCGTATCGAAAATGTTTTTGTATCGATAGGTGTCCTGGTCAAAATCTATTTCATCTTTTACTTTAATATAATAAGTTGTAAGGTTTATTCCGCCGTTCACCTTATCCGAAAATTTAAAATACTGGTAGGTGCCCAATTCATAGTTCATGCTGGTTTGGGGTTTTAAATCGGGGTTGGAAAATGGATCACCTTTTATTTCCACCGGATCGGCATCAAAAAACACGTAGTAATTTAATTGTTTAAAGTCGGTTCGCTGATCGATTGTGGGTGCTTTAAAAGCATGGCTGTACCCCATAAAAATACTTCCTGCATAATTATCGGTTTCGCCGGTGCTTAGGCTCAAGGCTATCTTAGGGCTGATCTGCGAATTAATTTTGCTAATGTTTGTATCCGGGAGATCGCCGTAAAAGTTATCCGAAATAAAATCGTACCTCACACCAGCATGAAGCGTTAAGGGATCGGCCAGTTGTATTTCGCCGTTGAGGTAGGCCGCCGATTTAATTCGTCCCCCGGTACCTTTAGTATCCAGCGAATCCCAGGGTGAATAATTATTTTGGTAATCGTTTTCAAATCCTTTAAAAATGTCGTAGTAGCTATTGCTGTATCCCCCGTAATCGGCTTCAATGCCACCGCTTATTGTTGCATTTAATTCAGGAATACGGCTAATAATTCTTATGGCCAGGCTAAGCTGGTCGGTGGTGAGCTCGCGTTTTTTTGTGTTTGCATAAATGGTGGTATCATAAATGCCAACCGGAAATATGTTCCCGTTACCATCGTCAAATAAAATACTTGGGTATTGCCCGTAAGTACGGAATTGCTCCGTGTTTTTATGGCGATAATTTAAACTGACGTTTAGATCGGCATCGCGGTTTACCTTGGTGTTAAAATCTAAACCGGCAAGGTACTTTTGATTGTTGTTACCATCCTGGTTAAAATACGACAGCGATTGCTCCCTGTCTGCCTCAATCTGGGTATCGGATAAAAACCCGGGGTCATCAGATGTTACAACTTGATTATAGCTGCTAAAAGTTAGTGTTGAACTTTGGCTTAAAGGAAGCTTTACTTTTCCCCCGAAATTTATCGAGTTCCATTGGCTGTTTTCCCTAAAACCATCTGTTGCATTGTTGTTTACGTAAATATCATAATTGCCCTTGCCGGCAGTGCCTCCATGGGCAGCGCCAATATTATAGGTGTTGTAGGAGCCATAGCCAATATTGGCAGTTGTAAAGTTTTTACTTCCCTTGATGGTTTTAATGTTGAGTACACCGCCCATAGCAGCATCCCCATAAAGGGCCGAGGAACCACCTTTGAGTAACTCAATTTTTTCGATTTGGTTTACCGGTATTTGGCTCCAGTTGGCCAATCCTGTTTCCATATCATTAATGGGAATCCCGTCAACCAGCACGGTGAGGTATTCGGCCTCACCACCACCATAAAAACCCCTTATGCTAACCTGCGGGTTGAGGCCCATGCCATCGGTGGATGCGGAGTAAATCCCGGGGATATAATTTAAAACCCCGGTAAAATTCTGTGCCGGTATTGTTTTAATTTCATCTGATTTCAAAATTTCCATCGAGGCACCTGTCCCCATCAACTTATTATTGTACCTGTTGGCCGTTATCACAACTTCATCGATGGTAATCTGGCGGAGGGAGTCTTCGCTTTGAACATAATAGTCTTGTGCTGAAATCTGATGGCTGCTTGTGATAAGCATACCAAGAGTTAATGTTAACAATACAAGAGATCTAATATTTAGGCAATTAATCATCCTAATCATATTTAGTTTTTAAAATACAAAAGTATTATCATATTTTAAAATATGTGTACAAAAAACTATTCAATTATTAATCGCTTTGTGATAATTTCACTCCCGGTCTCCAGCCTCAAAATGTAAACTCCTGATTTGAAATCTTCAAGGCTAATTTTCTGATCGTTTAAGAAATCATAAATTGCTTTTAATAATACCCCTTGTGAATTATAGATAAAAACAGCACCTGTAATAATTGAGTTATTTCTGCTTGAAATTATTATTTCATTTTTAGCAGGGTTTGGATAGATACTGATTTTCTCATTTAATTGTTGTGGTTGAATATTGCTGCTTAAAAATTTAATTTCGGAAACTACTGAGATGCCATTTGATTGGAATCTTGCTTCATAATCAATTGGCTTATCTTCAATATAGAAAACAACATCTTTGGATTGATTATTAGTCAACACTTTAAAAAACAAATTTTCATTGTTGTAAAAGCCATCTTTATTTTCAGTTAATGGGTCGTCTCCAAAAAGTGTGATTGTTGTGTTTTGGCCATTAATTGGGCTTACACCGTACATTTTTCCCAGTTCATCCGATGCAATGATATAGCTTCCGTTTTCAATAGTTGAGGTTGTTTGTTCAGGAAGGGCAATTATATGGGTGATGGGTGTTTTACTGGGTTTTAAGAAGTCGGGTATGGTTTGATTATTTGTTTGATTCAGGTTGCTTTTTAAATAAGTGCAATCAGGAAAAGTAATCAATGCATCAGCGTTCATAAATACAAAGTAGGCTTTTCCGGCTTCAAGTTTTCCAAGTGTGTTAATTCCAAAGGCAGGCCAGTATAAATTCCATCCGGCTACCTCTTTGATCAAAACAAGCTCAGGAATGTTAAAAAGGTTATGTATGGTAACATCACATTCAGAAGGTACGGGAATAAGGTTCCATCCGGCATTTAGCTGTAATGTTTTGTTTTGCCCCCTGGTTCCTGAAATTGTAAGGCTCGCTGCATTAGATAACTTGATTTGATAGCCATCGGAAGTTACCCAATTGAGGATTGTATTAATATTTTGGGCAGGCCAATAGATGTCTCCATCTGGATTTTGAAGGATAATCAGATCACTCAAAATATCATTAAACGCATTTTCAATACTATTATCGTAAAGATTAATAGGAGTAGAGATGCCGCTCCAACCTTCAGGTAAATTCAGCTGCATCGTGCGAACTGGGTTTAAAAGTGTGAAATTGAAGGATGTGTTTTGATCTGAAATTATAATCGTGTCTGTAATACTTTCATACCCTTCAAATGATATTTCAATCGCATAATTTGTTTTAAATACTTTATTCAGCAAAATCAAACCTGTGGAATTTGTAGTTATTTCATAAGATTGTGTGTACAAAGTGTCTAAGCCAATCATTTCAAAACTAATTCCGCTATAATTTGTCGAATCTTCGAGGCTGCATAACATCGTAATATCTGTAAAGCGCTTGATTTCAATGGGCTCTGATAAGATCGAATCTGATGTTGAGTTTCTATATACTGCCTGAACTGCATATTGGAAAGTACCGTCTTCCTGGTAGAATAAATCATCTGTGAATCCCGGTGTTTCAATGTCAGTCTGATAAATATATAATGGGCCATTATCTACTTTTCTGAAAAGATTGTATGAGTCAAATCCGGTTTCTTCTTTTTGCGCAGCGGTTGGGCCACTCCAGTCAATTTGGATCTTTGTAGCTTCAACAATTCGTGTGCTTATATTTTGTGGAACTGGAAGGCAGTTAATGCCAGGGCTATTACTTAAAGCTCCCCTGTTTTGCATTTCATCTTCAGCTTTAATCGAAAAGTATATCGAGTCGTTGAAATACACTTCGTTAAGGTCAACCAAATTTAAAATTAATGAGTCCTGAATTCCTGAAACAGACGGGTAAGGTGAGTTTTCGATAAGGTAAGCCGTGAAATAAACATCTTCCGAGATTATGGGTTCAAAAGAATAACGGATGTCATATCTGTAAGCTTTGCCCTCAGTATCATCATTTCCAGAGGCTGTCCATTTAATTAGCAGTTGATTGTTGGTTAGGCTTTCAATTTGAATATCATCTATTACTCCGGGAGCGGTTAAATCGCTGGGCTGCGGTTCGCTGTTGTAGTAGGAGTATGCTAAATATTCGTTTCCGTTATACATGTATTTTACCTCTAAAGTATCTCCATTAGAAACATTTATATCGCTTTTTTTATTGATGGAGAGGTTGAACTGTCCAATGAAACTAAACTGATCAACTTTGCGACAATCAACAGGGGTTTCTTCAAGTGTTCTGGTGTTTTGTAAAACAACTTGTTCATATTCGTTTTTGCAATGATAGTTTTTGATTTTCACGTACATGTTGTCACTTTCGTACAGGTTCACTGAACTGAATTTAATACTGGTGCTAACTTGTTCCTGGGTGAACACGATTAACTGTTGAAAAGTGGTGTCTGTTTGTGATCCATCGCTGACGGTTAACATCAAATTGTGTACGCCCTTTTGATTATCGGAAGGAGTCCAGGTGATGATGTCGTCAGAAATAATTATTCCCAGGGAGTTTTCGGGGGCTTCAAAAACCAGCGCATCACCATCGGCATCATTTGCGGTAAGGGTAAACTGGCTTTCTTCATCAACGATAAATTCAAAATTGCTTTCGGGATTGAGTGTGAAGTATGGTGGGTTATTTCGTGTGTTGCTGGTGAAAATTAAGTTTTCGATATTACTTGCTTGACTATATGTTCCATTGTCGTTGATAAAGCACGACCAGATTTTATATTCATTTCCTGCCTCCAAACCACGCAGGTCTGTTGAGTATTCACCAAAAACAGTGGCCTCGTTAGTTCTTCCGGTAGAAATATTTTTGAAGAAGACAGTAGTTGCCACAATGTTTTCCAATGTTGGACGATCCCAGGATGTGTTTACAGATTCGCCATTTTGAATTGCAGAAAATCCTTGTGGGGATTCGATGTTTACATCATTTTCAACCAAAATTGATCCCGGAGCGTACTGAAGAATTGGAGCATTGTAATTGTCTTCAACTCTGCAGTAGATGTAATATTCGCCATTTGGTACATCGTCATTTTGCCAGGTAAATTCAAGGTTTCCGTTGTTTACAACGTTGAATTCATCAATCAGTCGCCCGTTAAAATCTTTTTTATCATCATCATAATATACCTGCACATTAAGTGTGTCGGAATAATCATTAAAAGATAGTGAGATTTGATTTGATCTGGTACGATCAGTTTGGGGTGCATCCGTAAGTGTAGTAGGTTGTTGGTTTAGTCCCATCGTTTCGAGTACAATATCTCCTTCGTATTCGGTCAGGAAATACCAATCGCCTTCCAAGGGTTTTAACACAGACATGATTGTTTGATTATTCTCTACATTTTTCTCATAATGAAGTGAGTTCGAATAATCGAAAATCTGGCCTGATGGGTTTTGTATTGAGAAGTCGAAGGGGGTGGAGTTTATTGTGTCGCCAGCTATAACTAAGAGTTGGCCGGTATTCTCAGGGACCTGGAAGACTATCGCCTGCTTGCCATCAATATCTCCTTTCCAAACTTTAATAAGTAAATTAAGGTTTTTCCCAATATAGTAATGAAACCAAGGGAAACCATTTTTGCCAAATTTCATTCGTTGGGCAAGGCTTATCCATCTTAGCTCAATTTCAGATTGAATTATATCGTTGTAGAGGTCAATTCTTGCTGATCCCACGTTTTTGTTTTGTGCCCAGTTTAAGGGCCAATCAAGATCTTCCGGCGTTTGAACTCCCAAAAGTCCGGAGCCTCTAATCTGGCCTCCAACCAGGCTTAGTTCGGTGTGGCCTTTAACAACTCCATTAAGGTTGAGGTTACATTCTGCCAATAAGGATCCTTTTGGTCTGTTGTATTCAATGTAGCCATCTGAAACAGTTTGATCGAAAATCTGGAATTCGCCACTACCTTGAAAATAATTCATGGGTTGGATGGATACTCCGAAATCATTCAGTTTTACCGGAGAGCCCAGAATTGGCACTTCTACTCCAACAGAAATATCAACATTTGCAATGATTCTCCAATCCTTAGTGGCCAAATCTTCTACACCACCAGTAAGTTCTGTGATAAATAAACCCGTTGGTCCAAGTGGTATTTTTGTTCCAATCGAAATTATTAGTTTATTTATTTTTCCATGGCTAAACTCTATTTCAGCACCAACGCTTAATAATTTAAATCCCTTTTCCTCGAAAGAATCAATAAACTCGTTGAATGACAGGCTGTCGATTACCTGGTTATTTTCATCAACAATTTCTACCCTAAGGGAATCTAAATTGTCGGGAAGTAATGATGCGTCAATTACATCTTTTGGCTTTTTAATGTTTCCTGGTATGTTTAGCGTAAAACCTCCCCCGTAGAGTTGTTCGTTGGTGTTAAAGTATAGGTGGACATCTTCAAGCGAAACAATGCCAATATTCGCACTAATTCCGTCAATGTCAACAGATGTTTGTTTGCCGTTTGATTTGGATAATATCCTGCTGCCCGCCATTTTTTTTACGAAAAATGGAAGGTTGTTTGCATATTCCTCAAGAAGGTTATCAACAACTTTGTCGATGGGGAACGGCATTTTTGCAATGCTTTTAACTTCAATAAAGTCACCATCGCTCGCAATGGTTAGCTCACCAATTGTGATATTAAATCCACCTATTAAAAAAGTGCCATCTAATAAGTATCCGGTTGTAAGTGGTAATAAACTTCCTTCTTCCGCATAATATTTAAATGCAATATTATTGTCTTTGATCCAATAATCACCAATATCTTTAATTTCTGCGGCAAAAAACCCGCAATTACCTTTTACTTCAGGGTGGGCAAGGCTGGGTCGCTTATCGATAATAATATTTCCGTCAAACTCCAGGATGTCGTTAATTCTCACCGAACCGCTAAGCGTAAAAACATTCATGGGGTTTTCTTCAATTAAATCAGCATAGGCTGAAAGGTGGTTATTAATTCGGAGTGAGTTTTCAGAACCGGGAAATAGTTCGAAATCCGAGACGAATGTAAAAGCATAGTTAAGTTCAACAATTCGGTTTTGAGTTTCAAAGCCCTCTTTTTTCACGGTAATGTTATATGTTCCCAGGGGTAAATATTCAAAGCTGTATCCACCCAGTTCATTGGTGGTAGTTTCGAAACTATTGGCCTGGTTGGATAAGGTAACCTGGGCACCTTCTATACCATAGTAACTGTTGAATTCCATAACATCACCACTAAGTTCTGCATAGTCATCAAATTCTTCATCGTAAACGCATCTTACTCCCAGTTTGTATCCCAGCATTCTCGTAGTACGATATATAGTCCCGGCATTATAATCGAGGCGATGGTAGTAACTACTATAAGAGTTGGCTTTGCTGGAAGTCCAAAAGTAAGAGTACTTTGCTATTCCGCTAAAGGATCCATAACTGCTGCACAACCCTCCGGGGAGTCCGGTAAAAGCACTTTTGTTGTTGGCCATTGTATTTGGGGACTGCCACAAATTTGTACCTACCTCTTTTAACTTTCCGCCGCCATCAGAGCCCCTCCATCCTGTTGTTTCCCAAATTGGGTCGTTTGCCGGGTATTGGGAGTCGTTGAAACCTGATAATTTGTTCCAGTCATCATCTGTAGGAATGTGATAGTCTTCGGGGCAAATTCCACGGCTACCTTCCTCATCAGAATAATTCATCAATTCATCCCACGAATATAATGCACCGTATTGCGCGCAATTTGCTTCCACGTTTCCATAACAATATTTTTCGGTGATGCTGTTGTTTGAAGAACTTTGGTTGCCTTGAATCATCTGGCCAAGGTTCAGGTTTTCTTTCATCCAGCATTGGTTTCCGATTTTGATATTATTATAGGTGTTGCCCTCGAAAGAAATTGTTGGCATTCCGGGGCATGGTTGAATGGGCAGGTTGGTTGCGTTCGGGTATATCCCGGTAATAATGCTTTGATCGATGTGGTATGTAATTAAAGTTTCTCCGGTAATGCTTCGTATTGTGTACCAAGTGCCGTTATTTGACCCATTCCATCCCCAGTTGAATTTGAATAAATGATATGTGTCAGCGTATTTAAAAGCATAACAAACTAAAGCGTGGCCGCCTCCATTAGCTCTACTTCCCCTATAATATAATGGTCTTTGTGCATTAATTTCTGCCCGAATCATTCTTTCCCATGAATCCCAGGAAATCAACGCATCCTTTGATTCAACTGCGGCATCGTCTGAAAAATTGAAATAATCTACTAGGGCATCACGAGCTCTGGTGGCATTAGATCCTGAGGTACAATAGCTATAATCCATGTTTACTGCAATACCACTATGCCGGATTATTTGCGCAACCTCAGCATTATGTCCAGTTAGTGAACCAGGCATGCTTTTCCAGTTATAAGTTGTGTTTTTAAAGTCAGCATCTTGATTTCCATACGATGGATCTGGTAAACTACAGTCTGTGGCATTTTCAGGATCATTATAAGAATTTGATCCCATTCCTTTCGCCGGCCATTCCCAATACCTCATTATCTGAGAGATTGCTATGGCTACGCAGCCTGCCGGGCATCGGTTGTCATAACTTACATCCCCGATCGGGTGGCTTCCCCCGGTCTGTGGGCATTGGGCATTATAGTATTGTCCCTGCCCCCACGAAAGATTACCTATAGCCACTACTTCATTACTGTAGGTTGTAGTTTTAGGTTCCAGATTTTTTGAATTTGAATATTTTTCCCAAATACTTGTAACTTCAGGAGATGCTGTAAGATTGGAATTTATAAGAATTTCCATTTGATCGGCATATCCTTGTAACATGTCGTTTGCTGCCGGAGGAAGTGCGTCCCAATATTCCCCTGACCAGGTTTCGTCTTGTGAGTAGCTTAATACCGGATAAGCCCGGTCATCTGCAGAAACAACAAGATACCCCCGTGGTTTTACATTAATAAAATATAACAATGGTTCCCCCTTAGTATTTGCGAAAGTCTGTGCTATGCTTGGGCTTATTAATTCAAGCGATAGTTTGCCTGCTTCAGGAAATGAATGAAAACAATAGGCAGCAGCAATGTTTTTGGCTTTGGTGCTGTCGATTTCAATAGCATTCGTGGCAATGCTCACCAACAAGAATGAAAAGAGGAGCGATAGTAGGTTTATTGTTTTCATTTTTTTTAGAATTATAGTTATAAATAAATATGTCAATAAGTTAAAAGGATTCTTCAATAGAAGACCGTAAAATTACATAATTGAAACTTTCAGCAGGCATTGAAGAAAATTTAGATTAATTATAAATAGTAAGTACCCTGCTAATTGATTGGTTATTATAAGTTTGGTTAATATCTTTTTAAAAGTGTAGCAATGTTTTTTAGCAAATGTGAATATAAATATTTATTTTTGTTTCGTAATCAAAAATTGACGAATATGAAACTAAAAAATTCTTTTTTGTTAAAGGTTTCTTTTATAGTACTGTGTGCTACACTTCTTTTCGCTAACATCTCTGTTTATTCTCAACAGCTTGATGGAAAAAACGGAATAAATAAAGTATCTAAAAACCTGTACTCATTAAATGGAATAGAAATTAATACTAAGGAAAATACGGTTCGTATTCCCTGTTCAGTAAATATGGATAAAGGTTTAATTGAAGTAGCGTTGTGTCATTCAGAAGGGAAAGTGCATGAGAGCCTGCTTGTTACCGAAAATACTCCCATCGAAATACAAACAGCTTTATTACTTATAGGTTTAAACCCGATGAATTCAATCGATGAAGGTTCAGTGTTGGAATCTGAAGAAATTTCTTTTGATAGATTGGAAATTTTCCTGGTGGTTGAGGCTGGGGGTAAAAATAAGGAAAATCGTTTAGAATATTTTATTAGGGATGAGCGAACCAAAGAAGCTATGAAACCATGCGATTGGTCATTTAGGGGTGCTTCAAAAGGTTTGGATGGGAATATTGTGATTGATAATGGTATTTCGGTGATAGCAACTTACCAAGATCCAATAGCACTTATCGAATTAAATAGTGATGATAAACAGGACGATGAACTGTTTTATGTAAATAGTTCTTTTGGCTTAACTAAGGGGCAGGAAGTAAGCCTGCTTATTCGTAAAGCAAATAATTGATTTTATATTTTATACTATGAGAAAAACCATACTCGCGGTTATTTTTATTTGTGCAATTAATCTTTTCAATATTTCAGTTGCATCAAATAAAAATCCTATTGATTTATCATTAGCCAAAGAAATTGACCATTCAATAAAGGACGGGTTAAAATGGCTTCACAGTCAGCAGGAAGATGATGGATCATGGCAACACTACCCGGCAATTACCGGGTTGGTACTTTCCTCATATTTAAGGGCACACCCAAGTATTTCAGTTGATGAACCTGTAATATTTAATGGTTTTGAATTTTTAAAAAGTTGTGTTCACCCCAATGGCAGTATCTATCTCGATGATATGCCCAATTATAATACCGCCATTTGTTTGGTGGCATTTAAAGATGCTAATTACCCTGGTTTTGAAATGATAATAAAAAATGCTGAGGATTATTTGATAGGGCTGCAAATTGACGAAAGTGAAGGTTTTACTGCTGACAGCCTTCATTATGGTGGTGTTGGTTATGGTGGTGATGAGCGGCCTGACCTATCTAACCTTCAATGGGCTATTGAAGCTATGGCATTAGATGACCCAAAGAATACACGGCCTGAAGAAATTTTGACTCCTGAGGAAAAAGAAAGGGTAGAAAATAAGAAGGTCTTTTATAATAAGACGTTGACTTTTTTAGCAAAATGTCAAAATCTGCAAAGTGTAAATCCCGAAGCCTATTCTCAAAATGACGGGGGTTTTATGTACGAGCCCGGGGCAAGTAAAGCCGGTGGCACCGATTCGTATGCCAGTATGACGTATGCCGGTTTGAAGAGTATGATTTATGCGAATGTGGACAAAAATGATGTTCGGGTACAGAGTGCCCTAAACTGGATACAATCAAATTATGCTGTAGAAACAACCCCCAGAATGGGTAAGCAGGGATTGTTTTATTATTACCAGACGATGTCTAAATCGTTAAATGCGATTGGTGTAGAAACAATTACAGATAGTGCTGGAGTTGAACATTTCTGGCGCTACGACCTGGCCAATCAAATAATGAAAATACAAAATATTAAAGGCTTTTGGGTAAATGAAAACGGAAGATGGTGGGAGAATAACCCTGTACTGGTTACAGCATACTCAATCCTGGCACTTGAAGAACTGGCCGGGTTACCAGAGTCAACAACAATTAAAAAAAGGAAAAATATTTTAGTCAAATAACTATTTTCTTAATTATTAAATTCACAAAAAAGGAGGATCGAATGAAAATGAAATCGTTTACCTATTTACTCGTAGGTTTATTCTTAAGTGTTTCTGTTTTCGGACAGAATCAAAAAACAGATGACCTGATTGGAAAGGGGCTTACGTGGCTTCGTACCCAGCAAAACACTACATCAGGATACTGGACAGGGTATTCAAGCGACCGGGTTGGTGCAACAGCACTTGCTCTTCAGGCTTTTCTTTCTGCAGGTTATTCACCGCAGAATGACCTGACTGTTCAAAAAGGGGTTGATTATTTATTAACCCAGGTTCAAAGTAATGGTGGAATTTACAACTGGAGTTCCGAGGCTGGATACCAATGTGCCATGGCTATCACAGCACTGAGAGCTGCAATGACATATAACCCGCCAAATTCAAGTGCTATTAGTACTGCTATTGAAAATGCTCAGGATTACTATGTCAATAATCAGTCATCCTACGGGGGGTGGCGGTATTCCCCACACTCTGCAAACGACTACGATTTGTCTGTTTCACAATGGGCAATTCTCGCGCTCGAAGGGGTCGAAAATACTTCACTGTGGAATAATGTAAGAGATAAACTCCTACACACCTATTGTAGGGAATCTAACGGTGGATACAGCTATCGGGGTGGTAGCTCATCTGGGACAATGACTTGTGCTGGTATTTGGGGTGAGCTTATTGCTGGTGGCCCTCAAAGCAATGTTGATGCTGCCTTTAATTGGTTGAAGAATTCATATGGTGGAACTGCTCAAGGTATTGTAAATGGTTATAATAATTCAGCCTGGACTTTATATTACACCTATGGCCTGGCAAAAGCTTGTGCTTTGAATGGTAAAAATCAGTTGTTTGGTGAAGATTGGTATAATCTGATTTATAACAATCTGGATAATTTGCATCAAACAGCTAAAGACGGTGAAAATGTTCCGGAAATTGAATATACTTTAACTGATTTTTCACCTGGTGAAAATCCTGAAATGATTCCGGGTGTTAAATTCGTTGAAATGGAGAAACCTGAAAATTCGTCAAAGGATGATCCGATGGTTTACTGGAAAAATAATTATAGTAATTATGAAACAAATGTTCTGGCAACATCCTGGGCATTATTGTCCTTGCAAACTGGAACTGTTCCTCCTGGAAGTGTGCTTTCAATTTCAATAGCTGATCAGGGAGTGCCGGCCGAATGTATTGATTTTACAATATCTAATGAATTTGGAAGTGAAGCAGGTGTTTTAATGCCTAATACAATTTACAATAATATTGAAAATTCAAACTGGGTTGCAACAGGTCAGGATTTTATGGAATGGGAAGTTGACCTTGATGTTGCTGGTAGTTATAGTACGGAAATCACTAATAACTGCACTGAGCCCAAAATAATGGAACTATGCTTCCGGGTATATATCGAAGGAATGCTCGTTGATGAAGAATGTTTTAATGAAGCAAAGGAGTATATTGTAATTCCACCTCTTCAATCGGTTGGTGCTACCGCTTTTATTAATTCGATTGGTGGCCTCAATGTTCTTATTACAAACCCACCTGAGGTTTGGCCAAAAATGGAACTATCACCTAATGTAGTAGCCTACAACCCTTATGAGTATAGTCAAACTTATGATTTTTCTTTTGATATTTCTGAAACAGGTGATTCATCAGCACTTATCAATATTGATATTTTTGCATCTGATTTAATTGACCAATTCGGGAATATAATCCCTGCAGGGAATTTTACCTTTACTCCAAATCATATTGATGCTATCCTGGCAGGTGAATCTGCTACTGTGCAAGTAAGCTTAACAACTCCAGCTACCTTAGCATTTGATCCGGGTATATTCCAGGGTTTGATTACCGTGCAATCCACAAAACGAACAAAAGCTATCAATTTTGAAATCGGTAGCCCGGCTATGACAGTTACCCCACTCGCCGAAACAGTTCCTTATACCGCAGGCTCAGGTAATTTTGCCCTCGCTTTTAGCGGACAGATAGGTACCGACTGGACGATAACATCCGATGCTGCCTGGCTAAGCGCTACACCGGATATGGGGGATAACGATGCTACGATTACCTATAACTATCAGGCCAATATGTCGGCAGTGGAGCGCATCGGAACTTTTACGATTACTGCACCGATGGCTGCCAATACAGAGCTAACTTTCGTGGTAACACAAGCAGGAACCGGCAGCCAGGCCGATCAGGCTATTGAGTTGCCCATGGGTTGGCTTGGAATTTCATCTTATATAATTCCGGAAGATCCGGCCCTTGAAACAGTGTTTGCAGATATCGAAGATGATGTAGCAATTATGATTTCGATGGGTGGACTTTACTGGCCTTCACAGGGAATAAACCTTATTGGCGACTGGGACAGCTATGTTGGCTATAAGATTAAAATTCTGCAACCCACGATGCTCGAACTTTTTGGTTTCCCCGCAGAAACAACTGTTGATCTGCCGGCCGGTCTTAGCTATATGCCCGTTTTATCTCCGGTTGAAATCTCTACCGATATTTTTACCGAAATGGGCGATGATTTACTCTATGCTTTTAATTTCCAGGATCAAACTGTTTTCTGGCCCGAAGGCGGCCTCAACACCATTGGGACAGTTGAACCCGGAGTGGGTTATCTTGTAAATCTTATCAATCCGGTTACCGTTGATTTTGATATGAAAGGCGTAGTAAATAGCCAGCCTACGCCACAATTTGTGAATAGCTCATCATGGGATGATGTTGTTAATACCGGGAATCCACATATTATTTCCATCGAATTTAATGCTTTGAAGATACTGGAATCCGGCGATTATATTGGCGTTTTCGGTAATAATGGAAATATTGCCGGTATTACCGAATACATAGGAGGAAATACGAATCTTCAACTAATTGCGTACGGAGACGATATTACCACATCTAAAAAAGACGGGCTTGCCGATGGTGAAATGATGACATTTATGGTGTATAAAGCCAAAGAAGATCAGGTGTATCAGCTCGAAGCAAGCTTTAGCAATAAGTTCAACAATGGCATGTTTGAAGCTGCCGGGCTAACGATGATCACCGATCTTAAACTGGGAGCCCTGGGCTTTGGAAGTCAATCATCAACACAGTTTAGTGTGTATCCAAACCCAACAAGCGGACAGCTAAATATTACTGCGAATAGTGCTTACACCATTGAAATTGTAAATGCTGCCGGGCAAATTGCTTTTAAAACAACAATTGAAGGTGATGCAATAATCGACCTTTCAAAACTCGAAAGAGGTGTTTATTTCATGAAAGCCTCCAACGAAGATAATTTGATGATTGAAAAGCTGATCATCAAATAGTTTTTTTTTCATTTTTTTTAGGATTTTGAGAAGCCCGTTTGGTTAACGGGCTTCTTTTTTTTTTTCTTTTGTATGCATTTAGCCATTGACCGTTTTCGCACAAATCTAATACTCCACCGAACACAATTTCTGGTAGGCTTATTTCAAAGGATGATTCAAAAAATTGTAGTCCAGTGTATTAGATCAGATGGCATAAAAAATGATAACTTCCTCAAAATTTTTAAGGGCGTATGATTGAAAACTACATTAAAATTGCCGTAAGAAATTTAATCCGCAACAAAACCTTCACATTCATCAACATGCTGGGGCTGGCCATTGGCTTGTCGGCCAGCATGCTCATTCTTATCTACATCAATCACGAGTTGAGTTATGATAAGTTCTTCACCCACGCCGATAGAATTTATCGTGTATCCGTTGACGGCAGAATGTCGGGCGACTTTTTTAACGCTGCCGTAAGTCCGGCTCCATTGGCTCCGGCACTTAAAAATGATTATCCCGAAGTTGAAAGTGCCGTGCGAATAAGAAACATGAGTCAGGAAGCGCTTTTGTCGTTTCAGGATAAAAAATTCTACGAAAGTGATTTGATGATGGCTGATTCATCATTCTTTAATATTTTCGATTTCAAACCAAAATATGGCGATCTTGACCATGCGCTTCACGAGCCCTTGTCGATAGTAATAAGCGCCTCGATGGCACAGAAATTCTACGGAAACATAAACCCGGTTGGTGAAGTACTAAAGCTTAATGACGAATTTATACTTAAGGTAAGCGCTGTAATCGACGATATTCCCAATAACACGCATTTCGATTTTCCGGCAGTAATTTCGTGGGCTTCCATCCAACACCTCGACCCTTC
>Ga0075111_1000497_pt1 | contig 18287 bp, 9 predicted proteins | sample AntAceMetag02UKK_FD_69787 | JGI IMG/M metagenome (GOLD analysis project Ga0075111, IMG submission 69787) | Saline lake microbial communities from Ace Lake, Antarctica - Antarctic Ace Lake Metagenome 02UKK | ecosystem: Environmental > Aquatic > Non-marine Saline and Alkaline > Saline | place... | reverse complement strand
GCTCTTGATTTAGGTGTTTGAATTGTTTATTATTGTTATGCATCGCTAATATTATTAATGTTGAAATAGTATTTTACATTATAATGATTAGTGGTGCATTTTGAATTATAATTAATAAACCACTATTTAGTCTTGACCAATTCAAATTATTATCTCGACCATTTATCATCCATTTTTGATTATTATTGCCATTAGCATCATCAAGTTGTATAGCAGTGCTTGATCTAATAAATCATCTAACATCAAGAGTAGTTCAAGGTGAAATAGTTCCTATACCTACATTACCATTGGCTTTGATAGTCATTTTAGCTGAATTGTTTACTCTAAATTGAGTATAATTATCTTTAGCTGCTAAATATGACCAATTTCCATCACCATCTAATAGTCAAAAAGATCCGCCATTACTCTCTCAATAAAGTAAACCATATCTAGTATTTTGTTTATCTCTCAATTCTATAGATGTTAATGTATCATGATTAGAATCAAAATAGAATCTGGAACCATTATCACCATATATATCTTGTGATTCTCATAGATAAAGATGTCTACCATCAGCTCTGATATTTCCATTTACATGAAGTTTTTGAGCTGGAGAAGTAATACCAATACCTACATTACCTACATTTCTATATATATTTCCTGCACTCTCACTCCAAATATTAGCACTTGAACTTTTACATTCCCAATCATTAATTGTTTGATTGAATTCGAGAGTTTCTTTGTCATTACATGCAGGCATATATGAAGTTATTTTTTTTGTTTTACAACATTTTACAGCTGTGAAAGCTCTATCTCATCATCCTTCTATACGACCTATCCAACCATTACTCGCTCATCAAGCTTTACTAGTTTCAGTTGGTAATGTTCCTATATAAGTACCGGAAGAATTTCTCCAAGTACCACCACTTATAGCAATTTCATCACTATTACAATATGCTTCTGCTGTTTCTCCACTTGTAGCACCTTCTACTATTCTACAATCATCTGTTATTACAGTCATTGTATCTTTGTCTACAGAAGCTTTACAAGTATCACTTTTACATATCCAATAAAAAGAAGACCCATATCCAGCTCATGTTTTTCTTATAGTACTACCTATAGGACATGTAGGAGTTTTTGTATCAGTTCCACAAGTAGCTTCTCACCAAGCTTCACATGTATTTATATCATCACGATCATATCATCATCATAGGACTTCCTCACAACTTTCTGATTCTCATATATAACCAACCAAAATTAAATTAATTGGAACGCTTCCTTGTCCTCCCAACCATTCAATAATACCATTTTCATCTGTTTCTACTACTGATGAAGCAGAATTATTACCACCTACAGCTGCATGTCCTGCGCTTGTTCATCAAGAAACATTCGTTCAACTAGCTTGTCATACATCGTTAGTATCTCAATTGGTTCTAAATCTAAGAGTTTCCCATAAAGTAGTACTATTATTTTTGAATTGAATTAGGACCATAGTACGATCTTTTCAAACTATAGAACTTAAATCTAAGTCTTTCCGAGTAGTTGTAGTATTACCATTGAATATTTCTTGACCAGAATGTATCCATCCTCAACCTCAACCTCAACCTACACCACTTCATATAGGTATCCAAGCTGTGCCATCACAATATTCAAGCATAGTTCAAGATTCATTGTATCTAGTAGCACCTGCTTTATCAGCGATACAAGTTTCAGCATCATAACCAAATTGTAAACTACCAAGGGTTTTAAGATTATTTCCACTTAGTGATAGAACGGTTCAACTTCATTCTAATCATAGTGTTTCAGCCTTGTTTACAACTCATTGAGTGGTAGAACCTGTATTTACAAGCATATTGTTGAAATAGTTCATGAAATTACCTCCAGGAGTTTCAGTTTCAGGAGGAGAACTAGGCCAAGTAACTGCTAGTATAACTCAGGTGAATATTATAGAACTGAAAAATACAAAGAAAAAAGACTTTGTAATTTGTTCTTTGATGATTTTTTTTAGATTTCTCATGGTGATAATTGTTTTAAAGAGTTTAAAATAATTTATTGTATATAAGTATATTTGAGTTTATGATAAATTAATTGAATTAGAATCAAGGAGGAGGAGAGGTTTGTAGTATAGAATCAAATATAACTACAAAAGGGTATTCCTCTCATTCTGATGGTATAGGATCAGAGGGGCTTCAAGTAATGGTGTCAGGATCGTAGAATCTAAAATAGTTAAAATCGTATCTTCTAGCTTCTTTAGCATCTGTACATACTATATAATAAGGACATATCAAACTTCAAAGTGCACTTCATCATATAGTATTACTACTGTATACGCTTCATAGTATATATAATTGATCTTTTGCACTTCTATCATCAGAATAGAATATAATATCTGCTCAGTTTTTTTCTCAAGATATAACAGATTTTTCTGCAAACATTATAGCTTCTATATTTCATACATTTTTATTTATTATAATATTCCCTCCATTTCCATTTTCATCTTCAAGTGCTATAAGTCATATAGGATTATTATTAAATTTAGTTAAATTTACATCTATAATAATATCTCATCATTTTACTATAAGGGTTTGTTTTTTATCTAAGGAACCATAATATATCTCACTTATTGTTGGATTTCTATCATAAATATATCTGACATTACTTAGTTCTGTATCTTCTTCAGCAAATCATATAATTTGGCTTACATTTTTTTTGATTTCTGCTCTAAACTCAGATTTACTCAAGGTTGTAGCTTTTTGTAAATTTTGTCCTTCCAAAGTTCATACTATATAAGAATTTCCGCTAGTTAGTCCTACAACTTTCACAGCATGATTTATGGTACTACTAGTATCTTGATATGAAGGATATGATATGTTGTATCAATCTATTTTATATTTTACTTCTGAGTTATATTTACTAATAGCTTGAGAAGGAGAAATTTGTATAATAGCAGGTATCCAACTGAATTTTAGTGTAGTATCTATATTAGAACTTATATTAACTAAATAGTTAGAGGTAGCTGGATTTTCTAAATATCCTTCTAAATTACATTGAGAGTCTGTAGATTCATAGTTTGCATTCAAATTTGATATAGTTTTGTTATATCAATTACATACATCATCTCCTCCACTTGAAAATATTGGAGTTTGGAAAGAAATAGATTGGTTATCATTTATAGATAGTTGATTACTTATAAGTACATTAGAAAAATTTTCAGTTGAATTTTTATCTATATCTACATCAAAATCATATGTGTATCATACATCCATTTTTTCCCAAAGAGGCGTTGCTATAGATATTACTTCTATAGCAGGAGTAAATTTGAAAGGATTTGTTCATATTTTATTAGTAATATTATCTATTTTTCATCAAACTTGAGAGTCATTATATCAATTCATTCATATAATTTTATATTCTAGATTGGTTAGACTTATATCATTGGATCCTGTAACATATTGATATCCTGCTACACTAGGAGCATAAGAAGTAATTTCTGTTATATATTCTCCATTTGGACTAGTTCCATCTGAGCTAGTACTTCAAATTCATCACATAAGTATAGGCCAATTAGTTCAAGAAAAATTGATAGCATCTCATAAATCATCTTCTATTTCTAATTGATTTTTATCCAAAGTATTATCAAAACTTATATTTGTAGAAACATCTTTTATTTGAGTTCCACCAATATATTCATCAATTATTGGATTTCCATATTGATCTTTTAGATGTAATTCTATAGAGTGATTATCTTTATTATCTGCTATTTTACTTTCAGACAAAGAGGATATAAATTGGGAAGCTGTAGCTGTAGGAGAGATGCGGAAACTATTGTTTATAGCTTCACTAGGTTCAGAAGCTACTACTTGTAAAGTTCCATTTACTGTATTTCCTCAAATGTCTGTTGCAGTGATAGTATATATTTTAGATAATCTAAAATCATGAGTATCACTTCCACTATTATATAAGGTAACTCCAAAGTTATTATTCCATTTTTCTACTTCTATAGAAACTAGATGCTTATCGTCTATTATTTCAGATAATGTTTTTTCATGATTAGTTGTAAAAACATTATTTGTTATGGTAGGCGGGTTTATATCAAGTAAAATATCAGCCATATCTATATATCAAAATCCAAAATTCCGTCCATATCCAAAAAATTCACCACTATCTGGGTCAAAAAAGACATCAGAATTCATATGCGTAGTTACATCTATAACTCCTCTAGGATTAAAATCTATCCATCAAGCATTTTCACACCAAGCATATCATTCCATATTATATTTTGTGCCATTTTCTACTAGTTTAGCCCCAAGTGTTCATTGCAAAGTTCATAGATCAAAAGTACACCATCATACATTTTCTGACCGAAAATTTCCTCCAAATTTGAAAGAATCATCTACAAAAGCAGCTTTATTTATTCAGAAATCTGTAGACCGATTAAAAATTATCCTCCCTCAGTTTTCTGAAACAGTCGTTCATACTAGAGGTCTATCAATAGCAAATACAAAATTTCCAAAGATTAATATAGATAGAATTATAAATAGATAAGCTTTTTTCATTTTTGGATATTAAATTTATAATTTAAATTCAAATTTTTATTTATTTTCAATTTTCATAACAGTTTCTATACAGTTATTTTTATTAAATTCTTCTTTTATTTCATTACAATATTCTATATTCTTTTCTGATAAAGCTTTTTTCATATATAGAGTATCTGAACATTTAGTTTTTAGTTCTGCATCTTCTATATTTGAACATAAATCTAAGTTTTCATTTACAATAGCATTTTGAAAATTTTCTTTATCTTTCATTCCTCTAACTGTTTTGATACAAGCATTTTTGATATTTTCTGTTTCTATATCATCACATAGATTGATATCTTTATTAGATTTAGCGGTTGATATATATATTTTATCTATACAAATAGTTTTCATCATAGTATCTTCAATATTATTGCATCATGTGAAATTAACAGATTCTGTAGATTCTTTCAATGATGATATATTATTCTTTAATTGAATTTTTTCTTCACATTGTTTTTTAATATCATTTGTCATTCAAACACAATCATCTATTTCTTTTGCTTCTTCTAATCTTTTCATATTTATTTCTTTTTCACAAAACTTTTGATTTATTTCATATGTAATTTTTTTACATGCATCCAAATCATTTTTCAAAATCGCATATTTGTGATATAAATTATCCATACAGATATTCTTTTTATTATCATCACTTATTTTTTTACAATATTCTATACTATTTTCTTGATCAGCTTTTTGAGAATAAATATTATCCATACATTTTTCTTGCAAAATTTTATCATTTATCTTATTACAGTTCTCTATATTTCATGTATTAGAAGCTTTGTTAAAATAATTATTATTTTCTTCATTTTGTGTTTTTATTGCTTGATTTTCTTCTTCTATTTTTCCTTCTAAACTCTTTTCAGAATTCTCTTCCATTTTTTCTTGAAATTCCTTCATTTCATCAGAAGTTTCTAAATCTACTTTTCCCGTTGGTTTTTGTTTACTTTCTTCTATTTTATTTTCCAATTTATCAGATGTATTTATTTTGTATATTGCAAAAACACTTCATATAATAATCATTACTATAAAGGCTATAAATCATAGTTTTTTTCAATTCATTTATTTTATTTTAAGGAATATTTTATACCAAATTAAGTATAACCTTTTCAATGTAAAAGTCAAATGTTTTTAATTATTACTAATAGGCTATAATCAAGACTGGAGTGAGATTTATTTATTGAAAGAGTAAAGAAAATAATTAAAAAAGGAAGTTAGTCTATTAAACAATCACATTTAATATATAACTAACATCCTTCATATCACCTGATAATAATTTATCTGAAAAAAAGTTTTTTATTTTTATTATTTCTGAGTCCAAACTATCTTCTTCTCACCATCTATTTCTTTTATTTCTTTTACTTTTACCCTTACCTTGTCTTGTATCTCATAAAAATCTTTCCATCTAGTTCATTCTGCCACATCCATTTGTGATTTATGTAATAATCATTCTAATCATTGTGCGTTTACAAAAACCCCATAATTGAATTTTAATTTTACAAATCCATCAAACCATTCTCATGTTTTAGCATCTTTGATACTTTTCTTTCCTTGTATCTTCACTTGTTCTTGTACTTTCGCCATAGCTTTCTCAGTTTTATCGAATTTTTGTTCAGCCCAAGTTCTTATCATATTTTCTACATGTTCTCTAGTTTTTGCATATCTTTGTCTAGATTGGTTTCTGATTTTACTTATTTGTAATTCTAAATCATCATTTATATTGGTAATAGGAAATGTAGACATAGTAAATACATCTGATACTACACCATCAATCACAAGTTTTAGATAGGCTTTGAATTTTGATATAGAAAGAATATCTTCTGTACTTATTAGTTCCTTGAATTGTTTGGACATAATTTGTGCATCTTCAAATCCAAGTTGAAAACTTATAATACTACCAACATTACCAAAAATCGCATTTCTTACGTTCTCCTGTATTTGGGAGATATACTGGTTTGCGACTATCAGAGAAAGTGCATATTTTCTAGCTTCCGAAAGAATTGACTCAAAACTATCTGTAGCGAAATTTTGAAATTCATCTATATATAAATAGAAAGGAACTCTATCTCTTGCGGGTATATTGGCTCTAGACATGGCGTCTATTTGTATTTTAGTTACTAGGAAAGAACCAATCATATTTGCATTATCATCTCAGATTCTTCATTTACTAAGATTCACTAGAATAATTTTACTTTGATCCATAGCTTCTCTTATATTGATAGCTGATTTTGGTTGTCAGAATATATTTCTAATAATAGGAGATGAAATAAATTGACCTACTTTATTAGCAATAGGAGATACTGCTTCATCTCTGAATTTGTCAGTCCGTTTATCAAATTCTTGTCTCCAGAATTTCAAAACTATAGGATCCTTTACGTATTCTAATACTTCTTCTTTGAATTGTTTGTCAGTTAATATTCTCACAAGGTGCAGAAAAGTAGCATTTGGGTATTCTACCAAGGCTAGCAATACATTTCTAAGGATATACTCCATTCTTGGTCCCCAGCTTTCTCAATATAGTTTTTTGAAACTTCATATAATACCAGAAACTACCAGATGTTTTTCTTCTTCACTTTTGTATTCAAAAATATTGAATCACATAGGATATTCCATATCAGCTACATCAAAAAGCACCACATCATTTGTTCTCCAAGATGGTAGGGTAGCTATAGCTGTTTCAATTAGGTCTCCATGAGGATCCATTACACAAAGTCACTTATTTGTATACATATCTGATTTAATCATATTACTCATAAGAGTAGATTTTCACATTCAAGTTTTTCAGATAATATAAGCATGACGAAGCTTATCCTCATTTCTAATACCAAATTTTACATTATCAGATTTGAAATCTGTAAATCATAGTAGAGTTATATCGTTTTTCTCTGAATTTTCCCTAGTAGGTATGCTAATAGGATAGGGTAGTTTGCGGTAATGTATATAATCTATCTGTTTTATGAAATATTGTACTGTAGGCATATGAAACATATTCAATGCTTGATCTATAGTTACTTTATTGATAGTCTTGGGATTGTTTTTTATAATAATTTTCCCGTTATTTATAAATTTCCCTATTACAGATTTTATATTACTTTCAAATTCTGGGTTTCACTTGTATCCCCATGAAATTTTTACATTTTTTTCTGGTTTATTATAATTATTGTTTTTATTGTCATCATCTCATTCAGTAGCTTTTCTATTTTTCCATGCAATTACAACTCTCTTTAGAAAAAGATATATTTTTTTCCGTATAGGATATTTTTCAGCTAATTGTATGCTATATTTTATACAAGCATATTCCCCTCAAGGAGTATCATAAAAAAGTGAAAGAATATCTTTGAAAGGATCTATATATTCTCATTCTCACTTAAATTCTTCTGTTTGTTTGAAATCTCATTTATCAAGGTATATATATTTTAATTTGCTATGCAAATTATGTTTAGTTATTATATTTTCTTTTAATGGTTCTAATTCTGATGTAGGAAACAATGTATAGAAAGCATTTTGAAATAAGTTTTTTATTTGGTAAGGAACTTTTGCTATCAATTGAATAGAAGTATTGTTTCATACAACAAAAAAATCTATTTTTCATTCAAAACTAGTAAAATTTCCTAGAAATTCTTGGAAGAATTTAATTCATTTATCATTTTCTTTATATGGTTTCAATAAAAAAAATGTATCTTGAGTAGTTGTAGTAGTTTTTATATTTGCTACTGGTTTTTTTCAAGGTCTTTTATTTGAAGGCTTTTTGTTGCCCGCATCAACTATTCTATCTGCAAGTTCTTCAAGTTGTTTAAACATAAATTTTTTAACTTTTTCCTACTAAATAAAATTTCCTATAAATATTATAAGGATTTCTCTTTATTAGAGAAATTATTTGCTTGACATAACTAAAATTTATAGAAAAACAGGAAAAAAACTAAAATAAAGAACTCTGCCGGAGTTATATCATAAAAATCTCAACCTTTATTGATATAGAATTATATCTCTCAGAATATCCCTTATATCTAATATAATATTTATAGTTTTTTCCTTATTATTTTCTGCTAATATTGGTAATATCGCTTCTATTTTACTATTCACTTTAGCTAATCTTTTTAAAGGTAATTTACCTGCTAAAGACAATACGGTATTTATATTTTTTTCTGATAGTACAGTATATCTTTTCATTTTTTTCTTAGAATCTTTGAAAATTATATCTTTTCATTCTACATACATAGAGTCTATATCAAAACTTGAATTACTATTATTACAAACTTGAGATAATTGACCTACACTTTCCCATTCTATTGCTAATTTATAGTTTGTTTTGATTTTTTCCAATAGATTTTCTGATTTTTCATTATTATCTATATATGTTTGAATTTCTTCAAATGTATTATCTATAGTGTTTATAAAACCTGATTTCACTTGTTCTTTTTTAGTTTTTATTTCTTCAAGACCTTCTGTACTTTCTAGTTCTAGTATTTTTCAATTATAATAATCCATTTTTTTAATAGCAAGAATTAATTCTTTATCAAAAGATTCTGCTATCTCCTTTGCAACACTACTTAATTCATCAGATATATTATATATCAATATAGGATATATATTTCCATATAATCATTCATGATTATAACTATCTATATTAGGACTTTTTCATATACTGATATTATCTAGTATACAAAGATTTCATTTGAAGTTATTGGTCTTATCCATTGTAAAATTTTGAAATATTGTTAATTTACCTTGAAAGTTTCAATTTGTTTTTATATTAAAATTTTCATATGTATAAATAACTCAAGTTCATAAATTAGAATTAGATCCTATATTTAAGTTTTTTGTTTTTAGATGTATGTTATTTATAGTCATTTCATCTTGAAACAATGTATCTTCAGTAACTATTAGATATAAAGTATCTATCTTAGATTTACTTCATACAATTAGAATGTCGCTGGTTCCAGTTAAATTTCAAATATTCACTGAGTCTCCTATTTCTACATAACTTGCATGGTTCAATATAATATTTCAACTTATATTTGCCGATTCAGCTATAATTAAAGTTCAAGTATTTACAGTAATATCTCAAGATACAATAATAGCCTCTCATATACTTAAAACTCCTCCTTCTAATACAAGAATATTTCTATTTAAATCCCCCTGATTTTTAGTGGTAATTTCATATTCTGAATTAATTATCAAATCTCAATTAATTTCCTCATCTCATTGAGATTCTGTACTAACTCCTCCTCATGTATCTTGCAGTTCTTTAAATATATCTCCAAGGTCTATATTAGCAAGAGTTATATTTTGAAGACTTAAAAAAAATAAAGATATTAGCGGTAAAATTAAAATAAGCTTTCTTTTCATTTTTAAATTGTTATTTAATAAAAAAACAATGAACTAAACTGTAAGTAAATATTTGATAAAATCAATAGTTTATGTTATGACTTTTATTAAAAAGATAAATTAAAAAAAACACCTATCTAATTTATAGATAAGTGTTTTTAATAATAGAATATTTAGTAGAGATTATAAATCTTCAAGATCTTCTAAATCTTCATATAACATAACATCTCTTAATATATCTTTGATATCTAGTAACATGTTTACATTTTTCTCGCTATTTCATTTAGCAAACTTAGGTAAAATTGCATCTATTCTACTATTAACTTTTGCTAATTTTTCCATTTCTAAGTTACCAGCTAATTTATTAACTTTTGCTATAGTTGCACTTGGTAAAACAGTGAATCTTTTCATTATAACATCTAGACCATCAAATTTAATTTTTCCATTTTGAACAAACATAGATGTTGCATCTCAACTGATTTCACTATTATTACATATTTGAAATAATTGACCAGTACTTTCGTATTGTATAGCTAATTCATAAGTGTTTTCTATTTTGTCAAAAAGGTCTTGAGATCTTGAATCTTCATCTATATATTCTTTGATTTCTCCAAATGCACCATTGATATCATCTATGAAATTAGATTTGAAAGATTCTTTTTTAGATTTCAAAGAAGCTTTTTGTTCATCAGCATCGTCATCATCTTTATCAACTCCTGCTATTTGGTTATTGTAAGAATTGATTTGACTCATTGCATCTTGAAAATCTGATTCAAAAGAACTAGACATAGATTCTACAGTATCAATATCATCGTCAGATAAATCAAAAGTTACAATTGGAAATATATTTCCAAATAATCCTGATTTATTATAAGTTACAATATTACTTGCTACTCATATAGATATTTTATCTAATACACAAAGATTTCATTCAAATTTAGAAGCAACACTATTTGAAAAGTTTTGGAATACAGTTAGTTTTCATTCAAAATTTCCAGCAACATCACCATTGAAATCACCATAAACATAAACAACTCATTCTGATATATTAGTTGCAGTTGATATATCTAAGTTTTCAGTTCTAAGATTGATATGTTCTATATTTATAGCTACTGCTATATCAGTATCTCCAGATACTATCAAGTGTAGATTTTCTATACTACTAGCTGGATCTACAGTTAAATTATCTACAGTCCCTGTAATAGATGTTATACTTGAACTTACTCATATTTCTATACTTTTTGCGTTATTAAGTGTTATTTTTCCTGTAACACTATTTGCTCAATCTGTTATTAATTTTCATCAGTTTACTGTGATGTTTCCTGATACAACAGCAGCACTCAAAAGATTCAAAACTCAATCTTCTTCTACGAAAATATTTCTTTTAGAATCTTCACTACTTAGCATAGTAATATCGTATTCTCCAGTAATAATTAAATCTCAATCTGAATTTACTGTTCATTCTCCTCCACCAGGTCCAGCATCGATGTCACCTATATCACCACCTCAATCCCAACCTGGAATATTTTCCATTCCTGTATTATCATAAGGAAAAAATTCTTCATTATCCATATCAAAAGCTAAATTATTATTGATAGCGAATGCTTGAAAACTAGGAACTAAAATAAAAGAAAAAGTTGCTAAAAGTACAGCAACCAAAGCACTTAAAAGTTTTTTTGTAAATATTTGTATAATGTTAGTATTAAAATATAAAAAAACATTGTAATTAAAAGTTTATTTATTAAAAATAAAAAATCAACCTTAAAATTCCTAAAATTAGAAAAAACCTTACCTGTTTATTACAGATAAGGTTTTTTTAAATTTTAACTAATTAGTACAATTATTCTACAGTAGAATCGTCGTCATCAGAATCATCGTCATCAGAATCATTGTCGTCAGAATCATTGTCGTCATTAGAGTCATCATCATAATCAGAATCATCAGAGAATATGTCGTTTAACAAATCTTCTTCATCAAAATCGTCTTCACTTTCTCCTCTTTCATTTAATTCTTCTATTATTAGTTCTTCTAATTCTGCCAAAACATCTAACAACATTTCTTTCTTATCTTCTTGTATGTTACTATTTTCTATGCTTTCATCTGCATTGTCAATTCTTTTAAGAATTATTTCCAATTTTTTAGAAGGAATATTTCCAATTTTTGATCATAATCCTTTAAGCATATTTGGTGATAATCTTCTTTGACCAATTTTTTTCTTAATAGCATTCTTTTTAGCATTGAATTTAATAGCATTTAGATCTTTTAACATTTCTTTTCTAAAATTGTTAAGAGCCTTTTTCTTATTTTTTACTTTAGCTAATTCCTTTTGCATATAGTTATTGATACAAACAGTATTGTATCTCATTGTTTCACTATTGAAACATTTCCTAACTTCAGGATTAGTGTTTTCAAATTCCTCATCAGAACTATCATCGTCATCATCAGAGTCGTCATCATCAGAGTCGTCATCATCAGAATCGTCGTCATCAGAGTCGTCGTCATCAGAGTCGTCATCATCAGAGTCGTCATCATCAGAGTCATCATCATCAGAATCGTCGTCATCAGAATCATCATCATCAGAAGCATCGTCTCATACAGTAGCTTCAGTTCCATCATCATCTGTCTCTGTACTAGTATCTCCAGTACTTGAACTAGAACCGTCTTCAGCTAATTCTGGTTCATCAGCTGCTAATACTTGTAGACTAGGAGTGAATATGAATGTAAACAAAAGTAACCATGCTCCTACTAGAGCGATTAATAATTTTTTAATAAACATTTGTATTATTAGTAAATATATAAAATATCCTACATTTAAGTCTAACTAAAAAAAATAAAATATCAAGAGCTTTTTTTTTCTTGCTTTTAGTAAAAAAAGACCTTTATTAAAGACTTTATATAGCCATTGTAAGAATAATTATTACAATAATTTTATTCAAATTATTTTTTTCTTTATTTTGTCTAGTAAATTTAGAATCCAGGAGGAGGGGAGTTTTGTAATCTACTATCATATACTATGATAAAAGGATTATCGTATCATTGATTATTTGTATCCATGATAGTTTGATTTTCTTCTATAATCTTATTTCACCTTCTAACTAAATTTAAATCATACATTTTAGCATTTTCTAATTTATTACTATCATAAGAACCTCAAGGAAGCATATAATTACCATCAGTTTCTATAGATCATCATATTGTATTTCTAGTAATAAGAGTTCATTTTACTATCAATTGTTGTTTCAAAGCTAAAGTTCTATCAGAACTATCTATATAGTTTTCAATATTTTCACGGTCTCCCCAAATACTTATAAATCCTCAATCAGCAAATATGGCAGCATTGATATATTGTATATCAGGTTTTACAAGAATATTAGAAGTTTCAGAATTATTATAATAATCTCATAATATAATTATTCATAATAAATAATTTTCACCATTTTCATCTTCTAAATTTATATTTTCATCTATAATAAGATTCATATCTTTTATAATTAATGTTTTTACTCCATCTAAATTTAACTCACTTAATTTAACTTTTTCTCCATAGTTCTGATTTAGATAATAAATTCCTTCTTTATTATCTCAATTTTCCATATCTCTTATTAGAATTTCTGCATTCTTTTTAATAGAGTTTCTATATTCTATAGTTGATATATTGCTACTGTTTTTATCTTGACCGGAAGTAGTTAGCTTACCTTGTGATTGAGATATTCATACAATTTTTACTCATTTTAGACCACCTGGATTTATAGTTAGTAAGCTATTATCTCATCAAGCATCAGACTCTGTTATCCAATATTTTACTCTAATTAAATCTATAGTATAATCTACATAAGGATGAGATTTTAGACCAACATCTCCTATTGTACCATTAAGACTAGTATAATTTATAGTAGTGTTTATATATTTTTTAGAAAAAGATTCATCTACATATCAAGATTTGACTAAGCTATAATCTTCTGGATTATCAATCAGAACTGCCAGGCTGCCTGTGAAGTCATATATTATAGGATTTATAATATTATCATCGTTAGCCAGAGTGTCAATATTTATAACTACAGTTTGAGTTGCATCCAAAAGTACCTCATTATCAGGATCATCTTTGATAGATATTTGTCATTTATAAACTTTTTTGAAAGAATTATCTGATAAATTCAGAGTTATTTTTTGTGTCGTAGAAATATCTTCATAAGCATCATTCCATTTATTCATTTCTATAGTGAAGTTTTCGGTAAACACTCATGGAGCTATAGATTTTATAGTAATATCTTTTTGTCATTGAGCTGAAGTAAATCCTATTCAAGATATTTCTAGAGTATCTACCCATCATGTATCTACTATATTTGAAGATATAGTTTTACAATCAGTTATCCCATCACAATCTTGTTTCATTTCATCTATATTTTTTGTATATATATTATTGTTATATTTATCTTTTAGATTTAATTTATAAGTATAAGACAGAATATTATTTGCATAAATACTATTTTTACTGGGACTTATAAGTTCTAATGAAGAATTAATTTGACTTAGGTCATTAGGATATATAGTTAATGTTTTGGTATAAGTTTTTGTATTTCAAGCATGATCTATTAGGTCTAATCTAATATTGTTTACTCCAGTTTCTTCCATAAATTTAGCTATAGATATATTAGATCCTCATTCTAATGTTCCTCTTTCAATTTCTACATTATTTACTCTTAATAAATATCCAACTTTTCCATTACATCATCAAGGGTAACTATCCTTTAATAATATTTCTAATGGTTCTCAATTAGCCTTTATTTTTCATCATTCAGGAAAATTACTAAAAGTAGCATTAGGAGCAGTCATATCAATATGATTGATAGAGTATGCATATTGTTTCAGATTGTATGCTCTATCATCTATTTTTAGAAATCAAGATTCTCAGTTAGATGATTCGTTAGGAAAAATTTTTGAGATTTCATTTTTATGACGACAGCCACTAAAATTATCTCCAGTACATCTAATTGTTATTTTTATAGGTTGGTTAGTACAAGTTATATCAAAGTCTCCTCCATCTGCACTACCTTTGCTTAAAATAATGAATTTTCATACTTGTCATTGTTCTAGTATATAGAATTCAAGCACTTCTACTTCTCAAGTAGTTTCATTATTATTATCTTTTTTAGGATAAGAAATATAAAACTTTTTTTTGAAAAACCCTTCTTCTTCAAATCTTATCTTAAAATCAAAATAAGCATCAGGATAAATTCATTGATTTTTCACTTCAGTGATAGGGCCATCTATATAGTCACCATCTTTATAGAATTTTGCATCATCAGTTTCATGTTTTATTTTAATTCATAATTGGTCCTCATAAACAACATTATCATATTTATCTTTCAAATGAAAACGCCCCATTATAGTATCATTTATATAATAATTAATACTATCATCAAATCATATTAGCTCAAAACTAGATTTTGACTCAACAGGGTATGATGGGTACACATCTATAGCTCATAGATTTATTTGTGTTTTATAATGTTCTCAAGTAGGACTTATAATATCAAAATAAAAATAAACTCTTCCACTTTTATTTAGTCTAACTCATTCTATTATTTTTAATTTTAATAGTCTATCATCTAATAAACTACTTTTTATGGCATATAAATCCTCACCTTGTTTTTCTTTCAAAAGATAGTTTTCTACATCTTCTAAAACACCTTCTTCAGTAAGATTAAAATTTTCTTCCAAGAATATAATTTCTTCTTCTCATTCATAAGCATAAGATACTGTATATTTGTATCATAAATCACACTCTCATATAGGTAGTGTTTCATATGCATTCAAAGTAAATGAAAAGGTATTTCAGGCTATAAATCAGTTTTTATTCATATTTATAGAATCTTCATCTATGAATATATTATTATATAGTGAAAGACTTTTTTTTGTTCATTTAAGTAGTTTAATTGAATCTGTGCTTGATATTTTTATATCTTTTATAGAACTTTTTTCACAAGAATTGTTTTCACATACATTTTTTAACTTAAGAATATGTTTATCACTAGCATCATAAGTATATCATATAATATATTTATCTATATCTGATAAATCATAGTTTCAGTTACTTTCTACTTGGTCCATAATTTTATCATAATTTTGGAAGAAATAATCTTTTCCATCTTTATATCTTTTTTCTAAATTGAAATCTCACTCATATATCTCTCAGTTCCATTCATCCTCATCATCTTCATCTATATATTCAGATGCTATATTAATATAGTTAGAATATCTTAATAAAATTCTTATACTAATTTCTTTGTCTTTACATCCACTTCATGTACAAAATTTTTTAATAGTAATCTTTTCATCTTCATATTTATCTCCAATTCAGTCTAGTTTATTCTCTATATAATCTTCAAAATTTTCTATATGGATAATCTCACTATCTTTTAGTATATAATTATAATCTATAGCTGCGCCAGTTATTTTGTCTGTATTGTAGCAATTGTCTGTAGTACAAACATTAGTCAATTCATATTCTGGATTTTCACAAGCTGCAAAAATAGATTGAAAAAATATAGAAAAAGTTATCAACAAAAGAAAAATTATTTTTTTCATTTTTAGCAAAATTTATTTATAAATTTATTATTCATTATCACTACTACCAGCAGGACTAACATAGTCACTTTGTGTTATAGAACATGATGTAGAAGCTCTTACGTAATCACTTCATTGTCTTCCACTAGCTCCACTACTACCTCAGTGAGCAAGTTTTGTATATCAGCTTTCACAGTTGGTACGAATTAGATAATAACCTACTTGTGTTACTTTTGTTCATCGACAAGTTCTAGTGTGGTTTGTTTTCCAATCTCCACATGAATTTATTTTACATGGCCGATTTACATTTTTTATACAAATGTAATCTGGATTTGCAGATGTAGTAGTAGCTGTAAAATAAAAGTAAGAGAAGACAATTACTAAAAGTGAACATAAAAACAATATTTTAATATAAATGCTTTTCAAAAGAGAGATATTCATAATCTTTTATTTAAAGGAATAAATTTTGTATTACTATTAATAATAAGTATTAAGTGTTTTTTTTAAATGAAATTCTTTTATTCATTGATAGAATAAAAGGGAAGCTCTACTAATCAATCTTTGTTTATTACTTTACATCATATATTCTCCCAAATTCATTTTTTTCTATCTAAAACCCACCATGCAGGCCATCTAAGAAACTCATTTTCTGTAAGCCATTGAAAATCAATAGGGTACCCTCATTCCTCTTTTGATACTTCTACTAAATATTCCATATCCTCTTCTGTAAGAGCTTCATAAATTTTGTCAGCATTATCATAAAGTTCTTGCATATGATATATTTGATTTTCTAATATAATATGATTGGAAGATTTTACAAATAATTCTCTCTTAGTATCTTGATCTATAAATTGGATATAGGGCATACCAAAAGTTTTCATTATATTTCCTACATATCAATAGACAGGATTGAATGTGTCATTATTTAAAAGACTTTCCATATTGCTTTGTTTTGTAAATTCATACAAATATACATCAAAATTTGCGCCCTCGTAAGCCATTCCATCTTCGAAATATAATCAATCTATTGGTACCCAATATTTAGATTGTTTAGTTTCAAATAAATAGTAGTCTTTTTTATCTTTTGTAGATATATTTTCATTAGAGTTTGTATCTACAGAATAAGTTTTATGAGCTTTATGTAATGTAAAATTTTCTTCTTTACGATTTCACCAATTTGGATCTGTATAAGTATTGAAAACAATAGTATTGAAACCATCAGAGTATCCGTTTATAGAAGCCTTGAATCTTAGATGAGAAAAAGGAAAATATTTAAAAGTCATAGAATAAAGTCATTTTTCATTAGATTTTACTTGGGCTTTAGTATTGTTCAAAAATTTTATAGTTGCTCATTCTATAGGATTATTATCTTGATCTAAAATTTTTCCTCTTATAGTGATTTTTACTTCTTTATCACATAACTCTGAGTCTTCTTTACAATTCTTTGCTCTATTTATTGCTGCTTTCTTATATTCTCATTTAAATTCATAAAGATAAGAAAGAAGTTCTTTTTTGTTGTTAGAGTTTTTTCATACATTTTCAAGTTCTTTTATAAGTCTATTTATGTTAGTTTTTTTGGAATGTATATCATTTATAGTACTTGTTTCAGAATGTCATACTTCTTCTTCAAAAATAACAATCTGAGAAGCTGAACTTCATTTAGAACCTGCTAAACAATCATCTTTATAAGCTTGATATATATCTATTATGGCAAGGTTTTTATTCGTTTTTGAAGCAAAAATATCTGAATTTATATCTCACTGTCTAAAAGGTATATAAGTAATAGTACCATCATCATTTTTTTTACATGCTACAAAGTTTTCCTCAGTTACC
>Ga0075111_1000494_pt1 | contig 18346 bp, 11 predicted proteins | sample AntAceMetag02UKK_FD_69787 | JGI IMG/M metagenome (GOLD analysis project Ga0075111, IMG submission 69787) | Saline lake microbial communities from Ace Lake, Antarctica - Antarctic Ace Lake Metagenome 02UKK | ecosystem: Environmental > Aquatic > Non-marine Saline and Alkaline > Saline | place... | reverse complement strand
TGCCAGCATTTGCTTCATCTGTATTCCATGCTGTTATTGTTGTTAATAATTCTTCTTCACTAACTTTCCCGTTCGCATCTGTATCTCCAACGCTTAAATTCTGACTGTTTACATTTAAATCTATATCCATATTTATTTCCCCTTATTATTTTTTATAAATTTTTTGAAATACATATATAGTAACGTTAATTTCATATATAAACTTGTATCTAATATTTCCGTTCTGTTATAAGAGGGAATCATTAGTGTCCGGTCTGATTTATGAAAAGTTCAAATTTAATTGATTGGAAGTGCTGCAATTATTGAGACCTAGAGGAGAAAGGTCAAGGATATCTAATAGGTGGACTTGGAAAAAGAGCGCATCGTTAATGATTTGAATAAAGAAATTCAAGCTGGTTCCGATAGAATTAAACACAAAAAACTACTCCTCAAAATGATCGAGATGCTAAATATTAAGATTGTGGAATAGCGACTAGTTACTGCCTTTATTTCATCCCCTATATATACTAAAACCAAATTGGTTTCGGTTTTTGCCGGAACCCAATTTCTGGTTGCAGTTAATGCTTAGCAATTAGTTTTCTTGAAAACCAATTGCGGTAGAGTATAAATATATCGATAAATTGTTAAAATAATTTCAATTAAATATGAGTACCAATATGAAAATATTCTATTTCTTCTACACAATCTCGGTCATTGAGTGATCTTGGAGAGATCGTATCGAAATGAGCGTGATGGAAAATCAATCTTATGTCATAATGTGGAAGTTATATTTGTTCAAAACTCCTAGAGAGTATATAGTTATTGAAATGAAAGATTTTGAATTTTCAGTTATTAAAGAAAGCAAAAAGCACAAAGGACGTGCTGGTATTTTGCATACTCCTCATGGGGATATAGAAACTCCTATTTTTATGCCGGTTGGCACCCTCGGATCAGTGAAAACACTCATGCCCGAAATGCTTCTAAAAGAAGGTGTTCAAATTATATTAGCAAATACTTATCATCTTTATCTTCGTCCAGGAATGGAATTAATGGAAAAGGCGGGTGGCATTCATCAGTTTATGAATTGGCATAAACCAATGTTGACTGATAGCGGGGGCTTTCAAGTATTTAGTTTAGCTAAACTAAATAAAATCGATGAGGAGGGTGTTACCTTCCAATCACATTTGGATGGGAGTCGAATTCGACTTACCCCCGAAAAAGTAGTCGAAATTCAGCAAACGATTGGTTCAGATATTATGATGCCGCTTGATGAGTGTTTGCCAAAGGGCGTGACAAAGAAAAAAACAAGAGAGTCATTAGCGTTGACTACAAGATGGGCAGCACGGTGCCAGAAATATTTAAAGGATAAGCCTGGTCGACACAGTCAAGAAATGTTTGGTATAATACAAGGCGGAATGTTCCCTGATTTAAGAAAGGAATCTGCGGAGCAGTTGCTTGAATTAGATTTTTTTGGTTATGCTGTAGGTGGACTAAGTGTTGGAGAGGAAAAAGAAGAGCTTTATGATCTTATTCCTGAAACCATTCAATATATCCCAAATGCGAAGCCTCGATACTTAATGGGTGTCGGTGCTCCAGAAGATTTGGAGTATTCAATAGAGGCGGGTGTTGATATGTTCGATTGTGTTTCGCCTACTCGCTTGGCTCGTCATGGTGCTGTTTTTTCAAATGATGGCCAATACAGCATAAAAACAAAAATTAACGAGTTTGATATGGGACCTTTAGATAATTTGTGTGACTGCTACACATGTCAGAATTATTCTAGAGCATACATTCGCCATTTATATCGAAATAAAGAATTGCAGGCGATGAGCTTGCTTTCAATACATAATATTCGATTTTTAATGAATTTAGTTAAAAGAAAACGACAAGCAATATTAGATGAATAGTAGGGAGCCATCCTAGTATATTTTTTAGGATGAATTAAATAAAAGGAGATAGTTAATAATGACAGATAAAATACGTTTTTTTCTATTGTTGATTGGCTTATTAGCGGTTACATATGTTATAGCAAAAATACCTCTAAATTTAGGCCTCGATTTACAGGGAGGTATGCGCTTAGTTCTTGAAGCACAAGATACGAAAAGTGTGAAAGTAAATGATCATGCAATGCTCGGTGTTATAGCAGTTGTTCGTAACCGAGTTGATGGTTTGGGGGTTAGTGAACCAATAATTGCTAAAAAAGGGAAGCGACAGGTGGTTGTAGAGTTGCCTGGAATTAGTGATCCACAAAGAGCAATTAAATTAATTGGTGAAACGGCGCTAATGGAATTTGTAGAAGCAGAATGGTTACCGGGTGTAGCTGGTACGGTATCGACTGAAGATCTGAAAATATTAGGAGGGGAAGATGCACGACTTGCTATTCATGTTGTGAAAGATAATGCTGGGAATATTGTAAAAGAAATCCCGATTATTTTAAAGAAAACTGTTATGAGTGGGAATGAACTAAAATGGGCAGGTCCTGGTGTTGATAATTATGGCAGTCCGCTTGTTAATATTGAATTTACATCTGCAGGAGCTAAAACGTTTGCTGATGTAACAAGGCGAAATGTCGGAAAGCCGCTTGCAATACTTCTGGATGGAACTATCATTTCTGCTCCTAATATTAATGGGCCAATTTCAGGTGGAAAAGCACAGATTTCTGGAAGTTTTAGTATGATGGAAGTGCAAGACTTAGTTGTTAAATTAAAAGCGGGTTCTTTACCTGTTCCAATTAAAATTATTGAGCAAAAAGAAGTGGGGCCGACACTAGGAAAAGTGAGTATTAATAAAAGTATTATTGCTGGAATTATTGGCTACATACTTGTTTCCATTTTTATGTTAGTTGTTTATCGATATTTAGGCTTAGTAGCAATTGCATCGCTCTTAATATATATCGCTTTAGATATTGCAGCGTTTAGTATTCTCCATGTTGTGCTTACCCTTCCAGGTATTGCTGGTATAGTATTGTCGATAGGTATAGCTGTTGATGCAAATGTCTTAATATTTGAACGATTTAAAGAAGAGCGACGTAGCGGTAAAACTGTAATGAATTCACTTGAGACAGGTTTCAAACGAGCCATGATCACAATCCTTGACTCAAATATCACAACCCTGATTACTGCATTTGTTTTATTTTGGTTGGGAACAGGTAGTATTCGTGGATTTGCCGTAACATTAACAACCGGTATTATTGTGAGTATGTTTACTGCACTTGTATTAACACGATTTATCTTATTTTCAACTTTGAGAATTAGAGCAATTCGGGAGAGTAAGTTCCTGACATTTGAGAAAGGGAGTAATTAAAATGAAACAAATATCGATCATTAAAAATCAGCTTGTCTGGTTCTTGATTTCATCTCTAATTATTGCAGTTGGATGTGTATTTATGGTTCAGAATATGGCTAAAAAAGGAAGTCCGTTTAATCTTGGCATCGATTTCACTGGGGGAACAAGTCTTTTGATAAATGTTGAATCGGCGGAAGCACAGTATAAAGATAGTGGCCAATTATCATCAGAGCTAAGATTAGAAATAAATGCCAAAATTAGAGATGTTTTAAATGCTGGTGGTATTGAGCATATTCAACAAACAAATGTAGATAAGTATTATTTTTTAGTAAAGACATCTTTAGATGCGCCAGAGAAACTACAAGGCATATTAGATGGATTAAGGTCTAGTATTGGTAACTATGAAGTACTTGAAACAGATTTCATTGGGCCAACTATTGGCTATGAGTTAAAGCAGCAATCGTTTTGGATTGTACTTGTTGCGATTGTACTGTTATTAATTTATATTACCTTCCGTTTTGAGTTTTGGGCAGCATTATCAGCAATTATTGCGTTGCTCCATGATGCCTTGATTGTGCTAGGATTAACAGCCTTGCTTGGCTTAGAGGTAAATACTGCTTTTGTAGCAGCTCTCCTAACGATTCTAGGGTATTCTATTAATGACACAATCGTAATATTTGATAGAATCAGGGAGAATGTTAACCATATGAAAGGTGATTTTGCTGATATTGTGGATAAGAGTATTAATCAAACAATCGTTCGTTCAATCAATACATCCATAACAACACTTGTTGTATTGTTAGCTATTTTCTTGTTTGGTGGAGCATCTCTTAAAGATTTCGCACTTGTTTTATTAATTGGTATTATGAGTGGAACCTATTCATCGATTTTTATCGCGAGTCCTGTTCTAAATGCTTTTAAAAAAATGAGTTAGGCTTAGTATGATTAAAATTATTTTACTGGGGTTTGTCCAAGGCTTTACTGAGTTTTTACCTGTGAGTAGCTCTGGGCATCTTGTGATATTTGAAAACATATTTGGGATGGTATCTACGGACTTCTCCTTGGAGATTGCACTCCATATGGGAACATTACTTGCGGTTTTAGTTTTTTTTAGAAAACGAATTAGTCAACTCATTCTTTCATTGATTTACCTGAAGGATGAGTCATATAAATCTGATCGTCAGTTTGTTCTTTATATTATTTTGGCCATGTTTTTTACTGGAATTATAGGTTTGACTTTAAAGGATATGCTGATTCAATTTAAATCAGATCTGATGATGATTGGTGTTTCTCTTGTGTTTACAAGTATTTTATTATTTTCAGCAAATATTAAAATGAAAAAGAATAAATCAAACAATCAAAATCTGACATGGATCCGGAGTATTATTATTGGGATAGCTCAAGGGATAGCGGTCATACCCGGAGTATCAAGATCTGGAACTACGGTAACCTCGGCACTCATTACGGGGATATCGCCAAAAAAAGCAGCAGAGTTTTCGTTTATTTTATCTATACCAGCTATATTATGTGCCTTTATACTAGATTTTGAACCAGGCTTTTATTTTTCACCTGCGGTCTTATTGGGAATGCTAGCTAGTTTCATTTCTGGGCTAATAGCTATTCGTATATTCTTAGGATTACTGGAGAAAGGTAAATTAAACCTCTTTGGTTTTTACTGTTTATTTGTTGGATTTTATTTGATTATAAAATAAATAACCCACCACTAAATAATTAATTAGTAATGGGTTATTGTTTTATTGTTTTAAATAGTTGATTGTTAAAACTCTTAGAAGGTCTGCAGTATTCCCAGCATAAATAACAGCAATACCTTTTCCCGAAGTACATGATACTTTTATTTGGAGTTCACTATCATCTGAACTAAAAGTATAAGACGCGGCTGCAATATCTTGTGGTGAAGTATCACTTGCTTTTAATTCATCATTAATATCAAATAAGCCTAAATCTACATCGAAATTCCCGCTACCTTTTCCCACGATGATTGCTGAAAAGTTGCGCTCATCACTTGGAAACTCAAACGCTACAGCTTCATTTGATCCTTTAGATAAATCATAGAGTACATAGTAATAAATACCGCCTTTTTGTTTCCATCCTTTAGATAATCCAAGGGACATACTTGATATAAAAAATAGGATTAGAGTAATAGATAGTAACTTTTTCATTATATTATACTCACAACAACAATGATTCCAACCATAACAATGATGCTTACTAGGATGGCAACAACACCCATGTTTCCATTTTTAACTTCTTCCCATTCATTTATGTCTTTAGAAATGAAATCAAAGATTTTGATTGCAATCCCTGTTCCTAATCCAAAACCTAAAGATGCTACAATGATCCACCCCAAATTCATTATCCATTTACTAAGAATTGCTGAATAACTTAGTTTTATTGGCATAAAGGGATCATCACAAAATGCTAGCGATGAAATCAGTAAAACGGTGATAATTGAAAACATTAATACTTTTTTTAGTTTCATACTTACGCTCCTTTTTATATTGTATAATTTTGATTATAATGAAAAATGATCTTTTTTGAAGTATTTCTCAGAAATACTGTTGTAAAAAAATACATATATGATTTATGATACGGCTTATGGGGCAAGAGATAAAAAAAGAAAATCCGGTTATTATTTATAATGTTTTCCCACGATTATTGGGGCCAATGTCCAAGTGGAATAGCCATTTAAAGCGTGCCAAAGAAATGGGTTTTACATGGATTTATATAAATCCACTCTGTTATCCCGGCTTCTCTGGAAGCTTATATTCAATTAAAGATTATTTTCAGGTAAATCCAGTATTCTTAGATACGTCAGGGCGAAGTGCAGATGATCAATTGAAGGATATGGTTGCTGTTGCACATGACCTAGGATTAAAGGTTATGTTCGATCTAGTAATTAACCACACCGCAATAGATTCTGTTCTAACTGAAAGTCATCCGGATTGGTATTTGCGAGGCACACGTGGCGGGATAAAACGTCCACAAGTTTGGGAAGGGGATAAACTTGTGGCAACATGGGGTGATTTAGGTGAGATTGATAATGAAAATTCATCTGATCGGGATAATTTGTGGCAATATTGGAAGGATTTGCTCGACTATTATCTTGTCTTAGATGTAGATGGCTTTCGTTGTGATGCTGCGTATCAAGTATTGCCGGCATTATGGACGATTTTGATTACCCATTGTAAACAGCAGAAATCCAGTACCACTTTCTTTGCGGAAACATTAGGCTGTGAAATAGAGCTAGTGGTTGCTTTAGCTGAAGCTGGTTTCGATTTTACTTTTAATAGTTCTAAATGGTGGAATTTTAACGATGAATGGTGCTTGTTGCAGTATAGGGAAAATGCTCCGTTAGCACCATCAGTTGCCTTTGCGGAGTCCCATGATACATTGCGATTAGCAAAGGAAATGCAGAGCAATGAAGCTGCAATAAAGATGCGCTATTTATTTTCGGTAGTATATTCAACGGCGGTAATGATGCCAATTGGCTTTGAATATGGATTTAAACGAAAACCGGATGTTGTAAAAACGACGCCCGAAAAATGGGAAAAGATAAATATTGATCTGACTCAATTTGTAACAGATGCCACGAAGTTAAAATATCAATACCAGATTTTTAATGAGGATAATGACATCCAATTGATTGATGTTGGCAATCAACGTGTTTTTGCCATGTTAAAAACGTCTAATGATGAGACTGAAAAAGCCTTGATTATTATCAATAAAAGTCTTAAAACACATCGACATTTTAAAATTAACTTACCCGATATATTATCTTGTGAGGTTAAACAAATACAGGATATCTCAATAGAGTATTCTTTAGATGCTATCCCAGAAGAGCTGGATTACAGTCTAAGACCCGCACAGCTTATGATTTTTTACGCAAAAACAACAAATTATTTTAAGTGATCCAAAATTATTTTCTGAATAAATTCCACGTTTAAACGCGGATCATTCGGATTTGTAATATTATGATCCTGAAGAATAGTTTGAATTTTCGAAAAATTAACTTCACTTGTATTCATATCTGAAATGTCAAAAACTGACCGCATTTCAGATTTTTTAAAATAGCGTGTATTAATAACTGGATTTGAAAGATCAAAATCATCAAAATTATCAGATACGATCTCGATTCCGAGATCTTTTTTTTTCTTGTATTGATATGTTCCTTGAAACGGAGTGTTATAAGTAAATCTGGCTCTAGCTCCAGTTCCTTGTATTTTTTTAGAAAACTCGATTGTTTTTTTTAGACTTTCATTGGTGTCGCAATGATGAAATAGAATAAATCCGCAGACAATTTTTATTCCAATTTTTTGAGCGTATTTAATAATATCATAGGCGTGTTCAAGATTTATTTCTTTACCAATTATTTTTTGAATATTAGAATCTGCAGATTCAATGCCTATATTTAAACCCTGGCACTTGCTTTTTTTTAATAAATCCAAGTGTTCTTTTCTTAGCTTATTGACCACACAGGCTCCGTACCAGACAATATTTGTATCGATCAGCATATTCATTAATTGTAAAAAATGATTTTCGCTGGCATTTAATTGGTCATCAATAAAGCTAAAAGTAGTATATCCTTTTTGTTTGTTTTTGATGATTTCTTCTTTGATGCTATCAATGCTTCGGTAGCGGATTTTTTTTCCCCAGTATGCAGAAGATGAGCAATAAATACATTGATATGGGCATCCTCGACTAACTTGTATGGGTACTGCTTTGTTTGGGTATTCAGATAAATCAATATTTATTTGAGGTAAATTGTCTAGATTTTCAATTGCTTCATCTATACCTGTTTTGATAATTTCAAGTCCATCTTTAAATGCAAGATTTTTTACGCTTCGATAGTTGTGGGTGCTGTTTAGTATTTCATTACATAAGTGTAGGAAAGGAAACTCTCCTTCAAAGCGTATTATAAAATCAAAGGAGTGTTTAGTTAATAGCTCCTTGTAATAGTAGCTTGCATGGACACCGCCTCCAACTATAATTATATTGGGAAACTCTTTTTTTATTTTTTTTGAAATATCCACCATTTTTGAGGCAATAAATGTATAGCCTGTAATACCCACAATCTTGATGTTATTTTTCTGTATCTCTTGGAATACGTACTCCCAGGGTTTAATGTTTAAATCTATGATTCGAGCAGCAACATCGTTTTTATTTAGAACTGCTTCAATGCAGGCTAAGCCAATACTTGGATGATGGATTGTTTTCATCGCTAATTCTTCAGCTTTATTTGTATAGAATGGGGGTTGTATTAATAAAACGGACAAACCAGTCTCCTCATTAGTTAATCAATTATTTAAAGTTGCTTGTTCATTTTGTCATAGTCTTTCATTATATGATTTGTTGACTTTAATCCCTCAATATAATTTCCAGAGCATGCTTTATCATAGGGAACTTTATCGGGCGTTAACATTGTTTTGATTATATCCATATTAACTACTTTATGAAGTAAGTCGAACTTATTATTTTCTTTAAGTGATTTATTTAAAAAATGGTCAATCACAGGAAACATATTTTCGAAACTGTTTATGATATGTTTGAAATGCTTTTCGTAATACTCTTTTGCTTCTGTATACATTTTTGCTTGATAAAATATTTGGACAATCATAAAAAATTCACTACGACCAAGCGAATGCATTTCTTTAATGCCGTATAGGTCAGGGCAATATATCCGATACACAGGGATATTTAATTTGGGATGGGTTTTGTTAATTATTAAAAGGTCATAATCCATTTTTTTAAAAATTAAGATAAGCTTCTCTATCTCAAGATTAAAATCTGTGTTTGATAGATTTTTTAAGGCTGATATTGGAATTTTGTCTGCATGTTTTTGGATATGATCAATGTCGATATTTAAGCGAGTTTGCCATTGTCCTTCCTTGTAATCGAAATCATCAGAGATCTCCTTGTTTTCAAGAAGGATTTCTCTTCCTTGAGCATATTCTGAAATGGCTCGGATGATGGCTTTACTTGGATCTGTATGACAACCAAAGCCATAGCCAGTTTTTGCTATTTCTTTATTTGTGTGAGGATCAAGGCCACATGCTATTATCATTGGGACTTCAAGCGGAAATGAAGCGTTAATGATAAGAATTTTAATGTTTTTTGATTTATAATAAGCAAGCATATCTTTTATGACTGGATGTGTGATGCTATCATGATTTATTACCGAATAATTGATCTCTTTATATTTTAATATAAAAATAGATAAATTATGTCTTTCGATAAGTTCACAGATTCCTTGTACAATTGTTTCTTCTTTGGTATTCCCACACGCTAAGCCATTTGATGATTGATTAATGTTATTCCAGCTAATTGGATAGTAGCATGTTTTGTTATGAACTAGTGAATAGGCATGCACCCAGTCTATTGGTATTGTTTTTGCTAAATTTGCCAATTCCTCTTTTTGAGGACTATAGTAAATATCCAAAGCTCGTTCAATGTTACTAAGGTCGGTTATTACTGAAAGGTCGTTGAATGATTGTTGAGTATAGCCTGGGGCATTTTTATAGTCGAAATTTAGCCATGAAAACCGTTCGACGAACTCCATTATTGCGCTTGCTTTCGCTTGATCTTTTGTTGCACCTTTGCCTCGTTGACTATAGAACCCATCACTGAAATTATAGATACTGAAACACTTATTACTGAAGAATTCTTTTAATATAAATTTTTTGTCAGGATGCGTTTTCTTTAGTAATTTTAATGTATTGCTATATGTAATTGTCGGGTGTTGAGCTTTGTCTTGATCATAATCATATTTTTTTACTGAGGAGCTTAGCTCATATGGATTGGTGTTGTTAATAATGAAGTTGACCATAGTTTTTATTATATACTTAAGTACAAAAATAATAATAGAGAATATTCTGAAGAAGTCCCTATTCGTTTGAATTTAAGTTATACTAAAACTAAGTTTTTGAAATATGGAGTAGGTATAATAAATGATAAAAATTGAACGATTTCGATCTATGATTGATTGGAAGGAAGCGATAATTAAATGAGTGTTCTTCTTGTATTCCCAAAATCAAATATGAACACAGTTGAATTCGGTTTTTATAATGCAACACATCCACCGCTCAGTATTTGCTATTTATCTGCGTATCTAAAAAAAAGTGATATTGTTACCTCTTCAATTGATTTGAATTATTCAGAAGAAAAGGACTTAATGGAGATTGTTGAAACTAAATGTATACAGCTTGTATGTTTTTCAATTACAACTTTTACTTTTGATATTGCATATAACTTGGCAAGAGAGATTAAGCAGGTGAAACCTCATATTAAAATTGTGTTTGGCGGAATGCCTCTGAAATTGTTTAAAGAAAAGCTAGTTGAGGGGATTGTCGATGTCATGGTAATGGGTGATGGAGAGGAAACTCTTCTGCGACTTGTTAAACATTATCTGTATGAGAATGGGCGTTTAAACGAAATTTCAAATATAATTTATTATAGAGGCGGACAACTGGTCGAAACACCTAGTGGTGTGTACTTAGAAAATTTAGATGACTTACCCTTTCCAGATCGTGAGTGTTTAGATTTGACTCAATACGCAACAGTGAGTGGGATTCGACAGTGCTATATCGTGACATCAAGGGGTTGTCCTTTCAATTGTCTGTTTTGCTTAAGCGGTTCCATGGGAAATAAAGTCCGATTACGCTCTGTAGAGAATATTATTGATGAGATTAAAGCTGTTAAAAAGGCGTATCCGTTTTATAACAAATTTCATTTTGTTGATGAAACACTCAATATAAGTAGTACTAGGTTCCAAAACTTATGCAAGGCTTTAGAGCGTGAAAATATTAAATGGTCCTGCATGCTAAGAGCTGACGATAATTTAAATGATGATATTTTAGTCTTAATGAAGTGTTCGGGGCTTGAATTATTTGAAATTGGAATTGAGAGCGGTAGCCAGCTTGTCTTAGATGCAATTAAGAAAGGTACAAAAGTAGAGACAATTGAACGTGTTCTAAAGAAATCAGCAGAGCTAGAAATACCTGTAATTGGAACTGTAATGGTCCCGCATTTTTGTGATACTGGGGAAACGATTTCTGAGACAATAAATTTTATAAAAAAAATGAGTGAATCCTATTCTTTAATCCCATTTCCGATACGAACCAATATACATCCTAAATCGCCCTATAGTAAATATAGTTTTGAATATAGAATTTGTGTGAATCAAAATGATGAGGTTATCTCTACAAAATATCTTTCTTCAGAAGAGATTAGCTCGGCATTAGATACTTTGAAACAACTTCAAGTAAGAGGAATTATTCAAAACATATCTCATTTTAGTATTGTAAATGAATTACTGACTGATACCTTGCCTGGGCAGGATATTTCAGCTTTAATTAAGAACTCTCCAGTCGTACAAAACATGGTGGAAAATGCAATAAAATCTAAACTAAATATTCGATAAGAAGTTATTTCGTCATGCATAATTAGATATGTGCTTATTTGCCTCTTCAGAGTGGTATAAATAGACGCACTAAACATTATTTTTAAACGGTACATATTTGTTGTGCAAATTAACGATAATAATAGTGAGTGAATCCTTGGATTCGCAGTAAATTTTAGCTTTGAAATATGAGGTATTTATTTGTACATAAAAAGTTTAAAAAAGTGCCGTAAATATTGACCATTTAGGATAGAATTTATATGCTAGTTACTAGCATGGGGAATGCTGTTTTGCTCTATACTATTTTGACAATATAAAGCGAAGAAAAAATGGAAAATTTTCAACCGATAGATTTACAAAAAATAAGTAGTAGAAATGACCTCGATGCCTTGGCTGGTTCTGGCGAGCGAGCATTGTATGGTGTCATCCAATCACCAGATGATATCGAATCTGTAGAGAAAACTGATGGGGCAATAATTTCTGCAAATGCTCAAATGGAATTCAGTGATAACCCCAATTTCAAAGGTTTGTTGAAAAAAGTGAAAGATGACATCCCCTCAGGTGTAATCCGAAATGATGATGTTTTAGCAGATATGGAAGACTATCCGCTAGTAAAGCTGATTAATACATTAGATGAGCAATGTAAATCTTATTGGAATGCTACACAAGGAAAAGGTGTGAATGTAAACGTTTGGATCGATGCCTATAATTCTTTAAATAGTGCATTAAGTAATCCAGATTTACAGGTAGGTATTAGCAGTTTTATTCAGGATGTAAATTTACTTGCCAGTAATACAATTATTGGAACAAATATCAGTGTAGATAATGCATTGTTGCAAACATTGGAAGAAGTCAGCATTCTTTCTGCGCAAGTTTCGGATTTAAATAACAATCAATTAGTAGTTGTGACCGAGATAGATTCTGCCCCCATTATTTTTACGAGTACTATTACTTTTTTTGATGAGGACCCATCGGAATTGATTATAGAAATAAATAATTCTTTAGAATTATTAGAAGATCAATCTCTAGGACTTAACCTAGAGGATGGAATTATTTCATTAACGCCAAGGAATAAAATCATCGGATTTGTGACAAGTGAAGATATTAAGCAAATATCTCCAGAAAATAGTCAATTAATACATAAGCGACTCATTCGGTCCGGTGTTATTAGCGAAAATGGACGTATTATCGATAGTGAGATATTAGATAATGATTCATTTATAATTGAGTTCGAACAAGAATTTGGAGATACGATTTCTAGCGATGTTTTAGATATGGTTCAAAATGCATCAACTGAAAACGGTGCAGTCGAAACAGAAGTAAATATTGATATCGAAGAAAACGTAAACGTAACAGGAGGTTCAACAGAATCAACGGCAACTGCTAATAATGGTACTAGTGTTACTGAATTTATTGATCCGGATGCAGCTGCTTCTCTTTTAGATGAGGTGTTCCCAAATGGTACAGATGGGCTAAGTGAATCTGAAATTATTATCGAAATCTATAACTATTTAATAGAGAATTATAGCTGGGAGGCAGATAGTGTGTCTGGTTCAGACTGGAAAACTGTTGCTGAAACAATCAGAGATAAGGCGGGAGATTGTGAAGACTTAGCAAATCTTTTTGCCAGTATGTGCTTAGCTGCTGGTGTGGATGAAGATAAACTTGATGTTTATGTCGCGATAGGATCGGATGGGCAAGAGGGGCACGTAGTTCTTGCATATAAGATTTCAGATTCGGAGACGATTGTTCTTGATATTTCAGGCTCTTTACAGGAGATAGCAGAGGAAGATATTCCTAGAGATGAAAAACAAATAGATTTTTTGAGTGATTGTGATTCACTTGATGAATATGAGGAGAAAAACGATCTTGAGTTTTCTTTTTCCTATGATACAGAAAATATAGAATCTACAAATGGCGATATTACTAATTTTGGAGATTTTGAGGGTGTAGATAGTAAACAGTCAACCGGAAGCATTGCGATAGTACCTGAGGTTGAAATCACACCAGAGGATATTACTGATGAAGAATTGACTGTCGAAGATATTTATGGCGGACCGGTTCAATTCGAATATACGGGTAATAGTGCTAGTAAAGGACTGAACTATGACATTGCTAATGCTATGAATCGTGCATTTTGGGAGGTGAGATGTTCAATATTCTCTATGATGAATCAGGGTTTATCCATAACAGATGTAGTGGCTCTAATAAATAGTATAAGAGAACAGGTAATGGATGGGATAATGGATGAAACTGTTGGTTTGCAATTAATGAATGCATTAGCAAGCGGTTCCGATGCTGGATTATTAATGGATGCACTAACTAGTCCAGAATCCTTTGAAGTTTATTTGAGTGGTGGATGGGATTCATATGAAGAGGATTGGAATAAGGTGGATGATGCACTGGGTGATACATACACAGATTGGGAGTATGCAGAGGATGGTTCTATTATCGTATACGATGAAGTAGAACATACCACAACTGATTACTCGCCTCCAGAAGGTTGGGAAATTGTTTCAACAACACAGACCCAATACACGGATGAGTATGGTGTGTCATCTAGTTCTGGATTTGTGACAAAAATATCTAAAAGTATGACTATCGAGGAGTTTTTTGGTGGTGATTCAATTAGCAACGTATCTGCTGATGCGTTTACGAGTATAGAAGGTGTTACCGACACCTTATCATCACAAGCTAGAGATGCTTTGGTTGCTAGTGGTATTTTAAATTCAGATTATTCAATAAATTCTGATGTGGATTTAGATGATAGTGATTTGGACTTGGGTCTTTCTGCAGAAGCGGATGAATATCGGGATGAAATAATTTCGATATTGAAAGACTCTATTGTTAATATTGAAGATTTAGTTGATTTTGATGGTTTTGTTAGTGATGAACTTGCTGCTCTTGGCTTAAAAAATGATCAGAGTATTATGACGGTAACACGTACTGATACAACGGATGCCGATGGGGAAGAATCTTATGATATTTCAGTTGAATTAAATCCACAAGTTGAAGCTTGGGCCGCATCGGTTGAATACGAAAGTTGGTCTGCCGATTATCTGGAAGTTGATATGGATAGCGAATTTTATGATGCTGTTATTAGTGATCCTATGTTTGGTGGGGTTTGTTTTAAAACATTAAACTATACAAAACTGGATGCAGATATAACGGCCATGCAAGAAGCTACGAATTATGCAGTTGCGCTTGCAATGGTTGGGCAGGCAATAAGTGAAGTGCCCCGTATTGTTATTCAGCTTATCTTTGAGGTTCAATATTCAAAAGTAGAAGTGTTTACAGCAAAAAGAATGGCTGAATTTTTATCAAATATTATATCCGATTCGGATGCTTTAGTGAATGAATATATAGAAAAAATAAATACCTATAACCAGGATGTCTATAAACAAAAAATGGAAGCAGCAAAGGATGAGGCAGCTGAACGGTCTGAAGGTAAGAAAAAGAAAGCGGCTGCATACGAGCAAATGTTGACTGCTTCATTTCAGTCCAATTTACTTAGACAAATGGAGAAAGTTCAGGAATATAGTATCACACAGATTCAAGCGGTTATTATGACTCATATTGATAAATTGAATCAATCTGACAATCCCTTTGATCAAGCAAGAGCAAAAGCGATGCAAGACGCACTAGATCATGAATGGACCATCCTTGATGAAGAAGGTGGTGCGGGTAAATCAAATTTTGATAAAGAATTTGCACTAGAATTACAATCAAAAATGAGTGGGATCAAGAATACGCAAATGGCAGTTGAGCTAGTTAATAGTGCAGCACAGTCTGCTAAAGATATGGTAATGAAGCTACTTTGGAATGTGGATGTTAAGAGTGATATAAAAAGTGCACTTATAGGCATGGTTGATTCATGGACGAATATTGAAGCAGGCTGGGTAACAAAATTTGCTTCAAATGTTGATATGTTAAGACAAATTGATAATGCTATTTTAGATTCAGATAAGCAGTATGAAGATGCGAAGCGAACCTATGATGCAATGGTTGATGCGGCTAATAGTTGGGGGGTTTTAGGTACGATTCTTCAGATTGTTGCTATTATTGTTGCCATTGTTGCTATCTGCGTTGGGTTTGGTTCGACTGCTGCTATTGCGTGCATGATCGTTTCTGCTGCTGCTTCAGCAGGATCAGCATTTGCAAACTATCAGGTCCAAAAAGCAATTCTTGAAGCACAACTAGAGGGTTTAGAGCAAGATTGGTCGTTTAATGTGAAGTCCTTATCTAAGCAGTTTCTTGAAATCTTACAGGAGTTAGATGAGCAGACTGATGCTGATAAAGAAGCACAAATTGAAAGGTCTCAAGGGACTACTATGGAGCAATTAGCGAGAACACTAAATGATTTGGTTGCTCAAATGTGGGCGTATGTCGCTTCGTTGAATGATCCCAATTTATGGATGGATAAAGACGGCGGATTTAAAAGCGCCGATGCCAGTAAAATAGCCTCAATTCGGCAGGCCATGATGGGGCTTCAGTTTATTATGACAGCTATTGTAATGGTGGCGGATGAGCTTAGTGATGCGCATGATATTGTGCTTCAGGTAATGTTCGGTGTAAGTTCTAAATCTCCATTAATGCAAGCGTTGATGGCTTCAATTAATAGTACAATGGGCATAATCAACGAGGCAGCCGATTTTCAGACACAACAAACATACGGGCAGATAGAAGAACACAATCGGGCTAGACAAGTAGACTTGGATATTGAACGGATCGAAGCGGCATTAGATTCGGCTCGAACCAAAATGTTAGTGTCGGTAGTTATCTCAGCCGCTTCAGCTGCAGCAGCAGGTGCTGGGACTATGGTGTCAGCAGTTATTAGCGGGGTATTAACGATTGCGAATGCCTTGATAAATGTATATTTAGCGTATCAGGATTATCTATTTGCACAGAAAATGTTTGAAAATTATGATGATTTTGAAGCCGATAGTATGCAGGCATTATTGCTTGAAAGTTCGGAGCTTGAAGATAAACGTCGTGCAGCGTTGTCCGATAAGGAATCACAAGATGTGACCAATGCTGTTTATAATTCACTAAACTTAATCGAAAATGAATTGAAAAAAGCGATTAATAGTATCAATTTTGAGAATAGCACAATCGATATTGGAAATGATTTTCTCGGAATTAATCCTGTTCAAATGGCTAAAGTCTCAAAGATGATTACTGAGTATATGAACCAGATGTTGGGTCTTGTAACGGTTGCAAAAACAGCAGATGAAATGCGCGAGATTGTTTTGGGGATGATGTTTGGTATCAACATAGAGTCTGGGTTTAAATATGTTTTACAGGGTATTCAGGCATTTAATCGATTTGTCTCAAGTGCGTTGGCTTTGCGGATGGAACAAATAAATTTAGATCTATCCTTTCATACACGTATGATTCAGGCAAAGCACGATATGGAGGATGCCAAAAAAGCATTTGAAAATGCTGTAACATTCGCCATTATTGAGATTGCAATAAGTGTGGTTTCTTTAGGGATTGGGAATGGTTCAAGAGTTGCAAATGTTGCGATTGCCGTAGTGAAAGGCCTTGTGAGTTTATTAAAAATACAAGCTGAGATACAGTTGCTAAAAGATGCATTAGCGAAGGAAACCTTTGGTGATTTATATAAAGCACAGGCCGAATTAATGGAATTTTTCGATCGAATGTTTGGTGACGATAAGGACCCATATTTAGAAGATATCAAAAAAGCTTTAAAGTCTATGAATTTCGGCCTTGTAGAATCTACTGCAAACGGACGAATTGGATTAAATAGTGGCTTTGCTTCTGAAATGAAGTATGTTATCGATAATGCGTTTGCAATCCAAAAAGCGTTGACTGATGTGGCCCAAGCTCGTGCAGAGGCATTGTCGATTGTTCGCGCGATGTGTTTCGGCCATCCTGGTTCTACGGAAAACTTTCAAATATCAAAGATTGGCTATGAACTTTGGAACTCTGCGGTTAATCAAATGTTAAACTTAGCAAGTCAGCATATCAGTAATTTTGTTACTCGATATAATGCCCGTGTGAGTGCTGCTGAAGCTTTAGCAGTGCAAACAGCGGTAGCAATGGTTCAGACAATGTTTGCAATTGCATCTACAGTCCTAAGTGTCTACAAAGCATCAACTGGATATGATCCAAAGACGAAGCCAGATGCATTTATAACGGCGATGAGTGCGATTACCGGTAGCGGTGATTCTCCTTATGGTATTATTGGTCAAATTTTAAAAGAAGTGGTAATGGCGTACGTAAAAAAAGCAGCAAAAGAAAAGTTTAATAAAAATGCAGAGGCTGCAACAAAGAAAGCGCATCCGGGAGGGAACCCGAACATTCATGCTAAAACTAGTTTTGGAATAAAGGGGCGATCGCTTCGTCTCAAACAAACAACGGGTAAACTAAGTATCATGAATCAAACACTAGCACAACGACGCCAGTTGCAACGTGCTATCGATGTAATATTTGAACAAATGTATGATAGTATTTTGACTAATGTAACAAATTTCATTTTGGATAATGCAAGTAGATGGGATAGTGCGGCTAAGAAGGCCTCAGATGAAAAGCTTATTGCTGATGCTAATTCTAAAGCTGATGCTGATGCTGATGCAGCTAAAGCTAAAGCTGCTACAAAGACTACAGCTAATCCCAAGGCAGCAGGAAAATTAGACACAACCG
>Ga0075111_1000493_pt1 | contig 18352 bp, 9 predicted proteins | sample AntAceMetag02UKK_FD_69787 | JGI IMG/M metagenome (GOLD analysis project Ga0075111, IMG submission 69787) | Saline lake microbial communities from Ace Lake, Antarctica - Antarctic Ace Lake Metagenome 02UKK | ecosystem: Environmental > Aquatic > Non-marine Saline and Alkaline > Saline | place... | reverse complement strand
AAGTCAATGCTACTTGCGTGTTGCCAAAGTGATGATTTTTTATATGCTTCAATTAGGCGCTTGTTCGATTTATAAGATTCATAAAGTTTGAGGCAAATTGACAGTGGTACTTTGTCTGAAAGATTTTTAATAAATGTTGGTAATTCTGAAATTATGTGTGGATTATCTTTGTATTCGCGTTTAACAATGCTATTAATTTCTTCAAAGTGCTTTGTTGTTAGATCCTTTTTTGTTTCAATTATTTTAGCCATTAGCTGAACCATAGGGAATACTTCATCTCTTCGATTGTATTCATGCTCAGAAGTTGATAATGATCGAATAATTGTTGTTATTTTATTTTGGAGTGGTGTTTGTGTATTGTCATTATTTAGAATGGATTGTATTTGGTCGGTTACAAGAATTAATTCGTCTGCTACATCCTGCTCAAGTGCACGTTGTCCAGCTAATAGCATGGCATATAAAAAATAGATACTAGAGTGCTGTTCCGTATCTGTTTTGTATAGATTTTTAATTTTTTGAAGCATTTTTGGTAATTGATAGATGTGAATGAGTATTATTTTGTTTAATACTGCTAAGTTATTCTCCAGATGGGCTGGTTCAGCGACAACGTCTTTAAACACGATTTCTATTAAATTGAGTAATGAATCTAGTACATTTGCTTTATTAGCAATAAAGCATTTTTTTGTGAGACTATTAAGAATAATTACTTCAGTACAATGCTCCGATGCATTTGATTTAATGATGTGCTCAATCCGTTGAAGTATAATTTCAATTTGCTGCTGTGATTTTGTTTTTTGCAGTGTATTAAGAAAGTCGATTAGGATATTTTTGCTTGTGCCTGTCTCATAGAATCGTTGAAACTCATGTACAAATGATCCATAAATACCAGAGACCGGAGAGCTTGTATCTTTATCGAGAAAACATCTGGAGACCTCGTTCCCTTTTTTATCCAATGTGCAGATGTTATTTTGTTTTTCTCTTAAGAGGTACCTCCCATTCGAGTAGGACAAGGCATTTATCCATCGACCTTTTTCAAATTCCATGACCTTTGTGGTTGTATGATCAAGATTAATTCTATAGACAAAATTTTCTTTGTTATTTAATAATAGCGCTTCATTGTTTTCTGTTTCCCCAATAAATTTTAAATTATAGCCTTTCCCCATTGAGCTTATATCTACGGATTTTATGTGTTTAATTTTAATTGGGTTAAGATCAATTTCTTCTTTGTTTTTCATTCGACTTTCAGCTTGTTGAAGACTAATCGTTAGAACGTCAGCCTTGTCCTGAAAATAAGAGCTAAAATCGGATTTGTTATATATAAAGAGTTTCAGTTCGTTCGTTTCTTTCTGATATGCAAATAAATAGATTTCTTTATTAACACTGTTATATTCGATATATGTTGGGCGATATCCAGGTGGGGGTAAGACTCTTGCTTTTGCGCGGAGTTTCTTATCTACAAGTTCTATAAATATATCTTGTTCAGCGGTGGATATTACGTACATATTATCATCTTCATCTAGTGAAAAATTAGTCCCATTATACCAATCCTGATCTCTAGCTGGTCGGGTTGCTTCATTTATTTTAAAGCCGGTGATAATCTCTGTATTAGTTCGGAAATCCAAACTTTTTGTACAGTCTTCATTGAGAATTTGAAATCCACGGGTGTAATGGAGTAGTACATGATTACCATCACTCCGTTTGATCAATCCCTGTGGCTCAGAATTGCTATTGTGATTAATACCACTTGCAAGTTTACTTGGCATAAAGGATCGTTTGATTAGCAGCCCTTTTTCTGGGATTTTGCATCTGGATAGAAACTCGGATACAAGATCACTAGTGATTGACATTTTTCTGTTGATAGCGACTATTTTACAGTGCATTGATCTAAACTGATTCACGAACGATCCCCTCTTCTTGAGTTTATATAAAAGTGTCTATAAATATATCGGTAAAATATCTTGATTATTGCAGGTAATCTTTGCTATGACGAAAATTTCTATCTAGCTAATAGTTCCGCAATTCTTTGGATTCTGGCAAAAATCGATTCACGGATATGAATACTTGCAAGTATCCCCGCATCACCTTTAATTTTCAGCATTTTTTGCCCAGTCGATTCACTGTCTCGTTCTTGATTACTAATATCTATTAATTGTTCTATCGTTGACTTATCTAATAGTGTAAAGACCTCTTTCGGTAAGGATGAGATATTTGCTCTAGATGATCTTTCTTTAATTGAAGAAAGTGCATTGAACCATATGGTGGTTAGCGTATTAACTGACGAATCAAAGATTTCGTCCCATTGTTTAACCAGTTCTTTGCTTGAAACATCAGGTTTTGCATGAGCTTCCAAATATTTGAGTTGTTCACGTATTGATCCACTAACGATAAGATTTGGTTCTAAGCTCCAGAGATTTAAGTGACTAGCTATCGATTTAAGCAAGCTGTTCTTTTGCTCTGTATTTAATGTATTTAACGGTATAATTGCTGTTATACGATCTAAGACTGAGAATAATATATTCTCAACACCAAGATCAAATTCAATGTTAGTTTTATTTTGCGGTAGACTTAATCTGGCTTCCCTGAATTCATATAGAGCCTTTACAACACCATGTAACTGCGGTAGATCTAAGTTATCGAAACCAATATCCTGAGCAATTTTTAATGTAGAAATCGTCTTGTCCTTATTTCCCAACTGTTTCGTGCTAGAGGCTATTTGTATTATTTTTTTCAAATTTGGTTGATAAAATTTTAATATAGTATCCTTTAAGTCTGAAACTAACGGAAGTAACACCTCTTTTTTGTCTACTAAGTTCAACTCTGCTTTATCAAAAAGTCTAGATATCTCGTTTGTATCACCATGTTTTAAAAATTGTAGAAATGCATCAACTTGAAACAATATATCCGGACCAGGTAAGCCATGAGACTTGAACATTAAATCTCGTGTTATTGGATTTCGATGGACATCATTCATTTTTTCAACTAGATGGCGCCATTTATTAGAAAGTAATCGATCGCTAAAATCAGGATCAGGTGTCATTGAAAAAATAAGTCGCCTTAAAAACGGATCAAGTTTTTTTAATTGTGGTTGTGCTTCATTTCGCCAGTAAGAGAACATTGGGCTCCAATTCATTGTTAATTTTTTGTTTTGGTTTTCCTTAAAGAATGTCACCACAAATTGTTTAGCTAATCGGTTTTGTATTGTTGCATTGATCTGTCCGAAATCTTCCATCAACAATAGCCAGGATTTCATGTCGCTCCATGCTTTAAATGGAATCAGTGGATAGAAATTGAGCAGTTGTTCGGCATCTTCTGGCGATTGCTTGTAAGTATTAATTATCATTTGGTTTACATGTTTTCGATACAGCGAACGTTTAGATCTGATATCTCGCGACTCACTACTGAGTGAACGCCAGCAAGTAGTAAATATTTTATTTATAGTGCTCGTTAAGTCCTTGAATTCGGGTTTGTTTACAAGTAATGGATAAACATCAAATAGGGCTAGGCGAGCTGCTTCCATTCTGACAACACTTGGGTTTTTAGATCGACGAATAAGGTATTCAACTAGCTCTCGAGTTTTACTGAGTTCGTTATTATCCATTAATGGTTTTGCTAAATAACCAATCGCTTTTGTTGCTTTGTCCTGAAAAGTATCTTCTGGATCTTTCGTAAAATGTATTGCGAGATCAAGAAATTCTCTTAGCTGTGGATGATTAATTGAAACTAAGCTTTCTGCAATAATATCCAGGTCGCTAAGTCCATCCTCGCAGATTTCAGTAAACCAATCAACAAGCGTTGATTTATACATGGAAAGCATTCGGTTTAATACCAGCGGATGCTTTTTGTGATGGCCAGATTTTATAAACTTAGAGATAATAACTGGCAACACACCAGAGAAACGCTGACGGACCGCTGAAAACCGTTCAGAATAGTTTTTGACATGGCCATCAGAATCCTGCCACTCACCTGATATCATTGATTCTTGAATCGCATTTTTTCGAGCAGTTGCCGGTACATCAATTGCCAGGTCCATAAATTTATTAATTAAATCCGTTCTTGGGTACTTTGACTCAATTAATTTATCGTAAAATGGTTCAAACATCGATATCATTAACTGAGAGAATCGATACTTATTCATTCCTGATTGTTCTTCATATGATTTAAACATGCTTTCAATCATTTTTTCAGCATCTGTTGAACTTAACTGATAAACAGGGAAGTCATTTCTCCATGTCTCCCGAATGTCCCAGTTACTTCGGAATTTTTGCGCGCTTCTTAGTTCCTGTTCTTTGATTAAATCAATAATTGAATTTTGAGCGCGAGAATATATCCCTCTCAATAGTCGTAATAATGATTTCGTTTTTTCTTGATTTAATCCCAAGACAACGTTATCTTCTGATTTCTTAAATACTGAATAAGCGGGAATATTATCTTTATCGATCAGTCTCTTTGATTTAAGAATGGCCAAAAGTATTTGAGCATCTTTTGTGTTTTTAACAATTTTTAGTTTTATTAACTGAGCTGGACTTACAACAGAATTCGTAAATAATGTATTGAAATACATATCGATTTTGTCATTTCCAAAATTAAAACGCTTCAAAATATCTTTCGTTGGTTGATCTTTCCCTATTTCAATAACTAAGTGTTTAGCTACGAGTGTATCTATAGCGTCCAATACAGACTGCTTAACTTCTTGATCGATATTTAAGTAAAGAGCATCGATCATCTCATTTATTAGTACTAAGAGTAGCTGGATTTTTTCTGGTTTTACAATGTCATCTATACTAGTTTTTGCAAGAAAGTTATCAATTTTTTGTGCAGATGAATTACATTGATCGATTCTATTTTGTATCGCTTGCGAACATTCACTAATCATCTCTTTAAGCTCGTGCTGAGAGCACTGCTTATATTTAATATAACGTTGATGAAAATTATCTAATGGGATCTTTGCTAAACTTTGCTGAGAGTTGATACATACGCCAATTTTTACGATAAGGCCATATAATTCATTTATATAGTCACCTGATAAAACACTGTCGAACCAATCTTCGTCACTCATCGGAGAGAATACTAATTCAGGGGAATTACTCGATATTATTTTTTCGTTAATCATATTGAATCTTTTTAGGCCTTTTTGTGTATTACTATAAGATTATCGTCACAAATGAACGGAAATTTCAGTTAACTTGAAGATTGGAGTCGATAGTAAACTACTCCATTACTGACATCCTTATTGACTTCTTTAACTTCTAAGTCAAATTCATCAACTATATCCCATCTTTGAGTTTCTTTAATATCGAATCCGGCTTCAGTTGCAATTGTTTTAAAATCTTTTGTACTGAAACGTTCAACGCCTAAATCATCCAGATTTTTTTTATAGGGCAAGTATGTAAGGATGTCGATACTAGCACCTGGTTTTAGGTGTTTTTTAAGTTTAGGTAACACGTTTCTAACGTCTAAATCTCCAATTGATTCAGGTAATAGTATATGATCAAACGTTTGTACATTTTCACCGCTAAGTAGCTTGTTGATATTATGGGCATCACCCTTTATCACCGATATATTATTCTTTTTAGCTTCATCTGAAAGTTGCTCATTTATATCAACTCCGACTATTCTATTATTAAATTTTGCAAGCAAACTTTCTAAATAACCCTCACCGATTCCAATTGATAATACATCCTTATTCATTCCTATTTGATCAATTACATAATTTTGGATTTCCTCGCTTTCTGAATTAACCGTAAACCATTCATCATCATCGTTATAGTCTGAAGCCAACTCTTCTGTATTTAGAAATCCAATAAATGCATTTTGAATTGCTTGTGCATCAGATGTATTCGGGTGTGCTAATCGGTAAAGTACTCGCTCTGTAATCTCAATCTCTACTTCTGGGTGGTCAAGCTCATATAAATACAAAAAACGTTGTAATCGAAGTTTAAGAGTGTCCTTATCGCATGTAGAATCCATCTGTGCAATTCTAGGTAGCAGTTTCAGTGTTTCTTTTGGATTTAACACATCAGAATGCTCAATTATTTCTTTAAAACTCTGAAATTGCTTACGAATAACGATTGATTCGTGATCACCAGACTCGACATCAGTATAACCAGCATTTGGGCTAAAGGGTTGGAAGGCCGTTTTAGTTTTTGATATCTCAATGACATGACCAGGAAATTGTTTTTTTAGATTCTCGGTTAGCTTCTCTGACGTTATTCCCATCTTTGCAATAGTCTGAAGGGGTATTGTAACAGATAAATTTGCTTTTTCAGCAATACTGATTACATCTGAAATCGTTGCCATAAATGCATCTTTATTTATACCAAAAGCCCCGTATTGTTTATCAAGAAGAATTGTCTGATGTTTGTTGTTGAGAATTACCAGTCGGAGTAATTGATTAGAATAAATAATCGAATCATCCTCGCCTTGATTGTAGGATAGAATAAAGTGTGGACTCAGTAAGATACCCATTAATTTGTCAGCATTGTTTCCTTTGCGATAATCCAAGCACTGGTGTTGAAGTACTTTTAAGATATTAATGGGATCATTCGTGATATGATGCATTGTATTCACATCTTTTTGGTCTGAGTTTGTAGTAACTAATGTTTCAACCTGATCAAGATAACCCATATAGGCACTTTTTTCTCCAATAAGATCTAGTTTTGTTCTCATACGTTGCGACACATTCTTTAGAAAACCAAAGTAAATTTTTATATCAGCTGCTAATTTCAAACCATTTTTAATCAAGTCCTTCGCTCTTGTATTCAAACCTGACTCTTTCTCCAGTAGTTTTAATGAACCGGTAAATTCTGATAAATTAGAAAAAGTGGGCATATCAATATCCTGCTGATTTTCTTGAAATGAAATATATAGATTATCTAATCTGTCTTTTAAATTAGCTAATTTTTCTTGTACACCATTTTTCTTATCATAAAGCTGCGCCATAGCAGCAGCTGCGGAAAACGTCGCTTGATCTTTTATTAACTCGTCTAAACGAGTCGTTATCGCTGTTTTTCTAAATAGTGGTTCTGTACTTTGATTTAGATTAAACGCAGTTTTTGAGTCAAGGGTTTCAATAATAGAGAATGCATCGATATAGTGCTGGTGTGCATGATTTTTAATATGCTTAAGCATTGTATGACATGCTTTAATCAATGATGTTGTTGTAATAATATGAGCTTGATTTTCCTGTGGGCTAGCCGTTGCTTCTTCAATCGTTCGTTTAAACATATAAGAAAATTCATCAATTGCAGCCTTATAAATTGCTTGCCACAGGTTTGTGAAAACATCTCTCAAATCGTTTACTTGTAAGGATATTGGCCTGTTTTGATTCTGATTCCAAAAATTTCCTTTAGTTATCGGGCGATTCAGTTTCCGTGACAAAAAGAACTGAGAAATTGTGTCTTCATCACCTTTGAAATACTCTTTTATCCAATCCGGTTGGTATTTTGGATCAAATTTTAACGCATGAAACGATTCATCTATATATGAGAGCAAACATAGCTTTACAACTGGTTTCCAATCGATATCATGAGCGATTCGATCTTTAAGAGTCAGTTTGTTAATCCATGGCAAGAATACATCTTTAATCGTTTCTTGGTGCTGATTAAAATACGATAAATGTTGAGGGCTTAGACTGCTTCGATTAAAGCGTATTACTAAATAGGCTATATCCGTCCGTAGTTCAGTTAACTGATCTTTCAGCGCATTTATATTCGTTGTTCCTTTAATTGTTTCATTAAGCGTCGAGATATAGTCTGCAACCAAATGTTTATCAACTTTTCCCAGTCTTACAAAAATAGAATTGAGAAGACTTAAGCATTCCTGATATTTACTAAACTCAAACGAACTAATACACGTAACAGAGCTTAGGAATAAACTAAATGTATTGACTAGCTCCTCTTTGAAATCAGACTTAAATACCCGGTCAAATGTCTCTAAATCACCTACATACTTAACTGTTTTTTCATCTGAAAGATTGATTGATAATTTGGTTTTTAGGTCTGCTAAATGTTTTTTATACAAATCTCTTCGTTCACTATCAAATTTATCCAAAATCAAAAGTTCCAATGTCGATATCTCGCCTTCCTGGTTATTGGTTTTTATTCTTTCAATAAAATTAAAACGATCCTCATCAGAGTAATAATCCGTCTTTCTTATCTCCTCTTTAATCAATTTAAAATATGGGTCTGTTAGCGTAATCCCTAATGCCGCAATAGATTTGAGAACTTCAAACTGATGCATAGCATTAAAACGATTATAAAAATATTTAGCAGAGTTACTAAAATATTTATAGCGAGTTTCTTTGCTATAATCGCCAACTGTTTTTTTCCCATTTGGGTCAAAGAATTGTTTCGCCAGTTCTTTTATATTTAAATGTTCTTTTTTTGGCAATAAGCGGTCTGGATTACTAGAATCTTGATCAAAAAACACCTGCAAACTATTCTCTAATTCTGGGAATTGTTCTATGAACCAGCTTGTCGTGTATTTCTTTTTTAGATCAAATAATCGACTGGAATTATGAATGTTGCTGACAATTGCCCTTTTTAGTTCTTTACTGCAATGTGGGCTATTTAAAAGTATTTCGACTTTATTTGATGCATCCATTATGGTCTTACTATTCTCTATTGCCACTAAGTTTTCTTTGGCGACTAAAACCATCCCATACATGAATGAATATGGGTGCTGACTTTTGTATTTCTTTTGATACTGACTGAGATTCGTTGCCATTTCTTTTAATGAATAAGGAAATGTTCGAAGTATATTCATGAATATTTTATAATTTTCTCCATCAGTTAATTCACTGGTAATAGATTCTAAGATACTCAACATTGAATCTAGTTCATTGGATTTGATGCCACGATATAAAAATGGAGCGATTGTTTGATAGATTTTTTCTTGACTAAGATCGTCTGTCTCATGATTTTTCAGTATCATGCTGATACGCTCCATTACGTTTTGTCGTTTGGATTGATCTATATCAATTAACAAAGACATAATGGCATCTTTTTGATATTTGAAATGATGAAATGTTTGATAACTTAGTAGTTTATTTTTTGAAAAACGCGAATAACTTACCTGATCTAAGCCAGGTATCTTTTTTTGATGAGAAAGCTTTTTCCCCTCAAGATTGTATATTCCCATTCCTTTTTGACCATGAAACATTATTAAATTCCCATCGGGCATCATTCCAACGGTTTTTGTTGGTTCATTAGCAGTGAAAAGATGTGTTACTGTATCGTCTGTATTTACTTGGTATACGAACTTTCCTGAACTAAATAATGTTCGTCCATCTTCTAGTGTTGCAATAACATTTATATAGTATTTCTTATTATCATTGCTTTTTACACGCGTCACTTTGTCTGGTTCGATATTCTTAGCTGTTGGAAACGGCGATTTTTGATTATTAAATAATTCTCTGAGCTTTTCGCGGGAAATGGGTTCACGTTCTTTTTGATTTTTTAAAAAATCATCAAATTTATCATGATCATAACTATAGATAAATATTTCATCATAATCACCTTCATTTTGCTTGCTTTCAACAGATGTAAAGATTAATACTTTGTTTGTATGATGATTGTATTCAACTCCTCTAAAATGTATTTCTTTGCCTTCAATGGGAACTTTCATGCGAATTTGAGCACGCATTGTGAAGGTTTTATCAACTAAAAAGACGCCTATTTCTTCACCCGATTGATTCTGATCGCATATGATGTTTTCATCATTATCCAGACAAAAGTAATGGGCACCAAACATTCCCCACAAGTCAGATCCATGTAATTTTTTTGCATAATTTATCTCAGCGCCAGAAATGTATTCAATCTCGTGCAATCCATTCGGATCTATTATCTGAAACCCACGGGGATATTGTGCTGTTAATAAATTGCCATTTTTAAGAGTTTTAATTTCTGCGGGTCCATTGGTCGCATCTGGCAAAACTTTATTATAATGAATGGGGTTAAATGCATGAGTAATGGTTAATCCACGTGGATTTATTCCATGTTTTTGCATAAATCTATTCGCGATTTCACTTCTTGTATTAGCTGATTGCGCTAGTGCAACCGTCTTCTTATTTAGCATGAAAACGTTTCCCTCCTCCAGGGCCTTTATTAATATATCGGCTGAAAGATGAAAAAGATTCAATTTTTTAATGGAATTATTAAATATTTTATTAACTGTTTTTAAATTAAAAGGCTGAGCTATATGAGCTTGCCCTCTTTTGTTTTACTATCTATATAAAAACAGAACTTAACGATGTATTTTCTAATAAAGTAACCGATATATTTATAGACGAATAAATATGGGGGATAAATGTTTCATAAAGTAATCTCAACGAGAACTACACCACTTTTTATGCCTGCAGCTATGGCGACATATGCATCAGTTGATGAATCGATTGCTGTTAGTTTTGGTATGACGTCTATCTTGATGGTTGCTCCAGCATTAGCATTTGAAGAAAATTCTCGAAATATGGATTTTTTATTGGCTTTTGTTTCATTAGGTAAAAATATGAAGCTGTCTGCTGACTATGTTTGCTTTAATGTTTTTTTGCCTTTATTTAAAGCGAATCCATCTTTAGCTGAAAATCGTCAACTTGGATCTTTAGTTCAGTATGGCGGATTAATGCTTCAATCTTGTCAACGAATAGTTGAGGCGGGGATGGACCTCGATATGTTTATTAAAGATCGAATAAAATCTCAGTTAGTTGATAACCCGGGGTTAGCGCAGAATTTTACTGAATTTGAGGATCACGTGAGGTTTTCTCTTGAGAACGCAATTGTAAACTAATATTAGCCATTTATTTTTAATAGATAGGTAAACCAGTCATTTTCTTCATAGATTTCAGATACGTTTAATTTGCGTTCTTTTAAGAATATATCTAGTTCGGGGCGACTGAAGTCACTGATACCTGAGAGCACAATGTGTGATGCTTTTTTGCACTTGAGAAGTAGGTCATCTAAAAGTTGTATATGAATGGCAACAGTTAGGTTTGCAAGTACAAAATTGTAATCACTATCTGGTATAGACTCTACCGACCCGGTTTCGAAACTGATTTGATTTTCGCAGTCGTTCATTTCGCAATTTACAATTGATACCTCAATGGCCAATGGATCGTTATCGACGGCATGAATATCCGTTGCACCTAGCTTGAGTGCTGCTATTGCAAGTACTCCCGATCCGGTTCCAAAATCGAGTACTTTCATATCTGGTCTTATATACTTTTCTATAAAATGCATACAGCCTTTTGTTGTGCCGTGGCTTCCTGTTCCAAATGCCATTCCGGGATCAAGTCTAACAATTGCCCGACTTCCTTTGTAATCGGTTTCTTCCCAACTAGGGGCTATTATTAATCGTTTGCCAATAGAAATGGGTTTAAAGAACTTCTTCCATTCGTTCTGCCAGTCGCTATCTACTACATAATCCAGCTCTATCCGATATGACTCCCGTTCTAACTGGTCTAGGCAAAACTTCTTTACTGACTTGTTGGTCGACAATTGATCTGCTTCTGATTCACGATAGAGTTCATAACAGATATCAAATCCTTCACTGGACTCAATTGGAAACTGACTGGCATAACTAGCGGCTAAATCTTCGTCTAGAAATGGTGTGATTGTTTCATCATATTTATGGTGTGTATATAATTTTACCAGGTAATGACTGATTTTTTCTTTGTTTTGTGGCATCGATTTATCTTAGCTTCGCTCTAGAAATAGTACAAGTCCCTTTATTTCTGGTGTAGGACTAGATCTAGTAGTCTATCTATTATTTCTTGCTCATTTTTTTCAACTTTAACCATTAAAAAATTGCTGTAAGCACCATAGTCTAGCTCATCCTCTAAAGTAATTTTATATAGTCTTTGTATATATGCTGGAAATCGTTCTGCTTGTTTTTTTGGAAATAAAGCAAATAGTAATGTGTGATCAAATTTTTTAAAAAAATATGGAAATTTTTCAATTAAATAATCTTCACATGCAACGGGAGATTGTTCGCTAAACTCAAATATCTCTGGTGAATTATCCTCTTTTTTTGCTTCAAAAATATTCTGTAAAAGCCCCATCCTATAATTATTATTTACCCTTGATATGAAGAGCCGATCAATTATTGTTCGTTCAGCCTTTAGCCGATTTCTTTTATAATAATCTTGGATATATTTAGAATCTGCTGCATGAATACGAAGATGGTTTCTAGTCTCTAATGACCAGTTCCATCTTGAGTCAAAGATTTTACCCACTTTGTCCCAATTGAGTAATTTATAGAGGGTTTTTTTCTTATTTACATCGTTTGCTATTTTGATTAAGTCTTGTTCTCTTAGTTCTTGACCAATATTATAGAGCTCATTTATGACTGTAAGCCCAAAACTTTTGAATATATGCTCTAATACATTGGTTATTCGATTAGTTTTTGCTTTTTTACTTGAAACCTCAAATATGTAATCTAAGTTGTTATAGATCAATGTTGTGATATAAACCTTCAACATTTTTCGTCCTGCAGGACATTGGAATAAGACAAATGCTTTTATAATTTCATCTTCCGATCGTTCTTGTTTTAAGTAGTATCTTAGTGGGGTTAGCCCTATTTTAGTTGTCAATTTATTAACATATTTTGTTTGCGATACACCTGTTTCTTTTTCAAAAGCCTTAAACTGATCGAGTGTCTCAATAATCCTACGTTTTGCATCTTTTTTGATAGATAGTCTCGGGGCTTTCTTAAATCGATGTACGATATTGTTAAATTTCGTTTCAACGCTTTCTGTTTCTTCTCTCTTTGATAATTGTTCTAATCCAAACAGAATTTGTTCGCCAAAGCGTTGGTACTTGATATCGTTAGTCTCTGCTGATTCTTTAATTTTTTGAAGCAATGCCTCGATTGAGACACCAGGTGGTATGTTAAAGAGAGTATATAATAATTGACTATCAAATGTTTTAAATAAAGACGGAAATATGTGTTGAATTGATGCTGTGAATTTAGCTAAAGTGCTTGTGTCGATGTTTGGCAGTTTGTTTAATAATAAGTATCGGAGTCCTTTTTTATAGAATATTTGATTTTTAGATATAAATAATTTAAAGATACAGGCTCGTTCACTTTCATTTTTATTAGTGATTAAAAATGACCGAATAAAAGAGTTATGGATGGCATTTAATCGATTATTATCAACAATTTCTAATTTCCAGTTCCAGGTATTGTCAAAGATAGGATTTAAATTTACCCATTCCAACTGATTGTATATATGCCAGTCTCTGGATAATTCAATGAGTAGATTTATTATTATCTCATCGTCATTTTTCCCATAATCACTAAAAATATGACTTAGTAGTGATAATCCGAAAGTATTTAATATATTTTTTAGTGTTTCTTTTGTTAGCGTGATTGCTGTTTCTTTATTAATATTAGGGCCAGCAAGTCTTGTGATGGAGTTCAATAGCTGAATTTTGATATGTGATTGCAAGAGACCAATGCCTTGAGTGCACCTGAATAAAATAAATGCTTTTACTATTTCATCCTCTGTTCTGGGTGTTTCAAGAAAGTGTACGATGGGTTCTAACGATGCGTCCATTGCAAAACTTTGTGCCAATTCTTGTAACGGTTTTTCATTTAGTGGTTGTAGTTCTTTTAGCCGACCCATAACGTTGAGTATTCCTTGTTTTGCTTTTAATTTATGAGCAAGTGGTGGAGATGTCCTATATTTTTTACTTCTGTGGCTTAGTTGCTGTTCTAGCATTCTTTCTTGTTGTTGTTTGATTGCTTCTGAATGTGGTCTTTTTTTTGAAGGTTCAAATAGACTTGAAAGTAGGTTAATGAACATGATAGGTGTTACATTAAATAACTCTTTAATAAAAAATGGCCCGTAGTCTCGTATTTGTGCTGGGATGATGCGTTCAATAAATTTTTGAGATTCTTCTGTATTTCGGTTTGATGATAGCTCCATAATTTCGGTGGTATGCGATGCGAATGCTTGAAGTATTTTATTCTTAAATGTTTCTTTTCTTTCATTTAATAAAAAATTTTTAAAAACAAGATGTGCCTGTCGGTTTCCTCTTGGGTTTTTTCTGAAATAATGTGTTAATGATAGTAGATCTAATTCCCGAGTACAGGCCAGAATTGTTTTGTGCTTGTCACTTGATAATCTTGGGTTCTCTTCCCAAATCATTCGTTTCTGATATAAAAGCATATAGCTAAATTCTTTTTCTGAGAGTGCGTGTGTTTGTAGCTCCAATATTTTCTTATTGGCATCTTTGTTTAAGTATGTAAACAAATCATCTAATAGTGTTGGGCCAAATTTATTTTCAAGGTTTGGTATTAGTTCATTTAGAATATTTTGCGCTGTTTTATTTTTTTGTGAAAGAGCGTTAACTAAATCTGATTTGCAAGCTATTCGATAAGCAATATACTTCTCAAAATTATTTCGACTTTCAGAATAAAAGCGGATAAGCGTTTCAAATATTTCAGTATCAGATCTTTCAGTTTCAAAATAATGAATCAGTGACTGATTCTCTAATAGTAACGCAATATTCTGCCAGGCTTCATTTTTTGTTAATAATGGATTAATCGTAGTGACTAGATTGTAGATTTTTGTGAATGCAGGCCGAATTAAACTTGATCCTCTGTCATATGGGTTTACTTGATAGTTTGTAATTAACTCGTGTAACTTTTTTTCTTCATTGCTATACATAAACTTTGTAATAGTGAATCCTTTATTGGCTTTCCACTCGTAGTCAAAATATAAATTTTTCCCCATTTTTTTTCCGTTATGCATTGGGTAATTATCTTTAATAGTAAATTTCCACTTCCGATTATTTAGTTTATCCTCGATTATAATCTTAGTATCTGTAATTTCTATAAAGGCTTTATTTTCTTGTATTGCCTCATATATGGGGGATCTAGTTGTGAATCTTATTCTTAGGTTTCGATGGATTAAGTATGCTTTATTATTTGCCCGAATTTCAATTCGTTGAAGAGGATATGGCTTAATAATAGATATGATTTTTTTTCGCATACTAATATATCGAGTATAAACGAGAATAATTTCACTCAATCACACAGGTCTTCTCTTGTTAAATAAGGCCCTATCGATAATAATATTAATATATAAATAAACTAAGAGGTGACGATTATGGAAAAGGTATCAATTGGTGTATTTGGTGGCAGTGGGTTCTATAAATTTGGTGAGGATGTAACAGAATTAAAAATAGATACGCCCTATGGCATTCCCAGTAGCAAAGTATTTATTGCAACTGTAGAAGGTAAACGTGTTGCGTTTTTACCACGACACGGTGTGGATCATGATTATCCTCCTCATAAGATTAATTTCAGGGCGAACTTATGGGCCATGAAGGAACTGGGGGTTAAACGTATTTTTGGGCCTTGTGCCGCTGGCTCACTGCAAGTGAATGTTAATCCGGGTGATATTGTGTTTTGTGATACTTTTGTCGATAGGACTAACGGCCGTGCTGATACTTTTTATGATGGTCCATTAACCACTCATATTTCTTCGGCAGACCCCTATTGTCCGGATATGAGAAAGCAATGTATTGCTGCTGCAAAAGAGCTAAAAATAAAACATCATGAGACGGGTACTGTGGTGGTGATTAATGGTCCTCGATTTTCGTCTAAGGCTGAATCGAAGTGGTTCACCAAACAAGGTTGGGAAGTAGTCAATATGAGCCAATATCCAGAGATGGTACTCGCAAGAGAGCTTGAGATGTGTTACGTAAATATTTCCCTTATTACCGACTATGACTGTGGTTTGGAGAGTGAAGTAGCGCCAACAAATGTAAAAGAAATTATTGCTGTGTTTCAAAAAAACTTGAGTAATTTACAAAATTTATTATTTAAAATTATTAAAGATATGCCGGAAGAACGTGCGTGTGTGTGTGATAGAACTTTAGAGTTTTCTAGGTTTAATGACTAGATTAGACCCCTCCGTCTCGCTTTGCGATCCACCTCCCCTGTTAGGGGAGTCAAAATAAACAGTAGAATGAAAATAAATAAATCGAAAAGGATTCTAAATGTATAAAGAAATGAAGCATATTGGTAAAAAATTATTTCAGAGTGGGATGAATAATTCTCATAGTGGGAATATTAGTGTTCGCAACGGACATAAAATATTAATATCCAGAACAGCTAGTATGTTAGATGAGCTGGAAAAAACAGATTTAGTAAGAGTAAACTTGAAGGCTGATCCAAATAAGGACAAAAAAGCATCCATGGAGCTTTTAGTTCATCGTTCTATTTATATGGCGGATAAGGGTGTGAGGGCAGTTGTGCATGCTCATTGCCCCTACTCTACTGCAATGGCAGATGGCGTGGTTGAAATTATTCCTTATGATGAAGAAGGGAAATATTTTTTAAAGCGCATCAATGTAGTGGATGTTCCCAATACGATTGCTTCGGGTGAAGTTGCGGCTGAAATCGGTCAATATATTGAAAAGAATCATTGTGTGGTTGTGGCGAGACATGGCGTATTTTCCTGGGGGAAGGATCTTGAAGAGGCCTTTCACTATATAACCGTTTGTGAATCGGCCTGTCGAATAAATTATTTAATGGAGAGTAAAAATGCTAGCTAAAACAATCGAACTTAAAGATAAACGTGTTTATTTAATTGATCAAACACTTATCCCCTATGAGGAAAAGATAGTCGAAATTAAAAGTTTAGATGAAATGTTTTATGCCATACGGAATATGGTTGTTCGTGGGGCTCCGGCAATTGGAGTATCTGCCGCAGCAGGTTTAGCACTTTATATTCGAAATATAGATGAAAAAAAATATAGTCGGGATGCATTTCAAAAAGCAGGACAGTATTTGAAAGAAGCCAGGCCGACTGCCGTTAATTTATTTTGGGCTGTGGACAAGGTTCTAGCGTATGGAAAAGATAAATCGATTGAATCGCTAAAAGAAAGTATCTGGTATTTCGTTCAGGAGATGGCTGATGACGATATTTCAATTAATAAGGCAATGGGGCGATATGGTGCTGATCTAATTCCCAAGGGCAAAAAAGTAGCGGTACAGACGCATTGTAATGCAGGCTCACTTGCAACAGTTTACTGGGGTACGGCCTTGGGTGTTATTCGGGAGCTACATAATCGGAACCAACTTACAATGGTTTATGCTGATGAAACTCGCCCCCGTTTGCAGGGTGGGAAAATAACCGCCTGGGAATTAGTGCAGGATAATATTCCGGTAACTGTCTTATCCGATAATATGGCTGCCTACCTGATGGAAAATGGAAAAATCGATTTGATTGTGGTGGGTGCAGATCGGATTGCCGCCAATGGTGATGTTGCCAACAAAATCGGAACCTATGGACTGGCAATTATTGCGAAACATCACAATGTGCCCTTCTATGTTGCGGCACCGATATCGACGATTGATTTTTCGATAGCTAGTGGTAAGGAAATTGAGATTGAAGAACGAGACTCTGAAGAAGTTACTCACACTAATGGTAAGCGGATATTGTCGGAAGGTATTCTTACGGTGAATCCAGCTTTTGATGTGACTCCTGCTGAACTGATTACAGGTATTATTACAGAAAAAAGAGTTATTTCTGACGATTATCGGGATGAGATTGAGAACTTGAAAGATTAGAAACAAGCCCTCTCTGTCTCGACAGGCTCGACATCTCCCCTGCTAGGGGAGACAGAATGCTTAGTTTTCAGGGTTTTTCATTTTTTTTCTTTCAATGGTTTCGAGAGCGCCTATTAGGTTTTCTTTTATTTCGTCCATATTTGTTGCATTTCGTGAAATTTTAATAATCGTTCTTCCTTCAGTTGATTTCTCAATTTTACATGGATTAAAATTCATAAAACTAACATGTGTTATTTTGATATCATCTTTCGTTAGATTACATTCCTCCATTGCTTGTTTCACCTCGGGATCATTTAATGTTATTAAAATTTCGACACTTCGTTTATCTGGATGGTCAGAGATAAGGGTTTGATAATACTCTAATACTTTTTCTGTTTCTGCTTTGTCTATGGGGCGCCATGCTTCTTTATGAATTCGAACGGTTATTTCATCTAACTGAATTTTTCCATCCTTTTGTCCATTTTCCGGGTTAACCTTGTCATCCCAGTCTCCATCATTTTTAAATACATTACTATTAAGTCGTCCCCAATATCTTCTATTTATTCCCTTCATGTCCATTTTATATCCCCTTTTATCTGTGTTCTTTAATAATATATCGATTGGAAAATCGAAATGATGCAAAAAAAATTTATTTAAAGAAAAAAATGTTTAGAAAAATAGCCATAACACTAGTGTCCGGTCTGATTTATATAAAGCTGAAATTTAATTGTGTGGAAGTACTGAAATCATTGAGACCTGGAGGAGAAAGGCCAAGGATATCTAATAGGTGGACTCG
>Ga0075111_1000483_pt1 | contig 18526 bp, 14 predicted proteins | sample AntAceMetag02UKK_FD_69787 | JGI IMG/M metagenome (GOLD analysis project Ga0075111, IMG submission 69787) | Saline lake microbial communities from Ace Lake, Antarctica - Antarctic Ace Lake Metagenome 02UKK | ecosystem: Environmental > Aquatic > Non-marine Saline and Alkaline > Saline | place... | reverse complement strand
GGGTAATAGGAACCGGCCAATTGGGCTGTCTAACAGTCCCGGGCCGGGCCCATTGCCCGTCGGAGGGGGCGGCATGATATCATTTGGCTCCACGTCTACGACCCAATATTCGTTGTGTCCGGCAGGACATGCCCGTTATATTTTATTAAAGTAAATATTCGGGTTGGCACTGTAAATGTTTGGTCAGTGCCCCATATTCGCTTAGTTGGGACTGCGTAGCATACTAATGCTAAGGGTGAGCAGGCCCAAATGAGTGAAGATGGGGTGCTGGCCGAATATTTACTTATTAAAATGTCCTGCGGTGATGCTTGCCTCAAGAACCCGCTCCAGGCTTGCAGGCAGTTGGTAAATTCGTTCACCAAGCGCATGGGAAATCGCATTGACAATCGCCGGGGCGGTTGGAATCAGGGCAGGTTCACCCACTCCCTTGGCCCCAAAGGGACCACTTGGCTCGGTATCCTCCACAATGATGGGAATAACTTCGGGCATATCCTTGAATGTGGGAATATGATAGTCCTTCATGGATTCGGTTTTCCCCGGAACAAAGTCCTCCATCAGGGCAAACCCCACCCCCATGGCAATGCCACCACAGATCTGTCCAATGACATTTTCGGGATGAATGGCCTTTCCCACATCATGGGCCGCCACTATTTTTTTGACCAACACTTCTCCGGTGAGGGTATCCACCTCCACGCAGGCCATTTGACAGGCAAAGGCATAGGTGGCATAGGGAACTCCCTCTCCGGTTTCCAAATCCAGGGGAACGGTTTCTGGATCAAAATACCCCTGCCAGGACAAGGCTCCCCCCCTGTCCAAGATTCTTTGTGCAAGCCAGGAAAACGTCACTTTTTTGTCTGGATTTCTGCCATCATACACCGTGCCGTTACTGAGTTTCAGATATGATTTCTTGACCTTCAAACGGTTCACCGCCTGGGTGAGCAAGACATTGACCAGCTTATCCGTTGCATCCTTCACAGCATTTCCAGAGATATAAGTTTGCCTGCTGGCAGAGGTGGCACCGGCACTTGTAGTATACTTAGTATCTCCCACCACCATTTCAACGTCATCAGGGCTTAAACCGAGAATTTCACCGGCTATCTGGGAAAGAATGGTGGTGGAGCCCTGGCCGATATCGGCACAACCGGTAAAAAGGGTTACCCGCCCCGTTCGATCCATTTCAATCTTGGCAGTGGAGGGATTTTGAACCCCGGTGTTACCAATGCCATACCACATCCCCCCCAGCCCCACACCCCGTTTAATAAAGGGGGAGGGTTCAGAAAGAACCCAGGTTTCCAATGCGTCTTTGTAATAGGGATTAACCGCTTCAAGGCAGGCGTTAAAGCCGGCACTCTCGGTAAGCGTTTGACCGGTAGCGGTGATGGAACCCTTTTTCAGCCCATTTATGAGGCGAATGGACAAAGGATCTATCCCAAGGGCCTGGGCCAGAAGATCCATCTGACTTTCGTGTGCCAGTGCTATCTGGGGTGCACCAAATCCCCTCATGGCACCGCAAAAAGTGGTGTTGGTATAAACAGCACTGCACGCCATATCCACATGTTCGATTTCATAGGGACCGGTGCCATGCACCGCTGCCCGGGATGCCACGGCAATACCGTAAGAACCATAGGCCCCGGTGTTGCATACAGCTCGCATTTTTATCGCCACCAAACGCCCCTGGGCATCGGCACCGGTTTTCATGTGAATCACAAAGGGATGACGCTTGGAAGATGCAAGATAGGACTCTTCCCGGGAAAAAACACATCGAACCGGTCTTTTTAAATGATAAAGGGCAAGCCCGATAAACCCCTGAACATTAAGATCCAGCTTTGATCCAAATCCCCCACCGGTGGCCGCTTGGATAATACGAACTTTTTCATCGGTAACCCCCAACAGAGACACCACCTCTTTATGATCATAGTGGGGATTCTGGGTGGAGGCATGGATCACAAGCGTTCCGTCATCATCCACATACCCTGCACCGGCATCTGGTTCCAGATAGGTATGTTCAATGGCACTGGTGCGGTAAGTTTTTTCAATTATGACATGGGCCTTTTTAAATGCCTTGTCCACATCTCCCTTTTGAATGGTTCGTTTGCAAAGCAGATTGCCCTTTTTATGGATCAATGCTGCCCCCGGTGCCAGGGCCTCCTCTGGATCAAAAATCATCGGCAGATCTTCGTAGGTCACGGTAATGGCAGACATGGCCAACGCTGCGGCCTCTGGCGTTTGTGCCGCCACCAGGGCCACGGGATCTGCCATGGATCGCACCTTGTCCATGGCCAACAGGGGTTGATCCTTGTTAATAATCCCCATGAGATTTATTCCCGGAATATCTGCCGCAGTAAAAACGGCCACAACCCCCGGTATTTTAACGGCCTTTGAAACATCAATATTTTTTAACAACGCATGGTGACGCTGGCTTCGAACCGCTCTAAGGCACAAGGGATGATCCAATTTTAAATCGGCACAGAAAACCGGTGCCCCTTTTACTTTTTCCAGGGCTCCTTTCCGCCGAATACTTTTTCCCACAATCTTATATTCATTCTTCATTTTTCGCACCACCCTACCATCGGATACATCATTCGCATAAAAAGGCCCTGGACGGCCGGCTCTTTATAGATAATTGAAGACCGTCTCCCGGTGATTTCAACCATCTTTTCCGCAAGGAGTGTTCCTGCCCCCCGGAGCAGCTCATGGGTGGGGTTTTGTCCCATCAAAAATGATTCCACCGCATCCATGCGATGGGGGGTGGGGGTACAAGCACCCAATGAAAATCGTACAAAACAGATTTTCCCGGCCTCATCTTTGTCCGCCATGACTGCCATGGTCATGCGGGAAATGGCAAGCGCCCTTCGCCGGGCAATTTTCTGAAAATCAGCAAATCCTGCCTCTCTGGGCTTGAGAATGAATTTTACGATGATATCACCAGCGGCAAGGGCGCTCTGGTAGGCTCCGGCGGCAATGGCATCCATGGAAATTTCTTTCACACCATTTTGATTTGCAACCACAGCCCGGGCTTCATGGATCACAAGCGGGGGAATGGTATCACCGCAGGGCGATGCATGGGCCACATTCCCCCCAATGGTAGCGATATTTCGAATCTGACGGCTGGCAAAGGTCTCAGAACATTTCCCAAGGGCCGGCGCATACTTTTTAATGAGGGGTGAAGTATTGATCTCACTTAAAGTGACACCACTGCCAACGCATAACCCTGCATCGGTCATCTCAATTTTTTTCAATGCCGCCAGCCGGCTGACATCAAGGAGGGTCTCTTTATGTAATACGCCGGATCTGACATCCACCATTACATCGGTGCCACCGGCAAGGATTTCCGTTCGAGCACCATGGGCATCCAAAAAATCCAAGGCCTGCTCAAGGGTTTCAGGACGGTAATATTTCATTTCAGTCATGGCAACCCTCCCCATTATTTTCGCCCTTTTTTGTGCCATTGAGCACCATGGACGAACTGGTTTCATCGGCAAAAACCTGGGATTTTTTCAGGGTATTCTCGGCATCGCCGGTGTGAAAAAATGAATCGTCTTTCACCGGTGTCGCCGCCTTGATAGAAGAAAAAATCTGTTGATAGCCTGTACACCGGCATAAATTTCCTGACACGGCATCTCTGATTTCCTCGTCGTCCGGGGCTGGATTTTCTTTTAAAAGTGCATGGGTACTCATCAAAATACCCGGCGTACAAAACCCGCACTGCACTGCATGATGTTCCAGGAAGGTCTCCTGGATGGGGTGAAGGCCCTCCTCTCTTTCAAGCCCCTCAATGGTCAAAACCTCTCGACCATCCAGTTGAACACCACACATCAGGCATGAATTGATGGCTTTACCATCAACCTCAATGGTACAGGCACCACACTCACCGATGCCGCACCCCTCCTTGCTTCCCTTAAACCCCACCACATCCCGAATCACCTGTAGCGCTGTCATTTCAACAGGAATGCGCACGGAGGTTTTTTGGGCATTGAGGGTAAATTGAATATCTACTTTTTTTTGATCCATTTTTTTTGTCACTCTCCTGTTCACCGATTGACCCATCCTGGGGATTTCAGAACCTTCTTAATCGGGGTGAAATCAGCAACTCTGATTATAATTGGCGGTACGGTACCGCCAACTTATAAGGGAGTTCATGATAATAAAACTACCCACTTTAAAAAAATATGCCTGGCCCTATAAGGCTGGATTCATTTAGGTTGGGTATATTATTTCCCATGAACTCCCTAAGTACCCGAGCATATATTCCTCAAAATAAAACACATAAATATCAATGGTATATCTCTGTGGAATGCCTAAAAATATATGTATGGGTACTTAGAGGGGTATCAGACGCTCTAAGTTACCTCAATCCATCCTCGCCTTTCACCTCTGCGGTAATCAAGCCACCCACCCGGGGGGCCGGCCTTCCGGAATCGGTGACCCCCACGATGAGCACCAACTCATTTACCTTGGGTGCATCGGGGATTCTCACCTCCATGGCATCAAAATGGGATCTGACATAGGCGGCATTTTTATGTCCAAGGGGAAGGTCAATGGCGCATCCAGGACCGCCCAGTTTTTTGGCCGACGGCAACAATGCTTTGCCACCCCCCACATTGGCACGAATGGGTTTACCAAGGGCCGGGTGCATCAAAGCGGCACAATGTTCACGCTCACCATCTAAACCTGCAATGGCGGCCTTTCCATAACTTTCCACTTTTTCAGGTGCAATACCAAGGGCTGCCACCGCTTTTTGGGTAAGCATTTCACCGATCTCCTCGCTCCACTGATACAGCAACGACAAATCTTCCTGGTATTGCCCTGCATAGGGATTTTTAAACACAGCAGCGCAGGCAGCTTTTCTTGTGGGTGTATCAAGCTTGACGGTTCCGTCTGCATGTGTTTCTTCAACAATGGTATACACGGTTCTAATTTCAGGTTTCATCTTTTTTATCTCCTGTGAAAATAAGGCCATGGTAAAATAAGAGCCTTTTGTAAAATTTATCATATTTATAAGAAAGTCCCGGCAAACCTGATGGATTTTCATGCTTAGGAATGAGTCCGAAATAACATACCCATTTAAAGATTGGGGCCACACCCCCTTTAAACGATAGCGTGTTCTGAAATGGACAAATTATTTAAGACGGATTCCTTAGTTGTGAACGGGACAAGGTCAGAATAAGATCCGTCCATGGCGGTTATATCATCCCATAATTCCTGGAAGAAAAAGCGCAATCCAGGGAAAAAGGGTAACCAGCCCCACCACCAGAAAAATGGCCAGTAAAAAGACAATGGTTCCCTTGAAAACAACTTCCATGGGTACATTGGCCACCCCGGATATAACAAAAATATTCAGCCCCAGGGGGGGGGTGATCAAACCGGCTTCCATCATGAGAACAGATATAACCCCAAACCATATGGGGTTAAATCCAAGTTTAATAATGGTGGGAAATATCACCGGCAAGGTAAGAACCATCATGGACGTGGCGTCAAGAAAACATCCCAAAAAAAGATATCCCACCAGAATGATGAAGAGTATCAAATAACGCGAAAGGGACATACCGCTTAGCCACATGGACAATTCCATGGGAATCATGGTTAAAGCCATGAAATAGGTAAACACATAGGCACCGGCAAGAATGATAAAAATCATCACCGAAATGCGTGTGGTGGACCTCATGGACTCAAGAAGCGCCTTCCAGGTAAGTTTTTTTCTGAGAAGGGTGACCACGAACAGAAAAAATGCCCCCAGCGCCCCAGCTTCTGTGGGGGTAAATAGTCCAAAATAAATTCCCCCCATGACCAACAGAAAGACGACAATAAGCTCCCACACCATTAAAAGAGACTGCATTTTTTCCCTGAAAGGCACCCGTTCAAGATTAAGGGGGGCCGCATGGGGCTTTACCTTTACCCATACAAAAATAATGGCAATGTAGGTCAATGCCAGCAAAAACCCTGGCAAAAACCCGGAAATCAACAATTTCCCAATGGATTGCTCCGTTAGAATGCCGTACACCACAAAACCGATACTGGGGGGGATTAAAAATCCCAGAGTTCCCCCGGCAGCCACACTCCCCGTTGCCAGGTGCACATCGTATTTGTATTTTTCCATTTCCGGAAGGGCCACCCGACCCAGGGTGGCGGCGGTGGCAACGGATGACCCACAAATGGCTGCAAATCCCGAACAGGCTCCAATGGTGGCAATGGCAAGGCCCCCAGGCAAACGTCTGAGCCACTTGTCCGCAACCGAATAAATGCCCTGACTGAGACCGGACACCGTTGCAAGCTCGCCCATGATGACAAACAACGGAATCACCGTAAAAGAGTAGGTGGTGAAGGTTCCCAGAAAAGATCTCAATAGGGTGGGCAGGGCAACAGAAACATCTGTCACAAAACTAATTCCCCAAAATCCTACAAAGGCAAGGGCAAACCCAATGGGCATTCCAATGAGCAAGAGCAAAAACAATACACCAATTCCGATTAATCCAATGGTCTGCGGATCCATTCTCCCTCTCTCCTTACCAGCAGTAGTAGTAGTGATAGTGATAGTGTTGCATTGTTATAATCCCGCATGGCAGATTGCACTGCCACAACAAAGGTTGAGACTCTAATAATATCAAAATTTTGTACGGAGTTTCATATAACTGCCACGGGCAGACCGTATTCTGGCCTCGGCCTGTCCACAACGAAGTATGAAAGAATGTTAGATGTGTCTACTCTTTCATGTAAACACCCATGCCCTGATGGACACAACGAATATAGGGTCGTAGACGCGGAGCCAAATGGCTGTATGCCGCCCCCGGGGAGGGGTAATGGAAGCAACCCGGAACTGTTAGACAGCCCAATTGGTCTGTTCCATTACCCCTCCCCGGGGGCTCTGCCTTAGGTAACCTTGGAGGCTACCTTTTCATATAACATACATGGCAGTCACCACTGCCACAACGAAAAATGAAAGTCCTTTAATTATAGCACGTTGCTGAGACTTTCTTATAAAGTACCCACACATATATTTTTCGGTATTCCACAGACATATACCATTGATATTTAAGGGTTTTATTTTGAGGAATATATGCTCGGGTACTTAAAACCGCAACGGGCGGATCGTGGCGGTTATATTAGAAAATAAAACTTCCGGGCAACCTCAGCAGAGCCCCCCCCCCGATGGGTAATAGGAACCGGCCAATTGGGCTGTCTAACAGTTCCGGGCCGGGCCCATTGCCCGTCGGGGGGGGGCGGCATAATGCCATTTGGCTCCGCGTCTACGACCCAATCTTCGTTGTGTCCGCCAGAACATGACCGTTATATAGAAAAAATATCCAATTCACATCGGGTGCCATTTACCTGTGATCATTGTTGCTCCAGCGGAAATAATCGTAATTATAATTTCCAGGGCCAGCAAAAATGCCCCCACAGACAAGAGCAAATCAAGGGGGAAAATCGGGATGGCCAACGTATCTGTGGTGGTTCCGTTTTTATATTCATCCATGGCCATTACCACGCCATACCATGCCAGCATGGAAACGATCTGTAGACTCAACAGCCCTGTGATCAGATTCAGGAAGGACGATGCACGAAGAGAAAGCTTTCCCGTCAGCATGGTAACTTTGACATTGGCACCGGCCCCATGGGTATAGGCGATGCCCATAACACCGAATATGGCCAGCATGAACTCACTCATTTCAATGGTACCAGGCAGGGGGCTGGAGAAAAAATATCGCCCGCCCACATCCAGGGTGGTTAAAAACATCATGACAAGAACCCATCCCATCCCCAGGGCCAGTGCCCAAGAACTCATTTTGTGAACAATGGATTTTATTTTGGCAAACCGTGTAGTTGAGTTCTCCAAGTGAACCTCCACCCGTTCTGTTCCGTCATGCCTGTTTACCCCACTGTGAAACCAATGTCTACTGTGGCGCTGACGGAACAACCCGGTGTTAATAATGGATTAATAAGGACAGGCATCAAACGCCACATCCACCTTTTTAAGCTCTTCCTTGAATTGCACAAGTGCCTCTTTGGCCGGCAGACCCTTTGCCTCAAGCTCAGATGCCCATGTGACCAGCATGGCATTTAGTTTTTTATCCCACACTTTTTGTTCAGCATCGGATAACTTTGTGATTTCAATTGTCTTACCAAAGCCAGTCATGGTTTCGTGGTACCAATGCTCGTCAAAAACACCGGCAACTTTATAAGCGTTTCTACCCACATCTTCGATGATGGGTTTTAAATCATCGGGAACTTTTTTCCAGAAGTTTTTATTGGCAAAAAGTCCTTCGGACACGCACCCAAAGGAGGTGGGAACGCCGTAATCGGCAACCTCATACAGTTTAAAGGCTTTCACAAGGGCGGGACAGGTGACAATACCATCAATAACACCGGTTTCCATGCCAAGGTAGACATCGCCCAGGGGTAGGAATATGGGGGTGGCACCCAGGGCCTCGATGGCCTTGGTCTGGAGCCCGCCGGGGCTTCGAATTTTCATTCCCTTTAAATCGGCAAGGCTGGTTACTTTTTTCGTGGTCCAAAGATGTGCCATGACACAGTTGTTAATGTGAAGCACCTTTACATCTTCAAATTCACTGTGAAGCATCTTATCATGCATGGCCATTCCTGCCTCTGCACCTTTCCATTTTGCAGGACACACAATGGGGGACGAAAGTACATCGGTGAGGGGGAAACGTCCGGGGGTCCAGCTTAACGTGGCATAACCCATGTCAGACAGTCCGGTTTTTACAATATCGTAATGTGCCGGTCCTTTTCCCAGGGCACCACCGGCATACATGGAATAGGTAATGCGGCCATTACTTCTTTTTTTCATCTCTTCAAGCATGGGAATCCACAATTTCTGAACATCTGCACCGGCCGGAACATGCCAGGTACTGAAACGAATATTGATTGTCTCATCGCTTGCCCTTGAGTCAGAAACCAGAACCAAGCTTCCCATTAAGGCTATTCCCATGAGGACAAAAAACATTTTTCTAAAAAACACATTTCCCTTCATTTTCGACTCCTTTGAGTTGTGGTTAATCAAAAATCAAATCTGAAATATCTTTCTCCCTTCCATATATCATAAGAATTCCAAGGCCCTTATGATGTGCCCCCCCATGAAAGAGGGGGCATTTGAATTAAATCGACCTCTTCCTGAACACCCATTAAGACCAATGGGGATCAGGAAGCTATGCATGAATATTTTGGCCTGGTTCAAAAAAGCATATTCCAGGGTAACACCTTTGCCCACCAGTCTTCTAATAAAAGACTCAGCAAGGGTGACATAAGCCATTAAAAAGTGTTACCTATATTTGAACCCGGCCAATATTTTTTTTGTACCATAATGGGAATCCTTCATATGACCCCAAAAAAAATTTTACATTCTTTTGGGAAAAGCCCCTACAAATGGGGGAATGATATAAGAAATTGTAAAATACTTTTAAAGGATGCCCCATAATGAATGCAAAAAAGGGGGTTACCACCGTTCAGTGACCGTTTTCTGATCAAGGAAAAGCCGCATGGAATCAATTCGAGTTTTGGCGGTTCCCTGGGCAGATTGATTTTTAGAGCCCAATGGGAAAAATGCATAGGGTTGGGGAACCGGTACATTCACCCCCACGTTCCCCACATCCGCCTCTTTGATAAATCTGCGGGCAACACTGCCCTCTTGGGTAAAGATGCAGGCGGAGTGACCGTAGTCATCCTTATTGTTTATCCAGTCCAAAGCTTCATCCAGGTCTTTCGCCTTCATAAGGTTGGCAATGGGCCCAAAGGACTCCTCCCTTGCGATGTACATATCCGGCGTCACATTCTCAAAGATGGTGGGTCCCACAAAAAAGCCGTTTTCACAGCCCTCAATGGCGGGTTTTCTGCCGTCCAGGATCAAATCTGCCCCCCCTTCAATCCCCTTTTCTATAAATTTAAGTACATTATCCCGTCCTTTTGCAGAGACAAGGGGGCCCATCTCCACGTCTTCGTCCAGGCCATACCCCATTTTCATGGCTGCTGAGGCGGCTACAAATTTTTCTTTAAATTTATCGTAATTATCTCCGATAATCACAAGGTTGTCTGCCCCCAGGCACCGCTGGCCGGCCATGCCGTAACATCCCCTTAAAATACCGTTTATGGCCCCATCAAAATCAGCATCAGGCATAAGCACCACATGGTTTTTTCCATTTCCATTGATGGAGGCTTCCTTACCCAGTTTGCCGGCCTTTTCAAACAATTTTCGCCCCACACCGGTGGAACCGATGAAGCCAACCCCTTTTACATGGGGATGTTCAAGGATCTGGTCGTTAATATTGCGCCCCCCATAAACAAGATTCATGAGCCCCGGAGGAAATCCTTCCACCGTCCCAACCACTTCAAAAATGGCCTTGAGACAGACGGGATCATCACTACTGGGGCTGACAATGACCGGACAACCACTGGCAAGTGCATAGGGCACAAAGGAAGACCAGGCATGCATGGGTATATTGTTGGGCGTTATGATAAGAAAAACCCCCCTGGGTTCCCAGATCATGGTTTGATCCAGTCCCCTGGCAAGATCATTGACCTGCTCCCCTTTTGTAAGAAGCAGCAGTGCCGCACAGGCAGCCTCAATATTCTCGATGCATCTGCGGATGGTTCCACTGGCCTCTCCCAGGGTTCTGCCATGATCCTGGATCAGAATTTTACATAGTCTGTCAAAATGATCTTCAAATTTACCCCTAAGATCAAACAGGTATCGTACCTTATCCCTTACCGGAACCTTTTTCCAGACATGGAGTGCTGCCTGGGCAGCCTCGATGGCAGCATCCACCTCCTGGGAGGTGGCTGTGGGAAAGGTTGCGATGACCTCCCCCGTGGCTGGGTTCACATCATCGAACACTTTCGTGGATGAGGATTCTACCCATTGCCCATTAATGTACAGCTTCAGTTTTCCATAATGTTTTTCAACTTCCTGCAAAATTGCCATTTTAATCTCCAGTTAAATTTTATATGATGTTAAAAATAAATATTTTTGGCATCCTTCATTCCTACTTTACACTTTCACAGGGTGACCACCCATTTTATGGCGATTGTCCTTTAAAAAATGTAAACTACTTTTGAGATCATATGAAGGATGCCATATTTTTAATGTGTATTTTTTTATTCTTCTACAAATATATTGGGTATATCCAATAAAAAATTCATGGCATCTATGACATGATCCTTCATCAATCGTGCGGCGTTTATACTGTCACCATCAATGATACACGCCATGATTTTACCATGATAAGCTGACGAGTTTTCCAAATGGTCTTTGTAATGTAAGGTCTGGTAACTGAACCTGCGAATCTGCTTGTGAAGATTGGATGCAAAGTTCAAAAGTCTGGTGTTTCCTGAAATCTCCATAATTAAGTTATGGAACCTACTATGGATCTTTTGATATGTCAGGATATCACAAGGCTCTGCATTAACGACAACCGTCATCTCTTGCACAAGCCGTGACAATGCGTCTTTTTCCTGTTGGATAATTTTATCCATGGCAAGCTTAGTGGCAAGGGCATAAAGCTCTGCCTTTAAGGTATAGACTTCACGAATATCCTTTTCCATCATTTCCACCACAAAAGTCCCCTTACGGGGCTTTCTGATAACAAGTCCCTGTCCCTCAAGGGTTTTGAATGCTTCCCGCACCGGCGGACGGCTGATATCAAGTTTTGCTGCAATATCATCCTCTTTTATTTGCTGTCCCGGTTTTAGCTCATCTGTGATAATAAGCTTCTCAATAAAATGAGCTGTCATATCTGCAAGGGATTCCAGCTTCATGGCGCTCCTTTCTATTATAACTGCCACGGGCAAAGCGTATTCCGGCCTCGGCCTGCCCACAACAAAGCATGAAAGAATGTTAGACGTGTCTACTCTTTCATGTAAAAATTGATCAAATGGGGGATCATTCTAAATCTTCCCGGAATACGGTTATTTTCTAATCCTGGGCCAACAAAATGCCCCATAGTGTAGATGATTCCCACCCCATCAACAGAGCAAGCCCCCCTGCCAGCAAATTTTATGGTGAAGTGGATCACGAAATTTCATCTTGACAAGACACCCGTCAACAATTATTTGCAATTAAGCCGAGCGTCCTATAATGGGTATCAAATTAACTATTGTCTATAGTATACAGACCAACAGGTCTTGTCAAGTCCTCATCAAACCTCTTGACCTCAAGCAATTATCACCAGATTCGTAACAACCTCTCTCCCATCAACACATCTTGTCATCGGCCATTTTTACAATTTTTGAAAGTTCCTTTCGAGTTTCATCGGGTAATGCAAGCGGTGCGGCATCCTTCATGATATCCCCCAGGTATTCCCGGACTCTCTGATGAAGATCTCGGCTTCCTGAACTTGCCCAGCCAGCCCTGTCCTGCCTTGTAAAATTAATGGGGGCTTCAACGTTCCGACAATGCTTAAAGGTGTGGGGGGTGGTGAGAAACTGGCCACCGTAATCCAGACTCATCAATTCGTCCCATGCCAGTTGGTCATCGTCAAATCCGATCTCTTTGATGATGGCCTTGGCCATGCCAAAAATTTCATTGTCAATGGCAAGTGCAATGGGACTGACAGTACAGGCCGTTTCCAGCTGCCCTGCCCCGCCAAGTACCGATGCCCCGGCGCCTGCAATGAGCATGGCTCGCATGGCACGCTCCACCATTCCCTGACCGTCTATGTCTGGAGAGTCACAGCCGGAACCATAGGTATGTCCGGGGATACCAAAGGCGTCCTGCATGAGCTGAGGAAATAGAGCAGACTGCCGCAGGGATTCCACGCTTGACTGGAGACTTCTCCCCGTGCGCATATCACCGGAAAATTGCAGGGAGGTGGCCACGATGGGGGTTCCGGGACGAACCACCTGTGCCACTGCAAGCATCACCAAATTTTCTGCAGCTGACAAGATCACGCTGCCTGCCGTTGTAATGGGACCTGTGACGCCGGATCCAGGAAGACTACAGGGCTGAATGGCACATCCATGGCCTGCCCCCTGGAGGATAATCTCCATATCCATCCATTTAAACACCAATGGTGTCAGAGAACAGGAGATCCAGCTGGCCAGGGGATGTTCTCTTAATTCAGACTCACCACCCGCAGCAGCCACCAGCAGCTTGACAAGGTATTCAACACTTTCACCGGTGTAAGGTTGAATCCAGATATGTTTTTCTGCATTTTCCAACATGGTTTTCAGCGCATGGATGTCCGCCGTTGCCGTTGGTGCATCATCGGGAACCAGAAAGGGAGAGTAATCGATATGTTCCAGACGATCCGCAAGGCGGGCCCAATAGGCAAGGTTTTTCAAGGTAACCCGTTCATACTGACCACTTTCAGGATCCAGCCATGCCTGCCCACCGGTGCAAAGTCGGGTGTAGAATTGCCCGGCAGGATGGGGAAAGGCCAAGGGGAATTTTCCGTTTCTTCCTTCAAGAATGAATGATTTCGGTGCTTTTTCAATCTGTTCTTCCAAAAATGCCCTGGGGAAATGAACGATCTCTCCATCAAAGTCGACCTTTGCACCGGCATCATGCAACAGGGTCATGACTTTCTTATGGTTCATCTTAACCCCGCGTTTTTCAAGCAGCTCAAAGATTTTTTCCTTGAGATGCGCCAGTTGATTTTCAGTATAAAATCGCATAATCGGTTTAAACGCCATCTTACTTATCTCCTGAATATGGGTGTTTTTTTTGTAAAATTCTTCTATTTTTTGGCATCTTTCATTCCTACTTTACACTTTCACAGGATGACTACCCATTTTACCGTGCTTGTCCTTTAAAAAGTGTAAAGTACTTTTGAGATCATATGTAAGGATGCCTATTTTTTTTAGTTTTTCTTAAAAATCAAATCATTGTCACACGATCCCATGAGTTGTACCCGTGGGTGGATGATCACATTATTTTATATGAAAGTCTCAGCAACATGCTGGAATTAAAATACTTTCGTTTTTCGTTGTGGCTGGTCTAACAGCCATGTATGTTTATATGAAAGAGTAGACGTATCTAATATTCTTTCACGCTTCGTTGTGGGCAGGCCGAGGCCAGAATAAGGTCTGCCCGTGGCAGTTATATGAAACTGAAGTGCCCAAGTGGCCTCAGCAGAGCCCCCCACGATGGGTAATAGGAATCGGCCAAATTGGGCCGTCTACGGTTCCGGGCCGGGCCCATTGCCCATCGGGGAGGGCGGCATAATGCCATTTTCAATATTCGTTGTGGCAGCGGTGACTGCCATGTATGTTTATAAGAAAGTCTCAGCAACGTGCTGTAATTAAAAGACTTTCATTTTTCGTTGTGGCAGTGGTGACTGCCATGTATGTTATATTGAAAGACATAGAGGGATAATTATCTCCCAAAACGTAATCATCGCATGATAACAGCCATCCTGATTCGTGGAAGCTAACCCAAACAAATCAACCGCCCCCCCTTAACACGCTTGGAAGCCACAGGACAAGTTGTGGAAAGAGGAACATCAATAAGACATTGATATAAATGGGAATCAAAAAGGGTAAAGATCCTCTGACAATTGTCCCCATGGAGTGCCAGGGTACAACGCCTCTCAACACAAACAAACTCAGACCAAAGGGAGGGGTAATGGTGCTTTGTTCCCCGGCCATGACATAAACGATACCCCACCAGATGGGGTTAATATCCAGCCCGATAATAACAGGCATAACAAAGGGAAAGGTGAGAAACAACATGGACCAGGAGTCAAAAAACATTCCCATGAAAAAATACATCACAAAGAACATGATCATGATTCCATACTTTCCGATGGGCAAGGCAATGACAAACTCTTGAATCATTGGAATAATGCCCGCTGAGTTAAACACATGGGAAACCAGGGTGGACATGGCCATGATAAAAAGGGAAAAAGAGGTTACTTTTACGGTGTCAAGAAGGCTTGTCTGAACAATTGCAAAGGTAAGTTTTCTATACCCAATGGTCAGAAGAATGCTCAGGAACGCCCCCAGCCCAGCAGCCTCCGTGGGGGTCATAAGCCCACCAAAAATGGCACCCAGTACCCCCAGGATAACGCCGGCAAAGGGCAATGCATCCGCCAGGGCTCTGAACTTCTCACTCCATGTATAGGCAACCGTTGCAGGGGCAAGGCTGGGGTTCATCTTTACCATTACAATGACGGTGATGATAAAAAGAGACATCAATGTTAGCCCTGGAATTAACCCTGCCGCCAGCAAATCAACAATGGACAATCCCTGCCAGCTACCATAAAGAATCAAGAGGATGCTTGGGGGAATCAACGGTGCCAGCACCGTTCCCGAAGCGATGGATCCCAGGGCCAGCTCTGGAGAATAGTTTTTTTTCTCCATCACGGGAAATGCGATTTTTCCAAAGGTGGCAGTCGCAGCAATGGTGGAACCGCACATGGCCCCAAAAACGGCATTTCCACAAATAACGGAACAGGCAAGCCCTCCGGGAAGAGAGCCGACCCATTTTTCAATGGCATTGAAAAGGCGATCATTGACTCCGGTATTGCCAAGTATCCCCCCCATGAAGACAAAAAGTGGAAGTGCCGTCAAGGTAAAGGAGTTCAAAGATCCAAAGGAGGTTTCCGCCAACTGGCCCAGGGGCTGATCCACATACCAAACCAACCCGGTAACAGCAACAATACCAACGGACCATCCAATCTCAAGCCCCATTACCAATAAAAGAAACAGAAGAAAAACAAGTAGCAGCGCAATGTATATTTCAGTTCCCATCAATCATTTCCCCCCGCTGGCTGTTTAAAGGAGATCACCGCCTTGATTATTTCAGCAATAAACTGTAGTAAAAGCAGTATAGACCCAATTAATATCACGGACTGGGGATAAACAAGGGGGGTGCGTAGCCAACTGCCACTCCTTGACTGGAAAAGAATAGAATCTTGAAGCATCTGAAAACTACCGATAATCAATGGGCAACAGAACAATGCCGCAAGGATCAAGGTAAAAAATCGCATGGCGCTTTTCCATTTATCGGGAAGTAGATTGACCACCAGTTCCACCCGGACATGCCCATTCTCTTTCCAGGTATATCCAAGCCCTACAAATGCAATGGAGACCAGCATATATCCCCCCAGCTCATCGGCAAGAGACAAGGGGGACTGAAGCACATACCTGGCAAGCACTTCCAGCATAACCAACACCATGAGAAAAAAAACTGTCCAGGCCTGGAGCAGTCCTCCGATGATGTCGGTTATTTTTTCTATGATTCGAACAATTTTATCCATCATCTCAACTCCAAACAGGCTCAATATCGGAATTTGATCATCAATTGGGTCGGAAAATTCCTTTGTTTGAAAGAAAAAAGACCTCATGAATCCAAATGGTTGCCCATCAGCATCAGCAGGGAGTAATTAAAATCACTCCCCGCCATGATCAAAGCCAAAGACTAAAATTGATTCGAGTGTACCCTTTTAAGATTAATCAGGGGGCAAGATCTGCTCAATATCCCATTGCCAAACCATTTTTAAAGGGTAAGAGGGTCAGACAAAAAGGGTACACTCAATTGATTCCCCCAATAATCAGGGGAATTGGACGATTGGTCTTATGAGCTTATTTGCCTGTGAACGAATTATAAGAACCCACCGCAGATTTAACAGCCTTAAGCAGTTCCGATCTTTTGGCCTTCCATGGGCCATCCACATTCAACCACTCTTGTTCAACAAGATCAGCGCTTTTTTGTATCACTGCAGCGTCAGAAGACTCAAAACGAGTTCGTTTAACACCTGTAAGATCCACGGTGTCAAGACTCATCACATATTCTGCCGTTGTGGAAAGACTGACCATGCGCTGTAGTTCCGCACCCACATCCATCACAACTTTTTGAAGATCGGCCGGAAGGGATTCATAGGTTTTCTGATTCATCAATGTAACGGCGGACCATGTGGGGGAAAGGGGGGTAATGGTGTAGTATTTTGATACTTTGGCAAGTCCAATGGAGTATCCATATCCAAGACTTGTTAGCACACCATCTATGGTGCCAGCCATCATGGCCGGGGCCAGTTCGGAGCCAGATATGGTTACAGGACTTGCACCCAGGGCACTGACGCCCTTGGTGGGAAGGTAACCACCCACCCGTATTTTCATGCCTTTAAGATCCGCAACGGTTCGGATTTCTTTGTTGCTCCAAATCCCATTGGCAGGATCCCACTGGGTGGCAAACCAAAATTTTAATCTAAATTTTTTCAAAGTTTCATCATATATTTTACGAACTTCCTCACTCTCATACACTGCCAGTTCCTGGGCAAGCCCTTTAACCGGGTCTTCATCCACAATACCTGGAATCTCACCCCAGTTCCAAATGGGATAGGTTCCAGAAAGCCATGGCATTGCCACGTCCCCCATGTCCGCTTTTCCTTTGGCAATGGCCATGAAAAGTTCGCCGGACGTAAACATACGTGGAATAATCTCAAGCTGAATCCGTCCACCACTTCTTTCGTAAAGCATGCGCTGCATTTCACCACCCGGACGATAAATCTGGGAAGCCCTGAATTTTGGCCCCCAGATATCATTCCAGGCGAATTTAAGCTTATAAACTTTTTTTTCCTCACACATCCCCGTTGCCGGTAACATCATCAAAATAACCAGAATAATTGCCATGGCTGACAATTTAAAACGATACTTTTTTCCCATTTTTTTCTCCTTTTTCATAAAACAGTTCAATACTGATATAAAAAAAGCGTATCAACAGTGTTGACACCCCACAAAAAAACTTCTGTATAAAATTGATTTACCTATTGTATTTAGTATACAATAGACTCTGTCTTGTCAAGGCTCTTTTTTTATACTCTTTAAAATTCTGATCACTTCGGTTTAAAAAGACCCTTCATTGAGCAAAAGAGACCACTGTTCATTGAATACTGAAAAACATATGTGTGGGTATTTAGGGGCTCAGGATAAAATAATCCTCCCAATATCCCCCTCACCATTTATAGAGATGGGCAAGGAGGTGAGATAATGGGACATTTGTTTTTTTTGAGTCCTTTACATCCCTCTATTCGCTTATTCTTGTATAACTTATTGAATTTGTTAATATCAAAAAATTGGCCATTGAAAAATCAAGGTGTGATTTTATATTAATTACAGCCTGTTATGAAAATGAGCGAAGCCTGGGTTACATGTAATGGTAAGAGAGATGAAGGGGATTATAGAGGATCTTGAAACGATATTAAGAATATTGAAGATGGATGTAGGTAGGTCTTCGCTACCCCTGCCTTTTTTCAGACGAGATTGAGCACCAAAAAAGGAAAGGGTTGCAGATCTTGCCCTTCCCCATTATGGAATTTTTACCCATGGGGTCATGGATGAGATTATTGATAGATTGAACCAAATCAGCACAACAGATAGAGTGCTTGGGTGTCCATTTACCAATCCACTCCTTAGCTTCATAATTTTTCATTCCCTTTCTTATAATCAGTGAACAAGGGCAGTTTAATCTAAAATAATGAAGCATTACCCCATTGATATTGGTGAAATGTGTGAGTCCGGTTGATCATTTCCGATTCTTCCTCTTTTTCTTTCTATTTTTCAGGAATGACTCATTTTCTTC
>Ga0075111_1000476_pt1 | contig 18647 bp, 20 predicted proteins | sample AntAceMetag02UKK_FD_69787 | JGI IMG/M metagenome (GOLD analysis project Ga0075111, IMG submission 69787) | Saline lake microbial communities from Ace Lake, Antarctica - Antarctic Ace Lake Metagenome 02UKK | ecosystem: Environmental > Aquatic > Non-marine Saline and Alkaline > Saline | place... | reverse complement strand
AAAGACCCTTATTTTGTTTTTTAACGCAAATTCGTGCTAAATCCATAAACTTTTCATTTGGGTTCATTTCTTCTAATTCGTTTTTATTTTTATTCATAATTATTCCTTAATTTAGATATATTTAATATATTCCCAATTTTAGATATAAATAAACATAAAAATTATGGGATATTTTTTTAAACCTACCGATAAATATATATAAGGCTAATCACATGATAATACAAACTAAAATAATTAATGACGGGGGAAAGGTCCAACCTTTTGTAAAACTTAGCGGATCTAAAATATCTCAGGGTGTTGCGTTTGCTCAAAAAGGGCATATTTTATATTATGAAGTCCCAGAAGTAAAAGATATTCAAGTTCCCGAGAAGGCGGCTGATATCGAGACTGAAATGAACCGTTTTCATGAAGCCTGCCAGCTCATAGAGCAACGACGGAATAATTGTCCTATATCTAAAGAGACAAAAGCATTAGAAGATTTCACTCCAGCCTATATAGATGTTACAGAAGATAGTGTGCGAAAGGAATTGGCAAATAGCAATAAATCTTTGGAATATGTAGTAAAAAAACTTACTTTATCATACTTAAAAGATATTGAGGCATTATTAGATTTTATGCCACATATGCGTGATAATTATGGAGATGCAGAAGATGTTGGACGAGCACTTTTAGAAAGTTTGGGGGTGAATCTGTTCGAAGATTTTCTTCAAGAGAATATTAAACCTGGAAATAGATATGTGTTGATTACAAATCATATTGCTCCCAACATGTGTTACTTGATGAGTAATACTCAGATATCAGGTATTGCTACAGAAGAAACCTCTGCTACAGGACATAGTGCTGTTGTGATAAAGGCACTTGAAATTCCATTACTGACTGGTATTAACGTGCAGGCTCTTAAAGAAGTTGATTCTATCTTTATTCATGCTGATGATGGGTATATAAAATATAATATTATAGATCCAAAAATGATTGAGCAGCTTAAAGAACTTGCGAGAAACTATGAATTGGATAAACCTAAAATGATCAAGATTTTGACAGAGCCTTCTGAATTTATGGATGGGACATTATTTAATTTACATACAACTGTCAATATCCCCCAAGAAATAAGCTCAAACAGAGTTAAATTAGCAGATGGAGTTGGTCTTATTCGAACAGAAAAATTGTTTATTGATGAAAATTTTTCTCCAAGCTTTGGTCGGCAGATTGAAGTTTACGAGAGTATTATTAAGATGCACCCGGAGGCTACATTTCGTATTTTTGATGTAGCAGAGGATAAACCACTACCTTTTATTAAAGGTAAAGGTCGTGGTACAAATATTATTCGCCAGAACGAGTCTGTGTTCACAGATCAGATCGCTGCAATGGTGCATAGTGGTGCAAAAAATATACTCTTTCCGATGATAAGTAAGGATAGGGATGCTCGGTTTGTTCTAACTAAATTGTTTTCAAAAGCATCCGATTTATTAAATAGTATTCATCGTTTGCCTGAAAAAGTAGATTTTTTGGCAAATGTTAACCCGCACCTTATGCTCGAGACTTGGGATGGATTAAATAATCTGCCAGAGATATTGGATGAATTAAGCCAATATGCCAATAAGAAAACGACTGAAGATGCTAATAAAAAAACGATGGAAATACAAAAAAAAGATATATCCATTAGTCTTGGTTGGAATGATTTTAGTTATGATGTGTGTGGTGAAGACCGATATATACATGATAAATCGATAGTTAAATTTAGTTTAATTAAAATGCTTTTAATTGAAGAATCGATAAAAATGGTTCATGATTCGGGTTTTAATATAAGTATATGTGGGGCAGTAAATCCTCCAAAAGACTGGGCATATTTATTGTACGGTATGGGTATCGATAAAATTAGTATATCATCCGATGAGTTAGCTGAGGTAAAAAATTCATTACAAGAGCGAAATATTAAAAAGTATGAAGCATTTAAAATTATTATTTCCCAGCAAGAAGAGGTTGTTGAATTTTTAAAATTTATTGACGAATATTCTTCAGAAAAAACGAATAAAATGGATCAGTTAATAGAATTTATGGGAACTTTCAGAAATGGTGTAAGTGATGATAAGAATAACGAGTATCAACGTTTGTTGCAGGGTGCAAGTGATGCTATTGAACGAGCTTTTCTTGATCAAACTTCCTTTTTAAGTTCTTCAACATACTACTAGATTACAAAATCTCTATAACTTAGTATAATTCTTTACTATATGAACAACTTGGACAAAGAACTGCGGTCCGACATTCGTGTTGTCGCAAAACAAATAAAAAAATATAACAGCCATTTTGATTTAGATAAATTCTTTCGTGCATTTGAGTATTCATATAAAGCTCATGAAGGTCAAAAACGTCGATCTGGCGAGGACTATATTTGGCATCCGGTTAGCGTTGCTAAAATATTAGCAGAATATGAAGCAGATGAAACAACCATTGTGGCGTCATTACTTCACGACATCGTAGAAGATACCGATATTAAAATAACAGACATTGAAGATCAATTCGGATTTGATATCGCAGGAATTGTGGATGGTGTTACAAAGCTTGGCCGTATTGATTTTATTAGTGATGAAGATGAAAAAGTAGAAAATTTTAGAAAGATGTTTTTGGCAATGGCCAAGGATATTCGTGTCATTATTATTAAGTTGGCAGACAGACTTCATAATATGAGAACGCTTAAGTATTTATCCGAAGAGAAACAAAAACGAATTGCAAAAGAAACACAGGATGTATATGCCGCACTTGCTCATCGCCTAGGTATGTCCAATATGAAATGGGAGTTGGAAGATTTGTGCTTTCGTTTCCTTCATGAGCTAGATTATCAGAAGTTAAAAAAAGAAATATCAGAAAAGCGAGAAGAGCGTGAAAACTATATTCATGAGTTTGTAGCTGAAGTAGAACGACTATTAAGACATGAAAAGATTAATCCATTTGTAACCGGTCGTCCTAAACATTTTTGGTCTATATACAATAAAATGTTAAAACAACGAACCAGTATTAAGAATCTATATGATTTGTATGCCATTCGAATTGTCGTTAAAGATGTGAAAGAATGTTATGGTGCATTAGGTATTATCCATTCCAACTTTAAGCCAATACCCGGTCGATTCAAAGATTATATCGCTATGCCTAAACAGAACATGTATCAGTCGATACACACGGTTGTTATTGGTGAACGAGGTAAACCGGTTGAGGTACAAATTCGAACCGAGGATATGCATCGGGTTTCTGAATTTGGTATTGCGGCACATTGGCGCTACAAAGAAGGGAAAAAGAAGGACGACCTATTTGAGAAAAAATTAGCATGGTTACGAGAATTAATAGACTGGCAGAAGGATGTGGACAATAAAGATTTTTATGAAAATTTAAAAGTTGATCTTTTTACTGATGAAATATTCGTATTTACACCAAAGGGTGATGTATTTGAATTGCATGCTGCTGCTACAGTTTTGGATTTTGCTTATCGTGTCCATACTGAAATTGGCCACCGTTTTATTGGGGCAAAAGTAAATAATCGTATCGCAAATATTACAACGACACTAACTAATGGGGATATTGTTGAAATTATTACATCCAAAAATAGTAGTCCAAAGTTTGACTGGTTAAAAGTAGTGAAAACATCATCGGCTCGAAATAAGATTCGACAGTGGCTGAAAAAGAATACTGAGATATTTGATGAAATAAAGCCTATCGATAAGGAAATAGCAAAAAAGACAGTTAAAAAAGAAGAGACTAGCAGTTTTGAAGAGACGGAACAGGTCTTCGAGTCGAAGAAGAAACCCGAAGGCAAACGTACTGGTATTATTGTTCAAGATACTGAAGATATTTACAGCTATTTGAGTCGGTGCTGTAATCCGGTTCCTGGCGATAGTGTTGTGGGTTATATTACAAAAAATCGAGGAATTGCGGTTCATCAGAAACAATGCAAAAATGTGCGTTGTGTAGAACGTGAGCGATTGGTTAAAGTTCAGTGGGATGATAACTTTAAAGGTAGCTATGAGGTGGCCCTTGAAATAGAAGCATATGATCGACTTGGTTTGATGAATGATGTGTTCGCAAAGATAGCAGAAGAACAGATAAGTATTGTGAATGGTCAACTTAAGACAACATCAAAAGGTAAGGCCTTTATTGATCTTATTTTAAGTTTGACGAAGATAGAGATGTTAGATAGTATTATGGGTAAAATAAAACAAATAAAAGAAGTCTATGAAGTAAGGAGAAAAGGGATTTGAGTTTAGGACTATTATTTTTAATATTGTTCCAAGCAGCACTTATAAATAACTTTGTATTAACTCAGTTTTTGGGACTATGTCCATTTATTGGTGTTTCAACTAGTTATAAATCGTCTCTCGGAATGGGATTTGCTGTTACATTTGTTATGATTGTTGCCAGTATCGTGACATGGCTTATTCAGCACTTCATTTTAGTACCATTAAACGCTGAATATCTTCAGATTGTATTTTTTATTTTAGTAATCGCAACACTTGTTCAGTTTATTGAAATGGTAATCAATAAAACATCGCCGTTACTAAAGCAGATGCTTGGAATTTTTTTACCATTGATCACAACCAATTGTGCAGTACTGGGTGTGGCACTACTAAATGTAAAAAACAGCTATTCATTTATTGAGAGTATCGTTCACAGTGTGGGTGCTGGTCTTGGATTTATGTTAGCATTACTTTTAATGGCTGGAATACGAGAGAGATTAGACGAAGCGGATGTGCCAAAGAGTTTCAAAGGCGTTCCGATTGCTTTCATTACCGGTGGTTTGATGTCTTTAGGTTTTATCCTTTTTTCATCATTTTAAAACATAAATAGCGAATAAAAGGAGAAAACATGGGTTCATTTATTGTTGTAATTTGTTTAGCGATAACGGGTTTATTCCTTGGTTATTTTCTTGCACTTAGTGCCAAACAATTTCATGTAGAAAAGGATCCCAAACTTGAAGCTATTGAAGCGGCATTGCCAGGTGCAAATTGTGGCGCATGTGGAAAACCAGGTTGTGCCGGTCTTGCAGAAGCAATTTTTAAAGGAGAAGCAGCGGTAGATGGATGTCCTCCCGGAGGAGCTGATTCTGCTGCGAAAATTGCTAAGATTATGGGTGTGGAAGCTGATAGTAAGAAAGTGAAGTTGATTGCCAATATTCGCTGTAAGGGTCTTAGTAAAGAGATTGCAAAAGAAAAATTTCATTATATGGGTATTGAGTCCTGTGTAATGGCCAACAAAACTTCCGGTGGTTGGAAGCAATGCGGCTATGGTTGTTTGTTGTTGGGTGATTGCGTTCGAGCATGTCAATTTGACGCATTGTTAATGACAGAAGAGGGTTTTCCTTATGTTGATATCCATAAATGTACGGCATGTGGTTTGTGTGTAGAAGCATGCCCGCGAGATATTATTGAAATGATACCTATAAAGAAACGAGCTTATACGGTTGATTGTGTGTCCAAGGACAAAGGTGCTATAACTCGAAAGGCATGTACGGTTGGGTGTATTGGTTGTGGCCTATGTAAAAAGGCGTGTAATTTTGATGCGATTGAGATAGAAAATGGTCTAGCGGTAATTGATCAAGACAAGTGTAAATTTTGTGGTAAGTGTATAGTCGTTTGTCCACAGAAAACTATTGAATTAACGATGAATGATAGCGGTACAAAAAAGGTAGTAGTTAAAAATGCCGATAGTCAAGATAAATCCTGTGGAACCTGTCCCACGTGTACGGGGCACTAGTGCTATAGTATTAATGTAAGTTCGAGTGTAGAATAGTTGTAGAAAGGTATATTTCGAATGGCTAATCACATATCTCATAGTGAGACTGATAGTGTACTAGGATTGAAAGCAAATAATACTCGATACAATTTTTATTGTGTCGATGATTCTAGCTTTTTGTTGAAAGTGATTGTTCGAATGTTGGATGATTTTAAAGGGAATGTACTTGGTTCAACGATAAAAAGTAAGGATGCTTTAGCGTATATTCAGGAAAATTCAGATATAATAGATATTGTAACCTTAGATATCCATATGCCAGAGATGAATGGAATTGAATTGTTGCATGAGATAAAAAAGATTAATCCCAATATTAAGGTGATAATGGTTAGTGCTGTTGGTGATATCGAACGGGTGAAACAAACATTAAAACTGGGTGCCAGTCATTTTATTGTAAAGCCCTTTAATAAAGATAAGGCATTTCCTATTCTAAAGTTTGTTTGTGGGACTGTTGTGAACGGCTAAAGAATTTTGAGAATACTATTATTTATTCAACTATCGAATAATCCATAGTATAATTTATGTCGATTCGGGTAACTGAATATTTAGCAAGTTACGGATGGCTTCGCTAGGCTAAAGCCCATGCTCAGACGGACAGCATATGCTGGTCTTCGACATGAGTGCTATTATGGTAAGGTAGTTGAATTGGTTAATAAAGGAAAATAGCAAGCTCCTGTAGCTCAGTCGGTAGAGCGCAGCCATGGTAAGGCTGAGGTCACCAGTTCAAATCTGGTCGGGAGCTCCATCTTCGCTCCACTGTCTCATTTCATTCGCAGGGAGCTACGATGGATAGATCCATCTTTTTCACGGGCATTTTTAATAGACGAGCTTTGCTTTTTTGTATTAGAATATTAATATGTATTTCGTATACGTTCTAGAAAGCATTAAAACCTCTGGGAAATTTTATGTTGGTTTAACTACAAATTTAGAGCGCCGATTGAAAGAGCATAATGCAGGGACGCAGAAATACACAAAACAACATGCCCCATGGGAACTAGTATCCTATACTTCATTTAATAATTCAGAAAAAGCTCGAGAATTCGAAATATATTTAAAGAATTCATCGGGGCGAGCGTTTATAAAGAAGCATTTTTTATAATTGTTCAAATTTTATCTATCGTAGTGACCAGCTTGACTGGGAAAACGAAGATAGACTGGTCGGGAGCTCCATCTTCGCTCCACTGTCTCATTTCATTCGCAGGGAGCTACGATGGATAGATCCATCTTTTTTCCACCCGCAGATAGATCCATTTTCTTTTTTGTATTATAATAAAATAAATATTTTTTTTATGAAAGAGAGATGCTTTTATGTTAACTACAAATTTAAAACACATTAATAATAAACAGGAATTTGAAGAATTAATTAGTAAAAATGAAAAAGTAATGGTTTGTTGCGGTCGGATGGGGCCTATGTGTGTGCCTGTATATTATGCTATGGAGAATTTAAAATCTTCATATCCTGATGTTTTGTTTGCAGATATGGCTTTTGATATAGAAGATGCAGCTGTTATCCGTAATTTACCAGAATGCAGCTTATTTAGAGGATTACCATTTACTGTATATTTTGCAAATGGCAAAGTAGTAAAGGCAACTAGCAGTGTACAAAACAAAGAACAGATAAAAAAAATATTAGATGAATTTTTGGCCTAATTAATTTTTTGAAAATATAAAAGGATATTTATGTTACTTCACCTTGGGTTAACTATTAATAATTATAATGATGTAGATGATTTTTATAAAAAATTACTGGGTTTTAATGAACTCAGAAAATTTGAATTAGATGCAAAAACTGCTAGACAACTTTTTTCGATTGATAAAGAAGTTCAAGTAATTCTTTTACAAAAAGAGAATTTAACCATTGAGCTGTTTTTAACCCCAAGCAAGCAACAGAATGTTTACAACCATGTTTGTATTGAAGTGCAAAAAAAAGAAGAACTTGTAAAAGAAGCAAGCAATATGGGGTATCCTGTAATTACATTGGAAAGAGAAAACAGGGATAATATTTACTTTCTTAAAGACTTATCAAATAATACATTTGAATTAAAATCAAAACGAGGATAAGTCTAGCCGGGCATAAAGCTATTATTCATGTTCTTCATTCACTGCTGGTTGTATTCCTAAATGAGTATCCGAAACAATCAGACAAACATCTTTTAAACCTATCTGATCTTAGATCCAAAAAAATCGAAACTCATTGTTGTTAATATCTTATTTCTGCATTCCATTTTTATGCTCCTTGTATAATTTTTTATCCATATTCCTAGTGTATGTTTAGATCCAATTTTAGCTGGGTATAACTACTAATATAAAAGAATAAAACTAGGAGGGGATCATGCAATTTACTCAAGTAGAAACAAAAACACGAAAAACAAGTAGTATCGGGCAAGAATCTAGAATGAATGTTCAGAAAGCTAAACGCTCCATCCTTAAACAGTTAAAATCACTGGGTCCCATTAGTGCGGCTGCTGAGGATTTTTATAATCTAAAATTTTCAGGAAATACAATCGCGATTGACACAAAAGGGACGAGTATTTCTGGCGGTATCGGAAAATCAAATAGATCGGGTGGTATTTTGTATGATACAAGTATTGGCATTGATGATGCAAAGAAAATTCTGAAGATTGCGGTAAAGCAAATAGCACGTGGTGCTTCTGAGGCAGGGTTTGATGCTCGGCTTAGATGGGGACAAAATTACTTTGTTATAGACTTTCGGTCTTAGGACGTTCAGTTCTTTCTTTGTTAGATTGGAATGTAAATTATTTTTAAAAACAGATTGTACTTTTTTTTGGAAAAAAGTACCAAAAACCAACAAAGGGGAACCCCCTTTGTAAGCCCCACGTACAAAACTCGCCCTCACTAACGTGAATGACTCAAACATTGTACTCTAATGGAATTTCTGATATCAGATATTTTAGTTTTTGAATATTATAGCTAGGAGCATAACCAGCTCTAATTGGTTATTGTTGTAGTATTCATGACTATCTTTTGGGTCCAGCTGGTTTTCTTGCATAAAGGTAATGCCCTCATTCCATGATTTTAGATGAGAATCGCTTAGGTGTTTAAATAAAGTTGTTTTAATGCTATTAAATTCTAAGAGGATGCGGCTACAAAAGTGAAGCATGTCTCTTACTATCATTTTTTTGCTTAAAACGTCATCTAACGATAGTCGACCTATAAAGCGATCAACTCTTTGCATGACTAGCATCGAAGTAGATTCAGGGAATAATGTAAATGAAATCTTAAGAAAATGTGCCATCATGCTGTTTAGACAGGTTGCACGGCATGGATTCTCTAGATTTAAATGGTGCATCATTTTTTCGAAGGAATCTTTAATAGTATTTGGATCATCCATTAATAATAAAGAATAGAGTAGTGTTTCCATGCTCGCAATTTTCAGGTGGATCAGCTCTGTCCGAACCGCTTTCTCTGGCTGATAACGTGGATGATGGTTGAAGATGTCTTCTTCTAGAATTAGATTTACAGCTGTGTTAATTTTATTGCTAAATGACGCTGACTTTTCAGCAGTCATTGGATTAGCAAAATAGTTAAGATATTCTGCAATCGGTCTTAAATTATCTATTACATTCCCATAAACTGGGCTCTGAATATGTTTTGGATTATGCTCAAATGAAGATTCGTAACTGACTCTAGTGTCTGGTATTGACCTTTTTAGACTCTTTATTAGGTTTTGCTTGTTTTGTATAAAGTGATTCCACTCTGTTGTATTAATCGAAAATGAACTTGTTTTTGATCGAGATGAAATTATTTTGGAGTGCATAGTAATTTATCGTACAGTCAAAGGGGGAAATGTACCTAAATATTGCAATAGTTGTGTTTTATCATTTGCTTAGATCGTAATGTCACTTAAAAACAGTTTGTCCTTTTTTGTGAAAAAAAGAACGAAAAACCACCCTTTGTGAGCCCCACGTACAAAACTCGCCCTCACTAACGTGAACGACTCAAACATTGTACTCTAATGGAATTCATTTTTTCTGGGATAGTTCGAAAAAAATTCCGATATATAAATGTTATTAAAACAAGCGAGGAGAAGAATTCTGTGAAAAATAAAATAGTGGCACTACTTAACAACGTTATTAAGGCAGGTAATCGAATATCTGTAATTGTAACAGGAGCGCAATGGCCTGTGGATGCAACTGTTCTTGCCGCATCAAAAAAAGATGCTAGTAATGTTTACTTGATACATTTACACAGAAGCGGAATGGGCGCCAGTAAACATGAGTATGCGATAGTGCTTCAGAATGGCCTTGATTCTTTTTCAGAGATTAGAAAAACAATGGAAATGCCTGATATTAATAATCAGGATGAAGTGGATGCTTTTAATACGGGTTTAGGTGTTTTTGATTTTTATGATACATATAATGATAAGATGCCGACAAAACAACTCGGTGAGTATATCGCTGTAACTATGGAAAATGGGACGCAATATACACATCCATTAGACGCGAGGGTTTTCGCTATAGGTAAAAATGCTAAGGGTAATAATATGTATTTCGCTCGGTTTCCAAATACTAATTATCCCGGTAATAGAATAGATGCATTGTCACAACACTCTCAAGCAGTACTTGTTAAACAGGAATTGAATAGTCAAAACGAAAGTATGTTTAAACAAGTCTCAGCTGTAGTTAATATGCCATTTATTAATTCTCTACATGGTGATTTAAACGTTTATAATGCGAAGCTTGAAAAAGAAATAGATGCGTTATTTGCACATCGGATGACGGATGTCTTATCTTTGCAATATCTGGAAGATCCACTAAATACTGTTTTAGAAGCTGAAAAAATCGTTTCTCAGTAATCCGTTCCAAATCTTTTCTATGTGTAACTATCCACAATTAAACTCCCTAAATTGCTATACATTAATATAATATAGTTGCTAACAAGAAAGTAGTGCTATATATTACAATAGTAAGATCCTCCAAAAAGATACGTTGGATTGGTAGGACCTCCCCCAGCCCCTCCTGAAAGAGGGGAGTAAAAATTGGGGAATAAAGGAGCTATTTAATGTCGCAACAAACGATAATATGCCCAAAATGTAAAAACGAATTTGAGATTAGTGAGGCGCTGGAAGCCCAATTGAAGGATGGCTACAAAAAAGAACTTGCGGAACAATATTCCCAAAAAGAAAAAGAATTTCAGAAAAAAGAAGATGAGTTAAAAACCAAAACTGCTGGTATGCAGGAGGAAATTGATAAGCGCTTATCTGCTGAAATGCTAGTTATGAAGGAAAAAGCAAAAAAGGAAGCTGAAGGTAATATATCAACACAGTTAAAAGACATGGAAAATCAGCTCGCAGAAAAGAATAAGAAAATTAAGGATGCTGAGGTCGCTGAGTTAGAATTTCGTAAACAGAAACGAGACCTTGAGGAAAAGCAAAAGGATTTGGAACTGGATGTTGCGAGAAAACTGGATACTGAACGAAAAAAAATAGAAGAGACTACAAAACAACGGGTAGTTGAAGAGGAACGCTACAAAGCTTTACAGAAAGATAAAACAATTAATGATTTAACAGTCCGTATTGCGGAACTGAAACAGAAGGCCGAGCAAGGCTCACAAAAGAATCAAGGTGAGGTTGTGGAGCTAGACCTCGAGAGTATTCTAAAACAAGTATTCCCAATCGATAATATCGATCCAGTTCCATCTGGGATACGTGGTGCCGATATCGTGCAGAAGGTGAATAATCAAACCGGGCGATACTGCGGGACGATTCTTTGGGAAATTAAGCATACTAAAAACTGGAGTGATGGTTGGGTAGAGAAACTCAAAAACGATCAACGGGAACTGAAGGCAGAGATACCGATTCTTATGACAAAATGTCTCCCCGAAGGGATCAAGAATTTCGGACAATATCAAGGGATATGGGTCACCAACTTTGAGTCTGCTGTAAATCTTACGACTGTCCTCCGAATGAACCTCGCACAAATTGCTGGTGTAAAAGCCGCTGAATCCGGTAAAGGCGACAAAATGGAACTTCTATATAGATATCTATCCGGTGTTGAGTTCAAACAAAGAATCGAAGCCATGGTAGAGACTTTTATTACCATGCAGGAAGACCTGGATAAAGAAAAACGAGCCATTGCTAGTCAGTGGTCTAAAAGAGAGAAGGGCATCAAAAAAGTCGTCTATCACATGAGTGGTATGTACGGCGACATGCAAGGTCTAATCGGTGCAAGTTTGCCAATGATTAAGAGTTTGGAGTTACCGGAATAACGAAAAAATAAAGAGGTGTACTATAGTTAAAATATATAAATTGCAGATTAATAACTTTCGTGGAATTAAAGTATTCGATGAAATATTTGATAAAAACTTTATTTGCTTAATTGGGCGAGGAGATACAGGTAAATCAACAATATTAGATGCGATATCTTTGGTTTTATCACCTGATTGGAATCCTACTTTTTATGATAGTGATTTTTATAATTGTGATATTAGTAATCACATTGAAATTGAAGTTTCACTTGTTGATTTGCCTAATAAGATATTAAAAGAAAATAAATTTGGGTTGTATATCAGAGGCTTAGACCGGAGAAATGATGCGATAAGTGATGAAATTGATGATCAACATGAGAAGCTGCTAACAATAAAATTAGAAGTTAAAAATGATTTGGAACCGAAATGGTTCGTCGTAAATAGTAGACAGGAACCTACTCCAATAACAGCTTATGAGAGAGCCAAGCTAAATGTTTATAAAATTTCAGATTATATGGATAGACACTTTTCTTGGAGTAAGGGAAATCCATTATTTGCACTTTTAAGATTGCAGGAGGATGAAGAAAAAGCAGATGAAGGTAATATTGTCATCGATGCATTAAGGGATGCAAAAAGAAAAATTGATAGTGCTGATTTTGATAGGCTCAAAAAAACTGCTGATATAGTAGAGAAAAAAGCATCTGACTTTGGCATAGATATATCTGGTATAAAAACATCAATAGATTTTAAAGACATTCAAGTCAAAGATGGACGTGTTTGTTTGCATGATGAAAAAATCCCTTTTAAACTTAAAGGAAAAGGATCAAAAAGACTAATTTCTATTGCAATTCAATCAGCTATTTCTCAACAAGGTGGGATAACTTTAATCGATGAAATAGAACAGGGGCTTGAACCAGATAGAATTAGGCACTTAGTGAATATGCTGAAAACAGAGAGTGTAAACGGGCAAACGTTTATAACAACCCATTCAGCTGATGTTGTTGAAGAGTTAGTCCCATTAGATCTAGGTATTGTTTCTATTGTAGAAGGAGAAGTTAGCCTTAAGTTTGTTGATAAAGAACTACAAAATGTTGTTAGGAGTTGTTCAAGGGCTTTTTTTGCAAAAAAAATCATTGTTTGCGAGGGTAAAACAGAAATTGGTATTTGTATGGCATTAAATAATTATAGAAAGAATGATAATAAAGAATATATGTCCTATCAGGGTTGTGTTTTCGTTGAAGGAAATGGAAGCACTTTTATTGAGTATAGTAAGAAATTTAACTCTTTAGGTTTTTCTACTCTAGTATTTTGTGATTCAGATGATCCTGGTATTAATGGTAAAAAAGAAGTATTAAAATCTGCAGGTATTACGGTGTTGGATTGTGATGATAATAACGCAATTGAGGATCAACTATTTCAAGATCTTCCTTTTGAAGGAATCAGTGAGTTAATAAACTATAAAATTGAAGAGTTATCAATCGATGCGGTTGTAGATAGTGTCCGGAGTGCTTATGGAAAGGAGCTACCAGCTAATTGGCAAAGAATGGACGATAAAGAAATAAAAAAAGCTATTGTGGCAACCGCTAAAAAGAATAAATGGTTTAAAAGAATAGATTATGGTGAGTTTTTAGGTACAGTTATTTTTAAATATTTTAGTGAAATGCAAACTGAAAAAATTAAAATCCAACTAGAAACCTTATCAAACTGGATAGATGAGTAAAATATTAAAAGAGTTTATTTCTGAACCAAAAAGTATGCTTATTGCACCTGCTGGCTATGGTAAAACCCACTCAATTGCTGAGTGTATGAAATATACTAATGGCAAACAACTTATTCTTACACATACACATGCGGGGGTAGCTTCATTAAAAGAAAAATTTAATAAAGAAAAGCTTTCGATACGTAATTATAATATTGAAACAATTACAGGCTTTGCTCAAAGATATTTTAATGCTTTCTATTGCGGAGATGATACTCCAAAACAAGAAAATGCTGCTGAGTATTATCCTTTTATAATTTCTCATGCTACTGAATTAATTAATAAGAAACTGATTAGTGATATTGTTAAAATAACTTACTCAGGTTTATTTGTTGATGAGTATCAAGATTGTGCTGTTATCCACCATGAACTTATTTTAGCTTTATCAGATATTTTGCCAGCTCATATTTTAGGAGACCCTCTGCAAGGAATTTATGAATTTAACAAAACGAGATTAGTTGATTTAAATAGCACTAAAGATATGATGGATTTTTTGAAAAATAAACATCAACTCACGACACCATGGCGTTGGGAGCGAACATCTTCTAATTCAAAATTAGGAGTCAGTTTTAAGGATATAAGAAATTTATTGAATAAAAGGGAGACGATAGATCTGTCCATTTATGATGCTATCGAGGTTGTTGTATGTCCAGAGACTGATATCTATCAGCCTAAAAGTAATTACTATAGAACTATAAACAGGCTTTTGAATGCCGAGAAAAATTTATTAATTATACATCCGATTAGCTCAAGTATTCATGTTAGATTAAACATCATTAAACGTTTTAAAATACCTATTAATTTAGTAGAAGCAATTGATCAAGAAGATTTCTATAGAATTTCGAAGAAATGGGACGAGTTAATGTGTTTCGCTGATGTATACCATATGCTAAAGGAAACAGTGCACATAATGTTCCCTAAAACAGTACTTAATAAGTGGTTTGGGAATAATGATTTTATAAAAAAGAGAGATGAACAAGATAAAATAATAATAATGCCAATTGTAGAAAGATTCAATACGTTAAAGCAGAAAATTTCTTTCTCACAAATCTCTGAAATTTTTAAATTAATTAAGAATATTCCAGGCAACAAGTGTTATAGGAAGGAACTTTTTTATGACTTATGTAGGGCTCTAGATAATTCAACGTATAAAAGTATATCTGTTTATGAGTCTATGATAAATATTAGAAACAATAAACGCAGAATGGGAAGAAAACTTTCGCAAAAATGCATTGGGACAACATTACTTACTAAGGGCTTGGAATTTGATACTGTAGTTGTTTTGGATGCACATAAATTTGATTGTCCAAAAAATTTCTATGTTGCAATTACTAGAGCGTGTAAGCAGTTGGTGATATTTACAAATAATAAGATTTTAAATCCTTATAAAAAATGAAAGGAGCAAAAAAATGGAGGACAAAACGGCAAAAGGTTTGAATGGTGTTATTTATTTTAATGAAAGATTTCCTGATATGATTAATTGGAGAAAGAAAAAGTACTATCTGGAGTTAGGCGGCAGTGTTCTAATCAGTGCAATAGAAAAATTTGAAATAAAAAAAATGAATACTGATGGGGCAAAATACATTTGCGAAATTACAATTAACAGAAGTTATAAAACAATACTGAACTATGCAACGTGGATGAGAAAGATCGAATTTAATAGCAAACAAAAAGTAAAGTTTGATGAAATTAAAGATTATATAACTGAGTTTAATCAGGATGATAAAAGAATACCGTGTGCTGATGATTAAAGATTTTGGAATGTCCTTTTCATCAAGAAAGAAATTTGTTCAAGTAATTGAAGAAATGATTGTTAATTATTATAAAGGTGTTGTTCAGTACTTGTGGAATTGGGAGGCGCCAGCACCAACAATTAGTGATGTTGCTCCAGTTGAAATAATTGAAGAGAATATGTAGGGAAGCTTTTCTCCCTTTCTCCACAAGGGGAGAGAGGGCCGGGGAGAGAGGCGAATATAAAGGGAGCGATCTTTTCCCATATCCATTCGTGGCATGTTAAAATAAGTCATACGATAAATCCATAGGAGGATACTGAATAATGACTGATTCTAATAAACAGATGCGAACTTTATATTTAGATACTGAGACGACTGGATTAAATGCGCCAGAGGATAAGATTGTTGAAATCTCCATAATTGATGATGCGGGAGATATTGTAATTTCTACACTTCTTAATCCTGAGCGAGAAATCCCCGCGATATCAACAAGTATTCATGGCATAACAAATGAAATGGTTAAAGATAAACCTGTTTTCGCGGATGTCTGGGAGGAGATACAGACGCAGTTAAAGGATAGCCATTTGGTTATCTATAATGCTGAATTTGATCGCAAGTTTTTTCCAGATAATCTGGATTGTACAAAAAAAATTAGCTGTTGCATGCTTGTATACGCTGAATATATCGGTGAATGGAATGAAAAACGTGGTATATACCGCTGGCATAAACTAATTAATGCAGCAAAGTGGGCAGAATTTGAGTGGCCGGGAGTCGCTCATAGAGCCTTGAGTGATACCCTAGCATGTCGGGCAGTATGGCAGAAACTACAAAATCCTCCCCCTAAAGGAGCGGCGATCTTAGCTAAGCTATTTGGTTGAATTAGTTTTTTTAGGGCTAGTGTTATTCTGAAAGTCAGATTTAAACGTTAGTTTTTTCTCTTTAATTAGACGTTGAAATTGCTCGTTCATGTATTCTTGTATAGTTTCGAATCCAATATAGACACCACGGCCTAAAATAAAAACATTATTATCATCAAATGTTAGTTTGATTGTGCCATCTAGTTTTGCATAGACTTCTTTTATTTGCTTCCAGCGATAGAGTTTTGATGGTTCATCAGATATTTTTTTTATTCCTGGTTTATTTATAGTGAATCCTATTGTTCCAGTTGCATTTACTCTTTGTTTTCGACTATGAATTAAGTATAAACAAATGGGAATGATGGGTAAGAAAATATACCGTTCGACTGTTTTAAAACTTATAAATACGAATATAGTGAAAATAATTGCTATGGTATTTACTACAATTAGAAATCGCTTTTTGTCACGTGTGGTGTATTCTAAGTCAAAATCTTCGCCACTATTAATTTTTCGTTTAAATTCTTTTTTTACAATTGGATAATATAGCTCATGAATCTTAGCTGCCATTTTCATGTGAGCGTTACTTGTGCGTGTAATGCAAAAATCGGTACCGTCTTTGAATCCTATTTTTAGTGCATATACGTTGCGTTGTGTTCCATTTTTTAATGTTTTTATGTTGAGCATATCCCAGGTTTTATCTTTCAGGAATAATGCTTTTTTTCTTAGCGTATCGTCTTCCAGTAAATAGTATATAGAAAAATGCCAAGATGCGACTGCTCCTGTAAGTAAAATGATCAAACCGAGGATAATGATGATGATCTCGTTTGAGTATAGATAGCCTATGCAAAAGATTAGGCCTAATGCAGTGAAAACTTTAGCAGAAATTCGAGGGAGGATAGGTCCTTTATATTTTGTTACGTTTTTATCTGTCATACTCTTGATTATATTACAGTAGATGCATTATAAACTCAATGTGTTGGTAGTGGGTCGTTGTAGTGTAAAAACTCCAATTAAAAATGAGTTCTGTCGGGACGTAGAATGCTAATTTCCAACAGGCTTTGGTATATATCTAAAAAAAAGCATAGAAAATTTAAAATCTTTTTATATTAAATCTTCAAAGATAAGTATAAATCAGTATACTAGAAAGTATAAATAGAGGAGGTTATGATTATGGTAACAACAGCATTTGATTATAAAGTAGAAGGCGCAAACAATATTCACTTAGTAGGTGATTTTAATGAGTGGGACATAAACACAAACCCAATGGAAAAGACTGAATCAGGCGAATTTAAGCTAGTTTTAGATTTAGAACCGGGACAATATAATTACAAATATTTGGTTGATAATAAGTGGCATAACGACCCTGCATCGGATGAAGCAAGTAATGACGAATCGGGAAATTTAAACTCAATCAAAAATGTGAAGTCCTAAAAATTCGACTTATTTAAGATGAAATAGTCTCTTTTTGACCGCTTATCTCGGTGCTATTACTATGGAATCATTCGAGAATCGAGAAAAAAATGAAATATTCCCCGTGATTGTTCGATATATTTATAAAGAAATAAATATTGCGTTTTAAAAAGGGGACAAAAATGCAGAAAATATATACTAAATCACATACTCCAGACAGATCAATTGCAAAAGCTATAGTGGGTTCTACTATTACTATTCATAAGAAGCGAGTATCAAAAGTTACATCACCAAGTTTGGGTGTATTAACCTATGGATACAGCAGGCTCAATCATTTTAAATTTAGCGGTTTTTTAAAGTGAAAAGACTGAAATATTGTCTATGCGAGTATTTCTTATCAAATTGACAATTTATTCATAAAGATGAATAATTTATCAAGACGGATAATGGAAATAAGGATTTATAATGTCAAAAAAATTTAAATCTAGGGCAAGATGGTGTTCCGAGAAGTTAACGTGTGGGGGGTATCGACTTACTTTAACTAGAGAAAGTATCATTATTGTATTAAATAAAACAAAAGAACATTTAAGTGTGGATGAAATATATTTAGAAGTAAAAAAGATCCATTCTTCTGCTGGGCTTGCAAGTGTTTATAGAACGCTTGATGTATTGACCGAGTTAGGACTTGTTCACAAATTAGAATTTGGTGAAGGAAAAGCTCGATATGAGTTAGTGAGTGAAAAAGAGAATCATGATAATCATCATCACTTAATTTGTACGACTTGTAGCAAAATTATTCATTATGATGAATTGTTAGATGAAGAAAGAGCAATGTCAAAAGAAACAGCTAAAAAGTTAACGGAAAAATACAAATTTCAAATTGACCGTCATAATGTTCAATATTTC